>JAANMT010002614.1_pt1 | contig 14425 bp, 12 predicted proteins | sample 7279711 | NCBI WGS metagenome assembly JAANMT01 (sample SAMN14094538, study PRJNA606508) | bioreactor metagenome | isolation source: A lab-scale SPAN reactor treating ammonium-rich wastewater day 1 | place: Ireland: Galway | collected 2017-01-16 | reverse complement strand
CAGTGAAGGAGAGCAGTTGGCTGGTGATGAGCAACTGCTTTTTTGACAGAATCTAACTTAGTGATGTCAACAGGATGACTGGGGTGGGCGATGTCCAGGTTAATCCAGTCATATTGTTCATTCAATAATTCCACAACTCGAGATCCGACTAGTCCATTTAAACCTGTACCAAGGATTGTTGGTTTGGTGGGCATAATGATATGAAAAAAACGGTAACTAATGGAATTATAACCTATTTGTATAGCCTATTTGCCCGATTGGTTGCTAAAAAAGCTTAGCACAATTAAGGTCGACGTAGCTTTCGAGGGTGCAACTGCACGACTACTGACGGGTCAGGTAGCCAATCTGCAATAACGATAGAGCTACTTACTAAATTTATGTGGATACTTTTCACGAAGCATGACGGCCTGAGTATCTCGTTGGGAGTAAATTAAGTCTTGCTTATTAATTGGCCAGGGTACAGCTAAATCCGGGTCAAATAGCGAGACAGCAATGTCACCACTGGGGTCACGATCCGCGTAAAGTTGGTCAACAAAGTACAAGTACTCCATAACTGGTGATAAGGCCAAAGACGAGTTGCCCACGCCTGCGGGAATAAAGACCGATCCATACTGACATTTTTCGGTAGTACCCAAGGTAATATTAACTGCCTCGCCAAAGGTTGCTGAATTGGGTCGAAAATCAGCCAGTGCTACATAACACTCACCTTGGATGACCGTCACCAACTTGTTCCAATTTTCGGCATGAAAACCTCGAATTACATTCTGTCTAGAATGAGAATGGTTTATTTGGAGTGGTAAAAAAGGCTGAGGCAGGTGTTGACTGATATCAGGCAAAATGGCTAACTGAGCGAAGAAACCCCGACTATCAAGGAAGCGTTCCGAGGCTACAAACAATACTCCAGCTATGGGTAGTGAATAAACATTTGGAGCGATTTGGTTTTTGGGGGTTCGTTTGAAGGTGTACATATATATAACAAAAGTTTAGCATGACTTTAACTACTTTGTTCTATAGTGATTCTTAAAGTAGGCCTGATTTTCTTGCTTCAGGGGTTGCCACCAATCTGAGTTTTTTTGATACCAATCAACAGTCAATTGTAAGCCAATTGTCAAACTCAAACTGGGTTGCCAACCCAAGTCTTTTTTAATCAAACTCCAGTCCACCGCATAGCGTCGATCGTGACCCGGTCTGTCATTAATAAATTGCAGCCTTGACTCTGGCTGCTTCATAATTTCTAAAATGATTTTGGCTAGATTTAAATTGGATATGTCCTCAGTTAAACCGCCAACCACATAATTGCTACCGTCTGGGGCTTTTAATAAAACTAGCTCGATAGCTCGACAGTGATCAGTCACGTATAGCCAATCACGCACATTGAGGCCATCCCCGTATATTGGCACGTTTTTGCCCTCGATCAAGTTAGTAGTAGTTAACGAAATCATTTTTTCGGGGAATTGATAAGGACCGTAGTTGTTGGAACAGTTGGTCAGGGTATATTTGAGTCCGTAAGACTCAGAATAAGCCCGCACCAGGTGGTCAGAAGCAGCCTTGCTGGCTGAGTACGGGCTTCTGGGGTTATACGAGGTAGACTCTGTGAACTGACTAGTCGAGTTTAATTCTAAGCTACCAAATACTTCATCGGTGGAGATGTGATGAAAGCGTTGAATCTGGTACTTAAGGGCAGCTTGGAGGAGAGTGTGCGTACCGATAATGTTGGTTTGGAGAAATAGGTCTGGATCAGTTAGTGAGCGATCGACATGACTTTCGGCAGCAAAATGAACTACATGAGTTACTTGAGACATAAGTAGATCTACAATCGGTGAGTCACAGATGTTGCCTTGAGTAAAATGATAATTTGGTTGATGTTGTATATCACTCAAGTTGGCTAAGTTACCGGCATAAGTCAAGGCGTCCAGATTGAAAATTTCATCATTTGGATAACGCTCGAGCCAGTAGCGAATAAAGTTGCTTCCAATGAAGCCACACCCTCCAGTGACCAAAATTTTTATGGGGGGATGATCGACGGTTGGGAAGAGAGTTATAGGGGTGTTTGGCATAATGAATCGTTGTGATTGGAAATACATCATACAATTATAAGTTTAACGAACTCCTTTCAGTTTTTGTAGGTATCATTTCAGATTTAGGAGGATCTATACCTTGATTCTGATATGACTGATGTATTAATTCTTGGGTTTGTTCTCGACCAAGAATTTCTCGAACTCTCACATAGCGATTTTCGATAAGTGCATACTCTTTTTCGAGCAAAATCAGCTTAGTTCGGTACAGACCAGCAATTAAAGAAACCGCAGTCAGCAAAATGATCAAAATGCGTGTCAGGGTGAGATGTGATATGGGTTTGGGATTGGTCACAAGGCTGAATATTGATTGATGAAGCAATTGTACAACATGACAGGAGTTTTATCGTTGACACAAATTCACCAGTTCTATAACGGATCATACCCCCCTGTAGAATATTAAAGTTATCGTAGAATATTCAAGTTATCAGGTAATACCAGATTATGAGATTGCAAATCCCCGCTTGCTTCGGCGTAGGCAAGTTGGCTATGTCGATGCATGGGATGTCAAATGATGACAACTAGTTTTCGGAATGGCGACCGGTCAACTGTATTTTAATGGCTTCTTGAAAATCCTCAAGCGAGGTCATCTCAAACACCCATTGTCCTGAATAATGACGAGGTGATTCAGATAATACTCCGTTGATGTCGATGGGGGCAACAGGCACGGTCGCAGTTTTTATTGAGTACTTGAATGGAAATCCTGGCAAACCAAACAAAATCGGTAGCAGTTCCTTTAGCGGTAATTGGTTGGCTAAAGAGTCTTGATATACTTCCAAGTAGGCAAGAATTTGGTCAACTGATTGAGGCGGCAAGCTATCTATTAATTGCTTAATTAAAGCAATCATCACTTGTTGCTGCCTTTTAGCCCGAGCCAAGTCATTACCCTCAGAATTTTGAGCTTTTCGACTGCGCATATATTTGAGAGCAGTTTGACCATCGAGTTGAATCGGGCCGGCCAGAAAGGAAATAGTTTCAAATAACTTATTTGGATCCGTTTCAACTGTTACGTCCACGCCAGAACGGGGATATGAGTAGTCGGTAAAGGCAGTTTCAACATTGACTCGCACTCCACCGAGAGCATCAATCAATTGAGGCACTAGATTCATATCGACAATAAGTAGGCGATCGATAGGCAGACCAACAACTAGGGCAAAATCCTGAAGAGTTTGATGACGGACTACTTGATCGATTTTGGTTGACAGCTCTAAACAAGCATCAGCAACTTCGTCATGTTGTCCCGACGGAGTTGAGATGAGCATTTCAGACTCGATCAGGATATCTGAGTTGGAAGCTTCTGGATCGAATTCGGGATAACCAGTTTTTAAACTAGGATTAGATCGACATAGACTTTGTAACTGAAATTGTTCTTTGAACTTGGTCAAATTATTTTGATAAATGGTATTAATCTTGATCGCTTGGTCAGGTAGCCAAATATCTCTGGGAATTGACAATAGAGTTACGGTCTGAGCGGTGGGATCAATATTGGCTAACATAATAGTGTCAGTCAAAATTGGTTGATTTTCACCTCGTTCAGTCAGTTGGTCGGTGCCAAGAATCAGCCAATTCAGAGGGATTTGACTGGGTTCGACACTTGATAATTGATTGACGAGTTGAAAGATCTCTGGCCAAGTCATGTTGGTAGCTTGACGAACTTGATTGGCCACTGGCCACCAGTGTTGAAAAAGAAGGGTGATAGCGATGATTGAAGTGACGGTGAGGATAAAAAGCAAGGTTAAAAGAAGGATTGCAAGTCCAGCAATAAAAGACAGGACATGGTTTTTATTCGTCATAACCCTAGTATCGTATCACTGATTGCCACCTGAGAGCGATACGATACAATGTTAAACATGAGGTATGGTAATGGGAGCCACTTAAGAATTGCATTGATAGCTATGGTGGCGGGATTGGTATTTTTTATCGCTACTCGGCCGATCTGGCAACCCACACTGTTTGTCGCCCATGATTACTTGCATGTGGCTCGCATGTCAGAAGCAGCACGAGGATTAGCCGCTGGTCATATTCCCTTAAGATGGAGTCAAGCATTTAACTTTGGGTATGGCATGCCTCTGTTTAATTACTACGCACCCTTGCCGTCGCTAGTTGGAGCAGTTCTAATCCTACTGAGTGTTCCAGCTGATTGGGCTTATCGATTAACGATCGTCTTAGCCACTGTCGTTACTATGACAGGTAGTTTTTATCTAGGCAAAAATCTGAGCAACCGCTGGGGCGGCTTGCTACTAATGGCGCTTTACACTTTAGCACCTTACCGAGCTTTAAATCTATTTGTGAGAGGTGCTCTGAGCGAGGTTTGGGGGATGGCGTTTTATCCTTGGATTGGGTTGGGATTATTGATGATTGCCAAAAATAGTCGCAGGGGAGTGGTGTGGACCAGTCTGGGAGTGGCTGGATTAGCACTCAGTCACAATTTGTCTTTACTGATATTTTTGCCACTTATTGCATTATGGGGTTTTGTCTTGGTGGTTTGTCTGTTATTTAGAAACTCGCCAAGTCAATTACAGACTCAACTAAACTCTAAACATACTTGGTACCAGTGGCTACATTGGTCTCAGGCGATTAAACAGGGATTAGTCATGATTGGATCGGTTGTTTTGGGATTGGGTATGAGTGCTTTTTATTGGTTACCAGCTGTTGTAGAGCAAAAAGCAGTCTGGGTGAAGGCTATGACGACTTCAGATTATTTTGACTTTCATCTGCATTTTCTGTACTTGAGACAATTCGTGACTTATTACTGGAGCTATGGCGGATCGGGCTGGGGGCCAAATGATGACATTTCCTTTTTTTTAGGTTACGCAGTCATCGCGGCCGTCTTGATTAGTGGTGTTTTGCTGTTAGTCTGGTTAATTTTGAAGTTGTGGTTCAGGCATCGATCTTCATCAACGCTGAGAACTAAGCTTGGATTAATTAAACACCTGGCACAAACTAGAATTGATAGAAGTCACCTTTTAATCTGGTTGACCAGTTTATTTTTAGCAGGGATTGCAATTTTAATGACCACCGAAAAAACAGTTTTTATTTGGGAAACATTACCATGGTGGCGATTCATTCAATTTCCCTGGCGGTATTTATCCGCGGTGAGCTTCTTTTTGGCAGTGTTTAGCGTAGCATTAACGGTACTTTTAACTGGCAAACTGAGACTACTAGTGGTAGCAGTCCTGATTATTAGTTCATTGTTGAGTGGACGGATATATTTTTGGCCAGAAAAATTTTTAGATTCTAGTGATGCTCTTTACTACTCAGATCCAACTCGGATTAGCGAAGATTTGAGTGAAACATTGGTTGATTATGTCCCTATTGATATGCCTCTCGAAAGTCAGCCTAGCTCAGGTTTACTCGATAAAAATATAGCGTTCGACAACCTTGAAGTCTTGCTAGATCGACCGCAGGAAAAAATCTTTAATATCAACTCAAGAAATGATCAAGATTTGATTATCAACATCGCTAATTTTCCAGGCTGGCAGGCTACTAATAATGGACAGGCGGTTGAGTTATTCGTTAGCGAAAACGGCTTACTGCAGTTTCCGATCAATCAGGGAGAACAGCGAGTATCCTTAAGATTGACTGAGACCCCAATTAGGCAGTTAGGAAATCTAATTTCACTTATTGCCATAACAACCTTAGTCGGTGTAATCCTGTATGATGAGATGAGATGCCGACAAGGATGTAGCGGATTGCCAGTTATCCTGAACCGTCGCAGGCATCCTGAAACAAATGCTGAATGAACTTGATAATGATAGATTAAGGGAATGCTGAAAATGGCTCAGCATGGTAAGTCAATTTGGTTTTAAGATTGCGGGTCAGGTCTGTGAAGACGTCAGAGATTTCGGCAGCAACAAAAAAATGGCTAACGACACAGGAAATTATGAGTCAACAAGTAACTAACCAAACATCTTCAGAAAAACTAGACATCGGAGCTATTAAACGCAGATCAGTCCGTGGGGCTGGCTCGTATTTTTTGAGAACCATGATTCTCCAAGCTATTGGCCTTGTTGCCATTTTTGTCTTAAGCGCCTTCTTTACCCCAGAGGATTTTGCGATTTACGGGATTGTGGCCATGATTATTGGTCTGCTGACCTTTTTTTCTGATATCGGCCTAGCAGCCGCACTGATTCAACAACCAACTCAGCCTACCACTCGAGATATGAGAACGGTTTTTACCATTCAGCAGTTGCTTTCATGGCTGATTGTGGGAGTGTGTCTGCTTCTGATTTGGTCAGATGTATTAACAGCCAAAATTGGTACAGCTGGCAACTGGGTGTTTTTCAGTTTGGCATTATCATTTCCCCTGGCTTCACTAAAAACTATCCCCAGCATTATTCTAGAAAGAGAGCTCAAGTTTGATAAACTGGTTATTCCTCAAATCGTGGAACAGTTTTTTTACCAAGGGATTTTGATTGGATTAGCATGGAAAGGGTTGGGGGTACTGGCGTATGCGTATGCGATTATGGTACGTAGCTTGATCGGTGTCGTTATCATGTACTCTTTGCAACGCTGGCCGATTGGGCTGGCATTTGCCCGCGATTCATTTTTCAAACTATTCAAATTTGGGGTGTCATTTCAACTCAATGACTTCCTGGCGCGAATTAAGGATAACTTGTTTTATTTAGTGTTAGGCATGTGGATGCCTCTTAAAGAGTTTGGGTATGTGCAATGGGCTAAAAATTGGTCAATGTATCCATATAACTTGACTGTACAGAACGTGATGGCTATCACTTTTCCGACCTACTCCAGGCTTCAGTCAGAAAAAGTTTATCTGCAAAAGGCCATTGAAGCCACACTGTTTTTCATCACTCTGATTATTTTCCCCATGCTAGTGCTGATGTGTTTATTAGTTTTTCCTTTCATTGAAGTTTTTCCCGTTTATGCTAAATGGCAACCAGCTTTGTGGAGTTTGGTCTTTTTTACTTTGAGTATTGGTTGGAGTGCCTTTTCGACTCCGTTGACCAATACCTTAAATGCGATTGGCAAAATTAGTCAGACTCTAAAATTAATGATATTGTGGACAATATTAACCTGGATATTAACACCTCTATTTGTAATATGGTTGGGATATGTGGGCGTATCGATTGCCGCTCTGGTGATTGGATTTACATCGATTTTAAGTGTTTACATGTTGCATAAACACTTGCCTGTCCGAGTGTGGGACAGTCTGTGGAGACAGCTCTTGGCCTCTGCAATACTAATTCTAGTTGGATTACCATTTGTTAAAAGCGGCTGGCTGAGTCAGTCGATTGGTCAATTTTTAATTGGTGCGATCGGTTTATCACTGCTTTATTTATTCCTGATGTGGGCAATTGCCAGAGATCGTGTTAAATTTGAACTTAACAGAATTATAGTAGCCAGCAGAAAGACATGAAAAAAAACCATCCGAAGTTAAGTGTTGTCATCAACACAAAAAATGCCGCTGAGACATTGGCTAGAAGTATTGAATCAGTTCAGTGGGCAGATGAAATTTTAGTCGCTGACATGCACAGCTTGGATGAGACGGTCAAAATCGCACGTAAGTATGGAACCAAAATTATCGAACTACCAGAATATGGTCGGGTCGAACCCGAGGGTAGAAATCTAGCTAATCAAGCAGCCACTGGCGATTGGCTACTTCAGCTTGATGCCGATGAAGTAGTGCCGAGACAGTTGGCGGAGATGATTGAAAAGGTGGTAGGTCAGGCAGATCAAATTCAAACCTACTTCATCCCTAGAAAAAATTTAATCTTTGGCCACTGGATACAGCACAGTGGGTGGTGGCCAGATTACCAACCCAGACTTTTCCAAAAAGGCAGTCTTCGTTGGGTGGGTGGAGTTCATTCTAAACCACAACTTAAGGGAGCAACAGAAAAAATTGAAGCTAAGGAAGGCTTGGCAATTATTCACAATAATTATCACTCGATTTCTGACTATATCGATCGCTTGAATCGATACACATCGCTGGGCGCTACAGAGAGTCTGGAGAAATCATTGTCGGCTGATGACAATTATACCCAGGTGTTTTCTAGCGAGTTGTGTAGCCGTTATTTTTATCACCAAGGCTGGCTAGATGGAGAAATTGGGTTGCTATTGGCGTATCTGCAATCTTTTTCACAACTGGTTCAGCTAGCAAAAACTCGAGAGTTAAACGGCAAGCTGAATCAAAAAACAAAAGTGATGCAGGAGGCCGAGTTGAGAAAGCTTATTACAGACTTGAGATACTGGCTGGCTGACTATCATGTTAAAAATGAGACTATGTTAATGAGAAAGTTATATTGGAGAATAAGAAGACGAGTTTCACGTTATTTATGATAAAAAGACTCGAAAACCCTCTGTATTGAAGGCAATCAGATTATAAGATCCCGAATTGATTCCAGAATGAACGACTATCTTACTTGATCAAGACTCTGATTTTAGCGGAATATACGGACATGAGGACGGGTAACACAATTATTAATCATGATGGCGTGTATAATGCCAATGTATGAACCACGTCTCAGTCGTTGTTGTTCATTATAATCAACCTCAATATACTCGCCAATGTTTAGCCAGTTTGGCTAAGTGTCGCGGTTCAAGGCTCAAAATTACGGTGCTGGTAGTAGACAATGGCTCAAGTCAGCCATTTCGATTGCCCAGAAACCTCCCCCCTACAAAATTTAAAGTGATTCGATCTGAGTCCAACCTAGGCTTTACTGGTGGTAATAATTTAGGTATTTATACCGCCATAGAAAGGTTTAATTCCGAATTCATTTTATTGTTGAATAATGACACTGTTGTCGAACCGCGATTCTTATCTCAGATGATCAAACAACTCCAGCAACAACCCCATGTTGGAGTTATGTCACCTCTAATTTACTTTGCTCCTGGTAGAGAATTTCACAAATCTAACTACTCCATAAAGGATCGGGGTAAGGTGATTTGGTACGCAGGTGGGAGTTTAGACTGGCCCAACTTAAGTTTTTTCCATCGAGGTGTGGACGAAGTGGACAGAGGTCATTTCAAACAACAAACGGATAATCACTTCGCCACTGGTTGTGCGATGCTAATTCGCCGAGAGGTGTTAGAAAAGTGTGGATTTTTGGACAAAAAGTTTTTTATGTATGGCGAAGATGTAGATTTTTCACTGAAAGCAGTTGAGGCGGGCTATCAGATTGGCTTCTGTCCCAGTGCCAAAATTTGGCATATCAATGCCGGCTCTTCAGGAGGTTCGGGCTCCGATTTGCAACTCTATTATCAACAAAGAAATCGGTATTTGCTAGGCTGGCGCTATGGATGTTGGATGGCTAAGTATGCTATGCTTAGATTGCAGTGGCAAGCTATCTGGTCAGGTTCTAAAATAAAAAAACTGGCGGTTTGGCACTCTTATCTAGATCGATGGGGCAAACAACCACTATGGTAAGTATTTCAGCCTTAGTTTTAGCCCATAATGAAGAGCGCATGTTGCCTGCTTGTTTGAAGTGTTTAAGTTGGTGTAATGAAGTCTTGGTGCTTGATGATGGATCTCGAGATAAAACCGTTCAAATAGCAGAGTCGGTTGGTGCTAGAGTTATTCATTCCCAATTGACCTCTTTTGCTCAGAGAAGAAATTTGCTGGCAAAACACGCTAAGTCGGAATGGTTGCTGTATATTGATGCGGATGAACGAGTGACACCAGAATTGGCTGAGGAAATTCAGGCTCAATTATCATTGGTCGATGTGATACAAATTTGTCGCCACAACATCCATTATGGTCAGGCTATGACGGCTGGAGGGTGGCAAATGGATTGGGTCACCCGAGGCTTTAGATCCTCTGTCCTCAAAGCCTGGTCGGGGGATATTCATGAATCTCCGCAGTATTCTGGCCGAGTGATCCAGCTAAAATCACCGTTAATTCATTTGACTCACCGGTCAATTGTGGATGGCTTATCCAAAACAATTGACTGGACACCAATCGAAGCTGAGTTATTGGTAGAGTCTAACATAAGCAAGGTGACGCCTGTAACTATTTTTCGAAAAGGTTTAGGAGAGTACTGGCGACGGTTTATTAAATATCGAGGTTATAAAGACGGACAAGCCGGTCATGTGGAAGCTATTGTCCAGGCCATCAATCGAATGCTGGTGTATTCGCAGGTTTGGGAAAAACAACATCAACCCAGTATTTCTAACCTTTACCAGGTTCAAGAGCGACAGGTAGAGATTATGTGGGAACAAGCCCGGGCAGAGCATCATCCTTAGATGGAGTCTGCCTCAAAAAATGAATTTACTCTTTTACTCAGACTATATATCAACCTCTCGAGGTGGTGGTGAGAGACACATCTTGTTGGTTGCATTGGTGGCTGCCAAAAAGCATCAGGTTAGCCTTGCATTGCCAGGCTGTCCAGAAGACCAGGTTGACAAAATTAGAGCAGAATTGAGCAACTTAGTAGGTCAATCATTATCAAGTTTAAAATTTATAGTCATCAACCGATCGCGAATGAGTCGGCTAGAGTGGTGGAGCTGGTTAAGACAATTTGATGGACTTTTTTGGGTGAGTGATGGCAGTTTGCCTTGGCCAGTTACTGTGAAGCGATATTTGCATTTACAAATTCCTTTTACCAATCGATTAGGACCAGTCGACTGGCTGAAGCTGCAAGGATGGAGTAAATCCGCCAATGTCAACTCAGCTTTCACTCAAAGTGTCATCGAACAGAATTGGAGAGCGAAAATTCCAAATATCCTCTGGCCTCTAGTGGATGTTAGACAATCCCAGATTAGGTGGCAAGACCGTTCACCGAAGATTATCAGTATCGGTCGGTTTTTCAAGCAACTTCATTCCAAAAGACAAGATGTATTAGTCGAGGCCTTTCGACAATTAAATGCTTATGACCCCAAATTTGCTAAGTATCACCTGATACTAATCGGTGCCGTTGAAGACCAAGACTACTTTGAGTCGGTGAAAAAGCTGGCCACCGATTTACCAGTTGAGTTTAAAACTCAGGTTTCACGAATCGAATTGGAAAAATTACTAGGTGAGGCTCGTTACTACTGGCATGCAACTGGCTTTGAGGTGGATGAGGTGACTCACCCCATGCAGGTCGAGCATTTTGGGATGAGTGTAGCAGAGGGCATGATGGCGGGTTGTTTGCCGCTGGTAGTACCCAAGGGTGGTAGTAAAGAAGTTTTAGGATCTCAATTGATAGAAATTTGTGGTTGGCAGAGTATCGATGATTTAATTGAACGAATGCAGACCTTTGAAAACGATCGTCAACTGAGACAAGAATCACTTGATCTGTGTCAAAAACAGGTTAAACAGTTTGGTCAGAAAAGTTTTGCACAAAGAGTTGAAGAGTATTTTCGGGAGTGATGGCGCACGAATCCGTCAGAATAACAGCAATAATAGCTATTCTTCTCAAGTTCCTAAAAACAAATGGATGACGTGGTTGCTGGATCTTGATACAATCAGTGGTACTTATGGAGAATCCAAGCCCAGTTGGGTTAGGTATTAAAAGCCCATCTTCACAATCACCTTCACAATCAGGTGTATCCAACACCATCATCAAGTCGTTTAACAGACCGATCAGTATCGTTATTCCTACCTGCAACGGCCAACATCTGCTTCAAAAGTTTTTACCCTCAGTATTGAAAATGATGCGCGACCAAGATGAGCTAGTAATCGTGGATGACGCCAGTTCTGATGGCACTAGTCAGTGGTTACAAAAAGGCTTCTCTTTGCAAAGGCAAATGAAAACTGGTGTTAAAGGCGAGTTGTTCCAAGGATTTATGAAAATCGGTCGTCGTAAGTTAATAATTTCTTTACTTAGAAATGATAAAAACTGGCGGTTTGCCGTCAGTTGCAATCGGGGTGTAAGCCTGGCTAGTCGTGATTATGTGCTACTTCTGAACAACGATGTACGACCAACGACCGATCTTTTAGACTACTTATTGCCATACTTCGCTAATCCGGATGTATTTGCGGTGGGGTGTTTAGAGTATGAGGGGGTGGATCAGTCAGCTCAAAAAGGAGGCAAAAACGAGTTATATTTTAATCGAGGTTTGTATCATCATCGACGGGCTACCAATTTTGAGTCTGGTAATACAGCTTGGGTGAGCGGAGGTAGTGGCTTATTTGACAAGAAGAAGTGGTCTTTTTTAGGGGGTTTTGACGAAAAGTTTCAGCCAGCCTATTGGGAAGATGTGGATTTGTCGTATCGAGCTCGCCAGCAAGGCTGGCAGGTACTATTTGAATCCCGAGCCATAGTTTTTCACCAACATGAGTCAACGAATAAGACAGAACTAGGTGCACTCCAGATGCAGTTGGCTAGTTGGCAGAATGGTCAATACTTTAGTCAGAAGCATGTTAGGGGATGGCGAAAATTACAAAATCTATTTTGGCGACCATATTGGTGGAGACAGAAGAAGAAGGTGTTTGCTAATGATGACTGGATTGTCAAGTAAAAAAAACAATTAATTATTATGAAAAGAATTGCCAACATTCTAAAAAAGCAGTGGCAAATTATCCTTCTATTAATATATGGCTTTGGAATTCGTCTTGTCTACATCTATGAGCGAATACTGCCCTTTACATTCGATCACGGCAAGGACTTTTTAGCTATCTTTCACATGTGGATCACACAAAGTCCAAAATTAATTGGGCCATGGACAAGCATCCCAGGCTTGTATTTTGGACCTGGTTGGTACTATTTATTAGCTCCCTTTTATGGTTTGAGTAACTTCAATTTAGTTGCTGGCGTTATTCCCATGATTCTGTTAGTGCTGATTCAAATTTGGTTAGTCAATAAGTACTTTGGGTTATCGACAGCAATTATGGTTACTACACTACCAGTCTGGCTATCAATAAGTAAGAGTGCCTGGAATCCTTTTCCTATGACCTTCATCACCTGGATTGTTTTGATTATCATGCATAAGGTAGATCAAAATAAGCTCCTAAACAAAAAGCTGGCTCTAATTTTGGGCATTTCGGTGGCTTTTGGCTTTCACTTCTCAGCAGCATTTGCAGTATTTTATTTGCCAATACTACTTGTGATCGCAATCATCAGACGCTGGCGAGCATCATCTCAATCAATACTATTCTTGATTGCCGGATTTATGATTCCTTTTATTCCCCAAGTGATTTTTGAACTCAGACACAACTTTGTCCAAACCAAAGCCGTTATCAACTACTTTTCTAATTTAGGCTCGCACTCATCAACGTACGGTAGCTTTGGAGAGGTAGTCATCAGCATTGTTTCTGAAATCAGAACGGCTGTCACACCTGACTTAAATAATGAAGTTCTAAGTTTGCTTTTTATAATCAGCCTGATGGTGGGCATTAGCATAGTTCTTTTCAGACGATATAAAATTGATGCTAAGCTACAGTTTATATTATTTTATACAGTCATATTTAGCATTATTTCCATCATTGGTCTGTGGCTGATTCATTACAATGTCTGGTATGTGTTGGGTTTACTGCCAGTTTGGACAGTTTTAGTCGGATACTTGATTGACCAATCCCATCGAATTTTTAAGTGGTCGGTATTAGTTATCTTTTTACTTTCACCTCTAATCGTTTTATATCGTTATCAAAGCCGAGAAATCCCTATGTTAATGGCATCTCGGCAATTTTTACCCATTAAAGAAACAGCCATCCAGAAAATTTATCAAATAGCTGATGGTCAACCGTTTGCTAGTTATCATTATGTACCTGACATTTACGACTTCTCTTATCAAACACTATTTTTTATTGAAGCCTGGCGGGGTAGGTCGTTGCCCACAGAATTTAGTTATGAGCCAGGAGTACCTGAATATTATCAGGGAAAAACTGAATTAGTTGATGCGGTCAATCACAGAAATGATTTTAGTAATGTAGACTCAGCGCAGCCAAGTAAAGTTTTTTTTATAGTGGAAAAGCCTTTTACAGAACAGTTTTTGACCGAGTGGTGGGGCAGACAAAGGTATAACAAAATTGAACAACAAATTGTGTTATCACCAGAATTGACGTTATTTGTGGCTAGTCCAGTTATCCAATCATCTTGAACTTATTCTAGAATCCTAAAAAGGACTTATTGGAATTAATCAATTAAGAATGCCTAAAGACAATGTCATCATCGTAATTATTGTTGCCATTATCATGCTGGTTGGTCTTCTTATTAGAGGCTACCAGCTAGGTAATTTACCAAATGGATTGACGTGGGATGAGGTCGCCATTGGCTATAACGGACAGGCAGTCTGGCAAATTCATCGAGATGAATGGTTGGAGTTCATGCCTTTAACGTTCAAGTCGTTTGGAGACTTTAAGGCGCCTGTAGCGATCTACATAACTGGGTTATTTACAACCATTTTTGGCATGTCTGCCTTGACTATTCGTCTGCCATTTTTCATTGCTGGCGTTTTTTCTATGGTTGGTTTCA
>JAANMT010002611.1_pt1 | contig 14451 bp, 9 predicted proteins | sample 7279711 | NCBI WGS metagenome assembly JAANMT01 (sample SAMN14094538, study PRJNA606508) | bioreactor metagenome | isolation source: A lab-scale SPAN reactor treating ammonium-rich wastewater day 1 | place: Ireland: Galway | collected 2017-01-16 | reverse complement strand
CTGATCTGCACTGCTCCTGAAAGAGCCACACTTAACGTGACCGGCGGGGGAAATCTCTCATTCACCCACCGTACACTGAAGAACATCAAGTTCGTTGGAGACAATGATGGCGTGACGGATCAGTGGGGCATTATCGGCTATGGCAATGTAACCATCGAAAACTGCTTTGTGACCGGTGTCAAATCCGCTGGAATCGTTCTCCGTGATGGTGCTGGAGATGGCGGAGGAATCACAACCGGGGCAACAGTCAAAGACACTTATGTTATCGGACCGATATATCAATGCATCTATCTCCGCACAGAGGATTTTGCTGGTAAAGGGCCAGTTTTGATCAACCACTGCACCCTTCAGCCTTCTGGGAACGACGGGTATCCAGTCTTTTTAGAAATGACTCCATCTCAGCTCGGGCATGATTTTTCGAATGTGGCAGTTAAAAACTCAATCATGACGAATACAGCGCGTTGTGTTAACGCGGACCAGGCGGTGACACTGGCCTACCAGCACTCCTTCAATGATTTTGACACTCGCTGGGTGCGTGACTTCTGGAACTGGAATGGAGCGGGCGGTACTTACGATACAAACACTCCGCTTGGCATCGGTGATGTTGAAAAAATTCCACCGGCATTTACAGATCCGGGAGCCGGAGATTATTCCCTCCTTCCAACCTCGAAGCTTCTGAAAGCGGCGGATGATGGCGGCAACATCGGCGCCTGGCAGGGCGGCGGTTACCCGACAGGCGATGTGATTGTCCGCCAGGATGGCCAGGGTGGGGCTTATACCACCCTCCAGGAGGCCATCCTGGTAACTCAGGCCGGCCAGATGATCGAGATTCAACAGCATTCAGCCCCATTCTTTTTCGCCGATGGGGATAATCTGAACCTGGCCAATCTGAGCATCATCTGCACAACCACTCAACCAGCTGAGATTCATTTCCTGGGTGCGTATGGAATCGAGAATGCCGATAAAGTGACACTGCAGAACCTTCATCTGATCGGCGATCGTGAAGGGTGGCAGACCGGCATCAAATGCGGCTCTGGAGTCATTTTCAAAAACCTGATCATTGAGTCCTTCCAGGAGCAGGGTATCTGGTGGCTGCATTCGACAGGTGGCCCCATGAGCGGACTTCTCAGCCGCTGTGTCCTCCTCGACAACCGGATATCTCTGGGGACTTATGATGGATCCACCAATGTTGGCAAAGTCCTGCTGGATCACTGCACCCTGTACAGCTCACGCAATGATTATCCCAATATCAGCTTCGATGACACCTTTGCCGATGCGGGCCTGAATGGCTCAAACCTGGAGGTTAAGAATTCGATTCTGAGGTGTACTTGGACCAATATCATCGCCTATAAAATGCCAGCTGAAAATCCGCTCGCCTATACCCATTCCTACAATGACTATATTCACACCTGGGCCAGGGAGGTATGGGACTTCGGAAATTCCGGCTCGCTCCCTCCGGGGCCTGGTGACCTGGAAAATGTGGATCCTCTCTTTACGAATCCGGCAGCGGGTGATTTGACCCTGCAGGGCAGTTCACCGCTCGCAACTGCAGCCGAAGGTGGAACCACCACTGGGGCTTATCCGGTGACAGCGGCCGGTGTGCTTGACTGGAATCTGTACTGATCAGGCGTCCCACCAGCCGCCCGCTGGATGAGGAGGTTTGCGGAAGTTTTGTGCTGTGGTTTATGAATTGTTCCAGCCCGGGGGGAAGTATTTCCCGGGCTGGCTGATTTTCAGGCGGATCTCTGTCGAGCAAGGCAGTATGGATTGACTTGATGGAGGGATCTACGCAAAGATGCATCAAAGAACGGAGAGGTGGCCGAGCGGCTGAAGGCAGCGGTTTGCTAAACCGTCGTAGGGCTAATAACTCTACCCCGGGTTCGAATCCCGGCCTCTCCGCCAGACATTCTAACCCGTCTCAGCTCCCGGCATTTTCTGCAGAAGTAACACCCCCTTTTCCACCTTGAGACACGTTCTCCATTTCCAATCAGAACCTGGCTGATTTGTTCCTGACAAGCTCGCAGGAATGAAGCACAACGGGGCTGCTCTCAGCCTGGATTGATTGGGGCAAGTTGGTGATCGGCCTGTTGATGTTCGACCACTGCTGAAAAGAGAAATTCCAGGAAGTGAATGCGCCCCGCGGGGTGCATAAAAAAAGGGCACCCATTTCTGGATGCCCTGTGTGGAGTGATTCAACTTGAAACGTGCAGATCAGCGTTTCGAGAACTGGAAGCGTGCACGTGCCCCACGCTGGCCATATTTCTTCCGCTCGACCATTCGTGGATCGCGTGTGAGCAAGCCTGCCGCTTTGAGGGCTGCACGGTTGTTGATGCTGAGGTCACACAAAGCGCGTGAAACTCCATGCCTCAACGCGCCTGCCTGGCCGGATTTCCCACCCCCCTGGATGGTGGCCATGACATCATATTTCCCATTCGTGTCAGTGATATCGAATGGCTGGCGGATGATCATGGACAGCACCGAACGGCCGAAATACTGGTCGGCATCCAGGCCATTGACCACGATCTTCCCACTTCCGGGTTTGATGAAAACACGCGCAGTGGCGGTCTTTCTTCTTCCGGTGCCGTAATTATATTCTCCAACAGGCATTTTAATGCGATCTCCTTGATTAAATCTCGAGAGGCTTGGGCTGCTGCGCCTCGTGTTTGTGAGTGGAACCGTTATAGACTTTGAGCTTGCGCATCTGGGCCCTTCCCAGCCGGTTCTTCGGAAGCATCCCTTTCACCGCGGCTTCGATAATCCGCTCAGGGTGTTTCTGAAGCATCAGGCGATAGGGAATTTCCTTCAGCCCGCCGGGGTATCCGCTGTAAGTCCGGTAAACCTTGGCATCCGCTTTCCGTCCGGTGAGAACCACCTGGTCGGCATTGAGCACAATGACAAAATCGCCCGTATCCACACTGGGTGAAAAGGTGGGTTTATGCTTCCCTCGCAGCACTCTGGCAATTTCAGTGGCCAGGCGCCCGAGAACCTTGCCAGCGGCATCGACCACATACCACTGCTGGTCGACTTCATCCGGTTTGGTGTAATGTGTTTTATTGATCATCATCTTCCTCGCAACAGATAGACACAAACGCCGAAATATACCCGAAGGATCATTCGATTTCAATCCCCCTGAGTTCAAAAAAAGGAGCAAGATCGGTCCTCATGTCCCTCATCGGGTGAACCTGCCGGGAGGGATTCCTTTCAAAGGTGATTGCGTTAGTCTTTCCACGATCTCATACAGCCATTTGTTTGAAGGCGTTTGCATATCCATAGAACTTACAGGAAAACCATGCCCTACAACCAACTCGACCGCCATCAGATTGTTTTCAAATCCCTCAAGGACCGCAAAGACCGCACTTTCATCGAAAAAGACCATGTTTCAATTACCGACTCCCCCAGGCCATTCCCGGATAAATCCCGGAATCTGATCGATGAAACCATCGATAAAATCATCCAGGCCCGGCATCAGGGCACCTCGAGGATGCTGGTCTTCGGAGCACACACTATTAAAAATGGCCTCAGCCCGGTGTTGGTCGATCTGATCGAGAAAGGCTGGATCACCCACCTGGCAACCAATGGGGCTGGGATCATTCATGACTGGGAGTTCGCTTTCCAGGGAAGCAGCAGCGAGCATGTGGCCGAGAATGTCAGGCAAGGCCAGTTCGGTGTCTGGCAGGAAACAGGCTTCTACCTGAACCTCGCGCTGGTGGTCGGTGCTTACCGTGGATTCGGCTATGGAGAATCGGTGGGATCTTTTGTCGAAGATGAAGGGCTTGACATCCCCTCGGAAGCCCAGCTCATCGAGGAGATCAGGAAATCAATCGATGGAATGGCTGCGCAGGCAGCAGCTGCCGCCGACCTGCTGGAAACTGTCCGTGTTTTCAATCTGAAACCTGGCTGGATGAGTGTCCCGCATCCCTATAAGAAGTATGGCCTGCAGGCGGCGGCATACCGGCTGAAAATCCCCTTCACCGGACATCCCATGATCGGGCATGACATCATTTATATTCATCCAATGAACCACTGTGCTGCAATCGGCCGGGCGGCACAACGCGATTTCCTCACCTTCGCCCAGGGGGTCTCGAACCTCGATGGCGGGGTGTATATCTCAATTGGATCTGCGGTCATGTCGCCGATGATTTTCGAAAAATCTCTCTCGATGAGCCAGAACCTGGCCATTCAGATGGGGAGCCGGATCGAAAATCACCACATGATCATTGTGGACCTGGCAGAATCGCACTGGGACTGGCAGAAGGGTGAACCCCCTGAGGACAACCCGGATTACTACCTCAGGTACAACAAATCCTTTTCACGGATGGGGGGCACCATGCGCTACCTTTCGGCAGACAACTGCGATTTTCTTCTCGCATTGTCACAGGGGTTGAGAGGCAAGGATTAGATTTCAGGCCGGTCAATGGCTTTGGCTGGCTGGCTGGTTTCAGGAGTTGGCCAGAGAGAGGTCTTCTTTTCGCGTGCTGGGTTCTGAAGCCCGAAAAATTCTTTTCTTCCAACGGGAACGCGCCAGCAAAGAGACTGGCAGTCTCTGAAGGCTTGACAGAAATCCCCTCCAGCACTGCCAGGGGCGGTGGCCGGCATGGTGATTTCTCCACCATGCAAATTCCGATTGAATGGTTTCCCGAAGCGAGTAACCTGTCAGGTTTCTCTGTAAAAAGAGGAAGCGGGAACGGTGAAAGACCTTCCAGAATCGATCCTGATCCGGTCCCAGCGTGGCACTCATGATGTGCGAGCAGGTCACCGATTTCAGCAACAGGATGCGGTATCCGAGCTGTCGGCACCTCAGGGCATATTCACTGTCCTCGTAATAACCTGGATGGTATTTTCCAGAGAGGCCTCCAATCTCATCCCACACCTTGCGCGGGGTGGCCCAGACACACCCGCCGAAAAAATCGAGATCATCCACCATGGCTCCACGGCAGGATTCGGAGCGATCGGGCAGCCCATACCCTGCCTGCCAGAACAATCCATGCGGATGAGTCATTGCCGAGCCTTCATGCTGGATCACAGGGCGGTCCATACAGACAATACGGCAGGTGACTGCACCCGCATCAGGCGCCCGGTCCAGGGTTCTGAGCGCCAGGGCAAGCCAGGCCGGATCCGCAAGCGAGTCATCATTGTGAAAGGCCAGGTACTGGCCTGAAGCATGCTCGACCCCCAGGCGGCACCCCCCTGCATAGCCCCGGTTGCCACCGGCTTCAATCAAACGGACTCTGTCGGAGAAATCCGCGAGAAGTGGTTCCAGAAATTTTTTTGAATGGGCGCCACCCCCATTGTTGACCACGATGATTTCATATTTCTCTCGGGAGAGTGTCTGATGGCACAGCGAATCCAGACAGGCCTTGAGGGGGATAGCAGGGGAACAGGTGGGAATGATGACCGAAAATTGCATCACAATGAGGGAATAAACCGAACCACCGGCAGGAAAGAATCCGCCGGTGGTTCCATGCTCTGATTCTGTTTCAGTACCCCAGGTCTTTCAGGCTGGACTTGTAAACAGCCGCTGATGACTGAAGGGCTTTCAACTCTTCTTCAGAGAGATCGAGGGAAATAATTTTTTCGATTCCTTTTCGGCCCAGTGAACAGGGGACACCCACATAGACATCCTCCAGACCATACTGGCCGGTCAAATAAGCGCTGCAGGGGAGAACATGGTGGCTGTCTTTGAGGATCGAAGCGGCCATTTTTACTGTGGAAGCTGCCGGGGCATAGTAGGCACTGCCGGTTTTCAACAGGTTGACTATTTCAGCTCCCCCCTGGCGGGTTCGATCGGATATCGCCTGGATTCTTTCCGCCGGGATGAGGTCAGTGATGGGAACTCCGGAAACAGTGGTGAACCGCGGAAGAGGCACCATGGTATCTCCATGCCCTCCGAGAACCATGGCATTGACATCTTTTACACTGCAGCCCAGTTCCATGGCCACAAAAGCGGCACAGCGTGAGGAATCCAGCACACCCGCCTGGCCGATTATTCGATGCGAAGGAAAACCAGTGATTTTGAAGGTGTGGTAAACCATGACATCGATTGGATTGGAAACCACGATGACAATTGCATCGGGTGCATGGGTTTTGATTTCTTTCGCGATTCCTCCGCAGATGTCGGCATTCATTTTGAGAAGATCGAGCCGATCCATACCGGGTTTTCTGGGCAGGCCGGCAGTCACCAGAACCAGATCCGAACCTTTGATGTCGGCGTAATCATTGGTTCCTTTGATGGAGACATTGATCCCCAGCGGCCCGGCAGCCTGAAGGATGTCCAGGGCTTTTCCCTGGGGAACTCCCTCGACGATGTCAGTTAAAACGATGTCACCCAGCTCCTGCTGAGCCAGGTAGAGAGCACATGTCGCCCCCACATTGCCGGCACCGATTACAGCAATTTTCGGATTCATTGGTTCCTCCAGAAGATTATATCAAGCCCTGCGGGCTGGTTTTGACCATATCATACCTTTTCAAAGAGAGGGAGGCTGGATTGGGCCTCGGAAAGCCTCTGCCGGGTAATCCGGACTGCATCCGGCGAAATGTCGGATGCAAGCCATTTCCTTCCGAGCTGAGCGGCGGCTACAGCAGTGGTTCCGGATCCACAAAAGAAGTCTGCAACCATCTCCTCCGGATCGGTCATGCTTTCGATGAACAAGGAAGCCAGCTCGAGGGGTTTCTGGGTGGGATATCCGCATCTTTCGCGGGACATGGGATTGAGAGAAGGGATAAAAATCACATCCCCAGGGAGTTTATCGTGGGCATCGGCAGCGACTCTCGCTCCTTTCTGGTTTTGTGCCCGCTCCAGCGCTTTGGGTGCACGATGCACCCGGATGCGTTCGGGATAAAACTTCCAGGCATTCGATCGGGTATACCAGAGCAGCGAATCATGCTTGCGGCTGAAGCGTCGTTGTGTGGCGCCACCGGTCTGATAATACCAGATGATCTCATTCTGGAAGTTGCCGGATCCAAAGACCTTGTCCAGTTCAACCTTCACTGAGTGGACTGCATGCCAGTCCAGGTGAATGACAAAGGAACCATCCGGCAGAAGCAGTTCGCGCATGGCCGATACCCTTTCGATCAGCCAGTCCAAATAAGCCTGAAGCCCCCCCTTCCAGGAATCTTTGTATCTGATTTCTGACTCACCACTGGAAACCTGATCCTGCCCGGTGAAGAATGGAGGATCGATCAGGATCAAACGGATTTCCTGCTGCGGGAGAAGCTGCAGCCATTCCAGGCAATCTCCCATATAAATGTGGTTCGATTCGATCATGGGGTTACCCAAAGGAGTTTTTTTGTATCACCTTTACATATACAAAAAGAATACCATAGATATGCCATCTTCGAGTCGATCAATGAAATCAGAGATTTTGATCAAAAAAGCAAGAAGGAAAGATATTCCCCATTTACTATTTCTGCAAGGAAAGTAGATAATACACACCAGATAGGGAATAACATGCGAATTCATGCTTCTACGATGAACCCATTTCTTCGATTCATCCTTGTCGTAATCTCGTCTTTTGCTGGATATCTCGCCTGCTCCCGAATTTCGCTCATGCTGCTCACTCAGCCTGAGAATATCTCTGCCTTCTGGCCTCCGGTCGGGATCCTGTTCGGGCTGCTCATGGTGATTCCACGCCTCCATTGGGCCGGGATTCTGACAGGATCTTTCTGCGGGAATGTCGTTGCGAATATGCTCATTGGCAAATCTTTTCCAATTTCGTTTATTTTTTCTATAGGTGACCTTGGGTTTGCCTATTTGTTTTCCGAACTGGCGGTCCGATATCTCGGCAGACCGGTAACACTCAACTCACTGCGTGAAATTTTCCATATCCTTGGACTGGGCGGTTTCGGAATATCCACCGGATGCGCCACATGGGGTGCTCTGACTCTCTGGTTGAACCAGCCAGTGGAATCCTTCTGGCTGTTGTGGGCCTGCTGGTGGTCTGCGGATATAATGGGAATCCTGATTTTCACTCCGGTTTGTCTGGCTCTGATCCCAGGTGGTTACAGGGAAATCCGGTCGATGAACAGAGCGAGGATACTGGAAGGATGTGCACTTTTGGCTGTATTTTCGCTCCTGGTTCTCGGGATTTTCGGAAACCGATATGAGTCGACACGCATCCTGGGACCATTGCCATTCACTTTTGTGCCGGTCCTGCTGATATCAGCCATTCGCTTTGGTGTCCGGGGGGCAGCATTGACCACCTCCGCATTTGGAATCTCCTCTGTGATATTTACAGTGAATGGATTCGGCCCCTTTGCATCCATTTTTCATTCAGCATCCGAAGCCATCTTCCGCCTGCAGGCATTTCTTGCAATTTCCAATGTATCCACACTGGTGGTGGCCGGCTCGATTGCGGAGCGTAAAAAGAGCCTCGATGATCTCGCCCGGACTGAAAGGCTCTATCGCAAGGCGATTGAGATTGCCGGCGCGGTTCCGTACTTCGGATTGTATGGAAAAAAAGATTTTGAGTTTGTAGGTGAGGGAATCGACAAGCTGACCGGCATTCCTGCTTCCCGTTTTGACCACCAGAAGCTGGCCGATATCACTTTGGAAATTCATCCCCTTGGCGAATTGAATGGGAAGAATGCAGACGATGCGATCGAAACTGTCCGGGAGCACCATGAAATACCATGGCATGCCGACTACCGGATACAGCTGCCAGATGGGGACATCCGCTGGCTGGCGAATTCGGCAGTCCAGGTGCTCGATGGCAAAGGGAATGCGATCGGCTCACTGGGCATCCTGCAGGACATCACCGAAAGGAAAAAATCGGAGCAGGCCATCGCCCGCAGTGAAGAACTGTATCGCAGCGCTATCGATGGTGCAGGGGCAGTTCCCTACTACCGGGATTATAAAACCGATGCCCGGGGAGAAATCCTGAGCAGCCGGTACAGCTTCATGGGCAAAGGGATAGAGAGGATCACCGGCTATACCCCCGAGGAATTCACCCTCGAACTGTTCGAAGAAATCCTGACCGATGAAATCCGTTACAACCCAGCCTCTGCTCCCGGGCAGTCAGAAATCCAGCCTCAGTTCCGCGCCGAATATGCCCTCAGGCATAAGAATGGGAGCATCTGCTGGGTGTCCGATGCGGCTGTGGATATCCATAACGAACAGGGACATTTCATTGCCAGCCTGGGAATTCTTCAGGACATCACGCTGCGACGGCAAGCCGAGGAAGAGATACGCAAGACCGATCTGCTGTATCGAAGCGCCATCGAGGGCGCCGATGCAGTCCCCTATTATCTGAATCACAGAACAGTGGCGTATGACTTCCTCGGGGATGGGATTCTGAATCTGACAGGCTTCTCCTCGAAGGAGTTCACTCCCGAGGTTTTTCAGACATTGATCCTGGATCGTGTGTTTCATGCTGAAATGAGGGGTTTGACACGAGAGCAGGCCGTGCACCGGATGAGAACAGAGATCGGCAGCTGCTGGCGTGCCGACTACCGAATCAAAACCAGGCATGGAGAAGAACGCTGGATATCGGATTCGGCGGTTCAGGTCCTGGATGATAAAAAGAATGTCATCGGATCCCTGGGAATTCTGATGGATATCACTGACCGCAGGAAGAGTGAAGACAGCATCCGAATCCGGGATCGCGCCCTATCATTCGCGTTGAATGGGATCATGATCACCGATGCCTCGGTGCCAGAAAATCCGATCATGTTTGTCAATCCCGCATTTACAAAGATCACTGGATACCAGTTGGAGGATATGGTGGGAAAAACCCCCTATTTTCTCTACGAGCATGGAGATCATCAGGAAGGGCTGGATATCATCCGCCGGGCTTTCACTGAAGGAACAGCAGCCGAAGCAGTCTCACCGATTAACAGAAAAGATGGCCAGACCATCTGGGGCGATATCTTCATCGCGCCTGTCCGAAACGATATGGACCAGGTGACACATTTTATCTGCATACAGAATGACATCACCGATCGAATGCGGATCGAAAAGGACCAGAAAGTCCTGATTGATGGTCTCAGAAGCATTGTTGGAATCGCCGATGAGCTGCTCGACTGCCCGGATGAGGACACCATCACACGGATGGCAGTAGAACTTGGACGGGAACGGCTGGGAATGGAACGGCTGGCTTTCCACCGTATGGAAAATGAAACATTGTTCGGGACTTACGGGACCGATGCTCAGGGAAATACCATTGATGAGAAATCGTACAAAAAACAGTTCGACAGAAAATGGTTCGAAGCCCTCAAAATCGAAACCGGGAGCAACTATCAATGGTATTACATCGATGGGGGCCATTACTCCTGGAATAATGGGGAAATGGACCAGATCGGCTCCGGCTGGGTTGTCATGACACCGGTGGCCTCCAGCCAGAAATGGCAGGGGGTGTTTTTCAACGATACGGCACTCAGTGGAAAACCTTATGATCCCACCCGCCAGGAACTTCTGGCGGTTTATGCCTCGCTGTTCTCCAATATCATCGAACGCCGGAGGAGTGAAGAAGCCCGCAGCAAGCTCGAAGCGCAAGTCCATCACACCCAGAAACTCGAGAGTCTTGGAGTTCTCGCGGGTGGCATCGCCCATGATTTCAACAATCTGCTGATGGGGGTGCTGGGGAATGCCAGCCTGGCTTTGATGGAGCTCCCACCCGAGTCCCCGGCCCGCGAGAGTGTCAACCACATCGAGAAGGCCGCCATGAGAGCAGCGGAGCTGGCCCGCCAGATGCTGGCATATTCCGGGAAGGGCCGTTTCGTCATCCAGAAAATCAATCTTTCGAAGCTGGTCGAAGAAATGACCCACCTTCTCCAGGTGTCGATCTCCAAGAAGGTGTTTCTTCGTTATAACTTTGCCGACAACCTTCCTGCCATCGAAGGCGATGCGACTCAAATCCGGCAGGTTATTATGAACCTGATCACCAATGCCTCCGATGCCATCGGTGACAAGAGCGGAGTGATCACCATCACGACCGGCCTGATCGAAACGGACAGCACTTACCTTGAATCAACCTACCTGAAAGACGATTTGCCGGGTGGTTATTATGTTTTCCTGGAAGTTTCGGACACCGGATGCGGGATGGATGAAGAAACCCGCGCCAGGATCTTCGATCCGTTTTTCACAACCAAATTCACGGGGCGTGGGCTGGGGCTGGCGGCTGTACTTGGGATTGTGCGCGGGCACAAAGGAACAGTAAAAGTCTACAGCGAAGCGGGGCGTGGAACGACCTTTAAAATCCTCCTTCCCTGTTGTGACTCCCAGGAGGACACCCAGGAAAACCATGTGGAATCGACTCGGAAGGATTGGGTGGGGACCGGAACCATCCTGATTGTGGATGATGAAGAATCTGTCCGCTATATCAGCAAGCGAATCCTCGAGAGCCATGGCTTCAAGGTTCTGACTGCCAATGACGGCCGGGAAGGTGTGAAGGCTTATGAGGCTCAGAAGGAAGCCATTGATCTCGTTCTTCTGGATATGACCATGCCCCACATGGATGGTGAAGAAGCATTCCGGGAACTGCGCCTGATCAACCCCGATGTGCATGTCATTTTGACCAGTGGATACACCGAGCAGGAAGCGACGGCTCGATTTACCGGCAAAGGCCTGGCCGGCTTCATTCAGAAACCATTTCTGCCATCCAGCCTGCTCGAAATTGTCCGGAACAAACTCTCCACATCCTGATCCGTTTGCTTGAGGATTGAACCGGCTGCCAGCCTGGCTTCCCCGGCAGGGGATATTTTCTTCACTCGGATATGGCGTATGATAAAAATAAGTTGTTCCAAGGAGATGAACGAAACACGATGCCTGAAGAATCCCGTTTGACGGAGGGATTAACTTTTGATGATGTTCTGATCATACCCGGTTATTCCGAAGTTCTGCCCTCGGATGTGGACACCTCTGTGTGCCTGTCGCCTCGAATCCGGTTGAACATCCCGATCCTGTCCGCTGCAATGGATACTGTCACCGAATCACGCCTGGCAATTTCCCTGGCCCAGGAAGGGGGAATCGGTGTCATTCATAAAAATATGGCAATCAGCGAACAAGCCCGCCAGGTTGACCAGGTCAAGCGCTCGGAAAGTGGAATGATCTCCAATCCGATCACCCTTTCACCCGATGACCCTGTGCGTGCGGCTGTCGATCTGACCGCTCATTACAAAATCTCGGGTGTCCCGATTACCAACTCCGAAGGAAAGCTGGTCGGGATCCTCACCAATCGTGACCTGCGGTTTGAAACGAATTTCGACCAGCCGATCGCCAATGTCATGACCAGCAGAAATCTTGTGACCGGGCGTGAGGGGACCTCACTTGAAGAAGCCCAGGCGATTCTCGGCCGGCATCGGATCGAAAAGCTGCCGATCGTCAATGAAAAAGGGGAACTCCGGGGCCTGATCACGATCAAGGATATTGAAAAGAAACGCCGTTTCCCCAGCGCAGCCAAAGATCAGGCAGGCAGGCTGCTTGCATCCGCTGCAATCGGTGGTGGAGAGGATTCGTATGAGCGCGCAGAGGAGCTGGTCAAAGCGGGAGTCGATCTCCTGGTGGTGGACAGCGCTCATGGCCACTCGAAGATCATCCTCGATACAGTCCGATACCTGAAAAGCCATTATCCACATGTTTGCCTGATGGCTGGCAACATCGCTACCGAAGATGGCGCCAGGGCGTTAATCGATGCCGGAACGGATATTATCAAAATCGGGATTGGACCCGGGTCGATCTGCACCACCCGGGTGGTTTCCGGGGCCGGTGTTCCACAGATCACAGCGATACAGGAAGCGGCCAGGGTCGCACACCAGTTTTCGATTCCTGTCGTGGCGGATGGTGGCATCAAATACAGCGGTGACATCACCAAAGCGATTGCAGCCGGCGCTTCGGCGGTCATGATCGGATCCCTTTTTGCCGCCACTGAGGAAGCCCCGGGCGAGACCATCTATTACGAAGGACGGACCTTCAAAGAATATCGAGGGATGGGTTCACTCGGAGCGATGGAGAAAGGCGGAAAAGAACGCTATTTCCAGTCTGGAGTCGCGGTTGGAAAGCTGGTGCCTGAGGGAGTTGAAGGGCGTGTGCCATACAAAGGTTCACTGAGCAACTATATCTTCCAGCTGGTAGGCGGGCTTCGGGCTGGAATGGGGTATGCCGGGGCGCGGGACATTGACGATCTTCAGAAGAAAGCGCGGTTTGTGAAAATCACTGAAGCTTCGCTTCGCGAAAGCCACCCGCATGATATCATAGTAACCAAGGAAGCCCCGAATTACCGTCTCGGAGAGTAACAGAAACCTGATTTACACAACCCGAAGAATCATGATGATCGACTCTCCTTCCCCTGGTTTGCTGTGACAGCTGAGAGGATTTCCGCATGCTCCCTCCTGGATGACATCCTTGTCTGTCCAAAGTGCCGAGGCTCCCTCGTTTTAATATCCGCATGGAATTCGTTCCAATGCACCCATTGCAGTTCTTTTTACCCGATACTTCAGGGGATACCGAGTTTTTCCGATCCGGAAATCTACTGGGGAGAAGAATTTGACCGGCAGGAGATGGAAAAGATCAACCATATCGCGCAAAGTGAGGGCTGGCGCAAGGCAGTCGAGACCATTGTGGCAGTCAAAGCCCCTTCTCGCGCACGATATATCCGGGATTTCTTCCGGGCCGACTGGCGCTTTCTTTTCCCATTGCAGCCAGAGTGGCGGATCCTTGATATCGGAGCAGGCTGGGGCTCCTTATCGGTGGCGCTGGCAAGTTTGTGCCGTGAGGTCATTGCCCTTGAATCGGTGCTGGAGAGAGCCCGCTTCATCCAGTTCCGGATTCAGCAGGATGCAATCTCGAATGTCTGTGCGATCCATGGGAACCTGGCCTCACCGCCTCTTTCTCCGAACCGGTTCGATCTGGCCACGATGAATGGAGTCCTCGAATGGCTGGGCTGGTCTGATCTTTCATTGAACACACGATCTGTCCAGCTCGATCTGCTGCGCCAGGTCTTTCAGCTGCTCAAACCAGGCGGGCATCTGTACATCGGAATCGAGAATCGTTTTGCCATCAGCTACTGGCTGGGGGCGATGGATCACAGTTATCTGAGCTACACATCGCTTCTTCCCCGCCCTCTCACTCATCTGGCGACCCGGATGATCAGCGGACACCCTTACAGAACCTACACATACAGCCCGATCGGATACCGGAGCCTGCTGAAGCAGGCCGGTTTTTCTGAAATCGATTTTTATGGTGTCATGCCCACTTACAGCCGTCCGGTCAATTACTGGCCTCTGGGTGATGGAATACCACTCCAGCGTTTCTCGAATGTCCTTTTTTCGGAGAAGCCGAATGGCCTCAGCTGGAGGTCGAAGCTTGTCCAGAAACTGGTCGAAGCCGCTCCGGCTTCGGTGGTGGGTTTTTCATCCAGGTTCCTCGCGCCACACCTCCTGATAACCGCACGCAAGGGAGCCCACTGAAATGTTCGCATGGATCAGGAACGCCCTGTCGGAAGATGCCCGTCAGAGGGG
>JAANMT010002601.1_pt1 | contig 14487 bp, 14 predicted proteins | sample 7279711 | NCBI WGS metagenome assembly JAANMT01 (sample SAMN14094538, study PRJNA606508) | bioreactor metagenome | isolation source: A lab-scale SPAN reactor treating ammonium-rich wastewater day 1 | place: Ireland: Galway | collected 2017-01-16 | reverse complement strand
GCATCCAGGTACGGATGGTCAATCTGCTGAATATCGCCCGTAAAGACGATCTTCGTTCCGGCGCCAGCTCGGGTAATGATGGTCTTCACCTCGTGCGGCGTGAGGTTTTGCGCCTCGTCGACGATGAAGAACACCCGGTCGAGGCTTCGCCCGCGAATGTACGCCAGGGGCGTCACCATCAGCTTTTCCTGCTCCAGCATCGAGGTGATGCGGGCCGCGGCCTTATCGCTTTCGCCGAATTGGTGACGGATCACGGATAACGCGTCGTACAGCGGCTGCATGTAGGGGTCGAGCTTGGCCGCCACGTCGCCGGGCAGGTAGCCCAGGTCCTTGTTGCTCAGCGGCACCACGGGCCGAGCCAGTAGAATCTGGCGATATTCGCTCCGTTGTTCCAGGGCCGCCGCGAGCGCCAAGAGCGTTTTACCCGAGCCGGCCTTCCCCGAAAGCGTGACCAGCTTGATGTTCTCGTCCATGAGCGCCCGCAAGGCGAAGAACTGCTCGGCGTTGCGGGGCGAAATGCCGTAGGCGTTGGCGCGCTCCACGCGCGCGAACGTGTGATCCGCCGGTCGATACGTCGCCAGCACCGAGCGCGAGCAATTGCGCATGATGAAGTTTTCGTTCGCCAGGGGGTTCTCGATCTGCGGCATGCGATCGGCGGAAACGATCCCCGCGCCTTCGTAAAACGCTGCAATCACCTCGGCCGGCGCATTCTCGACCAGGCGCTTTCCCGAGTAAATGTGATCGACGCTGGCGACCTTGTCGGTCGTGTAATCCTGCGCGGTCAAGCCCAGCGACTTGGCCTTCATGCGGATGTTGGTGTCCTTGGAGATCAGGAGCACCGGCCGGTCGGGAAACTGCTTTTGTAACCGCAGCGTCGCGTTCAGAATGCGGTGGTCAGGCGTGTCGTGCTGGAACGCCAGACGAAGGCGTTCATCCATCTCGCCCACCAGCACCACGCGAACCGAACCTAAACCCGGCCCAAGCGGCGAGCCTTCTTCCGAAAGCACGTCGCCGGTCTGGCCGTCCAGGCGCCGCAGGAATTCGCGGGCTTGGAAGTTGATGTCTTGATTGCCCTTTTTGAAGTGGTCGAGTTCCTCCAAGACGGTGATGGGAATGGCGATGTCGTTTTCCTCGAAGTGGCTTAAGCACGCGGCGTCGTGAAGCACCACGTTCGTGTCGAGCACAAACAGTTTGGGGCCTCGCGCCGAGAAAGCGTCCGACATTGACGGCCTCCTGGGTCGAGGGACAAGAAAGGGGGGTGAGAAGCTTTTAGCATAATTGGAGAACCGAAAACCCGCGCAAAATTCCAAGATGGAATCTTCTCCACCTTGGCGACGGTTCAGGTCGCCGGGGAATTGTACGCAGCGTCGCCAGGAGCCGCCGGTAAAAATCCCGCAGGACAGGGCAGTTCCAAGTCCAAAAGCGCCGTACCCAAGAGTTTTCCTTGCGTGTCGATTCTCAAAGAGGTGCTGGCGCCCCCCGCCAGCGCGTCGATTAACACAAAATTCAACGAATGCACCTTGGACAGCTCGTAGCGATCCACTCGCGACACACCCAGGCCCGCAAAGTATTGCTGGACGCGCTCCGCCGTCAGTTCCCGCACCAGTAGTTCATATGCAGCCACGGAGCGGGCCACCACGCCCACGTTGGCGTGGTTTCCTTTGTCCCCACTGCGGGCGGTAGCGAGTTGGCGAAGTGGAACAAAGTTTTGAGGCATTTTTGGCGCGCGGCGATTCATCGCCGCTTTGGTAGGGCGAAAGTCAAAAGGCGAAAGCGAACATGAATTTCCGCACTCCAGATTTGCGTGCGGCGATTCATCGCCGCTTTCGTCTTTCTGTCACGGCTCGGTATTGCGCTCGCTCTCGGACCACATCGCGGCCGTGTGGACGGCCACTAGGGGTTGGATTGCCGCCTTGGTTACGAGCGTCGGCCAATAGGCGAACACCGGACGTACGCTAGCGCGTCCGGCGGCATAACCCGCTAGTCCCGCCGGACCGCTGGTAATCAGCGGCGCGATTTCCTTGGTGAAGCGTTCGACCGCCTCCCTTCGCGGGTCTTGCACGCTTATACGCAGCACAAGTTCTTGCTGACCGGCCGTACCTGCCGCAAGGGGCGCGCACCCCGCCGCCTTGCCGGCGCCAAGGTACTCCACCAACTGACGCTGGTACTCCCAGCCCGCACGCGCCAAACGTGCAAACACCATTTCCGCGCAGGCTTCCGCTTTACCGCGGCAATCGGCGCCGTAAACCAACAATTGGCTGCTGGCGGAATAGCCCGCGCGGTAGGCCAGCGACACCTTGTACGCATCTGGCGCCGGACGACCTTGAGCGCCGCGCACCGCGACACGATCACCCCCGCAATCCACCACATCAACCGTGGTAAAATCGGCCACAACATCGGGCGTTAGGTAACGCTGCGGGTCGCCGATCTCGTAGACCAGTTGCTCTACCACGGTACGATGACTCACCACGCCGCCCGTTCCGGCGGGTTTGGTGATGACGCATGATCCATCCTCGCTGACCTCGGCGATGGGATAACCAACGTTCGCCAGGTCCAACGCCTGCCAAGCGGTTGAGTAACCACCCGTCACCTGCGCGCCGCACTCGATCAAGTGGCCGGCTACCGTGGCGCCCGCCAAGCGGTTCCAGTCGTCCCATGCCCAGCCGAACTGCTGAACGACGGGTCCGACCGTCAGCGACGCATCGGCCACGCGGCCGGTAATTACCAGACGAGCGTCCTGCGCCAGCGCTTCGACAATGGGCGCCGCTCCCAAGTAAGCGTTGGCGCTCACCACTTCCGCCGTAAGTTCCGACAACGGTTGCTCGGTATCCAGGTTGGCAAAGTCGCAGCCGGCTTGTGATAACTCGTCCAGTCGCGACAGCAAATCGTCGCCGGACACCACGCCGATGCGCATTCCGCCCAGCCCCGTTTCTTTCAGGATCGCACCCGCCCGGCGCGCACACGCTTGGGGATTCATTCCTCCCGCGTTAGTCACGATCCGCAACTGCGGTTGCGCCAGCAGCGCGGGGCAAAGGCTTTCCAACACTTCGAGAAAATCGTTCGCGTATCCTGCTTGCGGATCTTTCTCGCGTTGCCGAGCCAGAATCGAGAGCGTCAACTCCGCCAGGTATTCCAGCGTCAAGTAATCCACGGTCGCCGCCTCCACCAGCAACCGTGGCGCATCAATCTGATCACCCAAGAACCCCGCCGCGTTGGCAATGCGTAGCGACATTTTCAATCCCGCCGGTACAACGCGGTTCTCTCATTCCCGCGCTCCACCTGGGAGCGAGGTTGCTAGCCGCGCTTCGCTAATCAAACGGCAAATTCACCTACTCGCCGCAGGCCACTTTCTCCGCTTCATGCAGGTAACTGTCCGAAACGGGGTAGTTACGGAAACGGATCGAGTAGTATTGCTCGAACCAATCGGCGATGTTGCTCTCTACGTCGCGGTCGTACTCAGGGGCAATGTAAAGGGTCTTGCCTTGGTGCGGCTCGCGAATCTCGCCGTCTTCCGCTACCAGCCGCCCCGACTTGATAACGAACTTGGGTAGTTCGAACATCATCTCTTTGTTCTCGTGCGGCGTGTAGATGGTAATGTCTGCGTCGGCGCCCGGCCCCAGGTGGCCCTTGTGCTTGAGGCCGAGAATCTTCGCCGGGCCGGCCCGTGTGATAATGGCGATCTCGCCCAGTGTGTATTCACGATCGAGGTCCTTCAAAACCGACTGCTCGCGCACTAGGGGATTGACAGTCTTGAGCACGTCCCGCCGATACGTGCGGTCCATTAACAGGCGGATAATTTGCGGGTACGCCAGGAACGAGCCGCCGTTGGGATGGTCGGTGCTCATCACCACCCGCCACGGATCGTTCACCATCAAATACCATTCCAGGCCGATCGCCCATTGCCACGCATGCACCAGGCTCTTGTTGCGGTACTTAATCGGGGCGATGCCGCAACCCGACTCCATCTCGGTGTCTCCGCTGAACCACTTGGTTTTATACACGTTCGAGAGGTAATACCCCAGCGGCCCATCGCCGGTCATGCTGGTTGTCTCGCCGAACAGGACCTGGCCCACGTCGACGGTCAGGTTTGGGTGTTCGTTCACGTACTCGGCCAATGCCTGCACCTGGGAGTTGAAGGTGCTTTCGTCCGCTTCGCCGCCGCCGTAGCTGTGGAACTGGATGTGCGTCAAGTGGCCGCGATGTCCTTCCAACGCCCGCATCGTTTCCAGTGTCGTTCGCCAATTGCCTGGCATGCCCAGGTTGTTGGAATGGACGTGGACCGAGTGCGGCAGGCTTAGCTCGTCGGCCGCGCGGGCGACTTCGCGAATGATCTGCCGTGGCGTGACGTGGTAGTGATCGACCACCTCGTCCACGCCATGCACATTACCCGAGGCGCGGTTTTTCCACATCTCCACCCCGCCGGGATTGACCAGCTTGGGCGCATAGCCCTTGGCCGATCCAAGCAGCCACGCCACAAACGCCTTCAGCCGCTCCGGCTCCTTCTGTTGGATGGCCCGCATGATGTAATGGTTGTTGCCCATGAGGACGTAAAACCCCTTGTCGATGCAGGGGGTGTCGTCAAACTCCTCATGGATGTGCCGGGCCGAGAGCGGCGGCACAGCGGCGTCAAACGCCGTGGTGTACCCCAAACCGATGTACTTGTACCCAGTGGCGAACGTGCTGGGCACGCTGCCCATCGTGCCGCTGTGCGTGTTGGCGGTCCGATGGACCGGCGGATCGCGGCGTTTCTCCTCGGGCCGCATCTTGCGAGCTGTGTTCACCTTGGGGCCGGCAATGTGGCAGTGCATATCGATCCCGCCTGGCATGATGACCAGTCCCGCCGCGTCCAACGTGCGCGTCGGCCGCACATTCGGGTCGGTCGGCGGCTCGACCATCTTGCCGTCGGATATCCAAAGTTCGCGGACCTGGCCATCGACGCCATTCATGGGGTCGTAAACATATCCGCCAGATATTTTGAAGTATTCTTGAGGCATTCCAACCGTTTTGGTCGTTTGGAGCAGGGCGCGGGAAGGTCGTTCGCCTCACTTGCGCAACGGCGTTCCCCCGGAGATTATACTCGCGGCCCATCCGATGCGAGTTGGGACGCCCAAGCGGTAAATCACGTGCGAGGGATTTCCGCAGCGCGAACATTGCAATGCCCACGGCGCGCCGTGACAATGAACGGCGCTGATCGTCCTTGATCGAGAAAGGACATGCCGCTCCACGTTTCGCTTCGCGATACATGGCGATCGTCACGGCCGTTGCCGGTTTCGCGACGAGGCCCGCATGGTCGCGGCGGCGGAGTCCGCCGTGAATCTCGACACCGGCGGAGAGGACGCGGCTGAAAGCCGCGATCGCCATGCGAAGAATCTTCCTCTTTCACCCGCGATGACGCCATGAAACCGCTTGCCTCTTGCACGTTTCTTCCGGTCATTGGTTGCCTGGTGTTCTTCGGCGGCGCGATCCAGGCTCAAGACTTATCGGACGTGGCGTTGGGGCCGATGATGCAGATCGCCGGGGGGCCGGACGACAGCTTTGCGTTCACCTGCATGGTCGAGGTCAAGCAACCCTCGCATGCTCAATTGACCGTGCGCTTGTGGAACGTTGCCAACGGTAGGGCGCAGCCCGTGATGACAAACACGTTTCTATGGCGAGGAGACGAAAACGCAGGGAACGCGGTTCAAGGTCAGATTCTGCTCTTCGGTCAATCGGGGGCCGAAGTTGGGAGGAAAGGGCGCCACTACTTAAGTTTGCTGTCGGGCTTTGAAGGGAACCCCGTGCAGAAAAACTCCACCGCCGGTCCCCTGGCCATCGACAACGCGCCGCGGTGGTGGAGTCGTTATGGGTTCGACGCACCCGCGGCGGAACGCGGCAAAACGGCCTCACAATCCCTGCTGTACGTGATGGGATCCGGCGAGTCCTCTACGGCGACTTCGCTCGCGGAGTTGCAAAGGCAATCCCGGCAGCAGCAGCAGATCTTTGCCGCGCTTACCGTAGAATTTGGCCCGCTTGCCAAAGAAAGTCGGCCCTGATTGGCGTAGTGCGGAAACGATTCGTTCCCACGCCTTGCATCAATTCGGAGGGTGGCGATTCATCGCCGCTTTCGTCTTCATTTTTTGTCGCGCCGGGTGTATGCCCTCGAAGTCGCCCAAGAAGAGAAGAAAGCGGCCATGAATTTCCTCGCTCCGAATGGCGTGCTCGCCCGCGTTCTGCTCGACGACGCAGAACGTTGTCACGAGAAAGCCATTCCATGTTACGTGTTCTCCATTGCGGCGATGAGGGCGTCAGCGTATTGGTCGGTCGTGGCGCGGCCGCCCAGGTCGCCGGTTACCGCCTTTCTTTCGCCGATCACCTGCCGCACGGCGTTTTCGACTCGCTCCGCCGCCTCGGTTTGATCCATTCTCCGCAGCATCAAGGCGGCGCTCAGGATCAGCGCCGTGGGATTCGCCAGGCCCTTGCCCGCAAGGTCGGGCGCCGTTCCGTGAACCGCCTCGAACACCGAACAATCCCGGCCGATGTTGCCGCTGGGTGTCAGTCCCAGTCCCCCCACCAAGCCCGAAGTCAGGTCCGACAAGATATCGCCAAACAGGTTCTCCATGACTAGCACGTCGAACTGATAGGGATTGATCACCAGTTTCATCGCGGCTGCATCGACGATGCTCTCGTCATATTCGATCTGCGGGTAATCCTTCGCCACCCGCCGGGCCACGTCCAGGAACAAGCCGTCACTCATCTTGAGGATGTTTGCTTTGTGGACGGCGGTCACTTTGCGTCGGCGGTATTGCAGAGCGGCCTCGAAGGCGAACCGCACCACGCGCTCCGAGCCTTTCTCGGTGATGATCCGCAGGCTTTCGACCACGCCCGGCACCACCTGGTGTTCCAGGCCGCTGTACAAGCCTTCGGTGTTTTCGCGGACGACGATCAGGTCGATGTTTTCATATCGCGTGCTGGCGCCGGGGATCGACTTGGCGGGGCGAAAGTTGGCGAAGAGATCGAGACGCTGCCGGATCCGCACATTGACCGACCGAAATCCCGCCCCGGTAGGCGTGGCCGTAGGGCCTTTGAGAGCCAGACGGTTCCGCTGAATCGAATCGAGCGTTTCCTGCGGGAGCGCCTCGCCCGTGCGGGCGAATTCCTCTTCGCCGGCATGGCACACCTGCCAATCGATGGCCACTCCCGTGGCGTCCACCACGCGGCGGGCGGCCGCCGTCACCTCGGGTCCAATCCCATCGCCGGGAATCAGCGTCACCGGAATAGCCATGATGCTCCTCATCGTGGGGCGCGAGCGGTCGGCTCGTGCAATGTAGTAAGTCAAACAATAATCCTGGGCCGCCGCGCGCGGTTTCGTTCCGCGTCATTCTACAACGCGGGCGACTCTGGCTCCAAATCGAGCCGCCAGGCTGTCGGAACGTATTCTTCGATCGTCTCTCTCGCTACATTGACCCACGGCCCGCAGGCGTCGAGGATGATGCTGTCGGCAGTGGCCACGGGAACCGTACCCTGCTTGAGCACCGCGTCGGGATTTGCGACAAGTTCCACTTCCCAGGGCCAATGGTGCTCGTCGGCCAGGGCAAGCATAACCGCCTTCAAGCGGCCGCTGTTGGACACCGGGCTATCCAGATACCAACGACACGGCCCGGCGCCGTTCTCGGTCAACATTCGCCCGATAAGCCGCAGCGCGGGGACGGTCTCCTCCACCTTGCGAAAGGTGCCGTGCATGCCGGCCAAATCGCGAAAACTGCCGTCGCGGCCCACCAGCACCACGGCGCCGGCGAGCGCCGCTTCGACCGTTGTCAGCACATTGAATCCATCCAGCCACAGCGTTTGCCCCCGCACCTGCGAAAGCGATCGGCAACGGCCCCGCCGTGCGTCGCGTTCAACATCGTTGCAGGCAAACCGGGCGATGGCCATGCGCTGGCGCTGGTCGAGTTGAAAATGATTGCCCACCAGGGCTAGCGTCGCCACGGGCGGATACGCCCGATTCCGCAGCCAGCAGAAATCAGCTGCCGCCTGCCGCAGCGCCGCAAGAGCCGCCTCGCCAAAGAGTCGAGCATCTTCGGGATGTGGCCCGCGGTGAGAACGGCGATCAGGCATGGGCCGCGCATCGTTGGAAAATTGGGAACAAGGTTCTTTCCCCGTGGGAACACGCCCCCCGCACCGAGGCCGTGGAAAAATATTGTCCTATCTCCCGCACGCAGATACCATGAAGGTTAGTGTACGCGGAATTGATGCTTGCAACACGGCGGCAAAGACCTCTATGCAAACTACGCACCCTCAAGCCGCCCCCGCGCCGCAATTCGGTCTCGCGGCGCTCTTGTGGACAACGGCCGCCGTGGGCATGGCGCTGGCGTACTTGCGCGGCTTCGGGACGGAAGCTTGCGTGGCGGGCTTTGAGATAACCTTTGTGGCGCTGGTGGTCGGTTTGATCGTCGGCAAAAGCACGGGGCGCGTGGCCGCGGGAATTTTCTGGAGCGTGGTCGGCGCCATGTTCGGCTATCTCTCGGCGGCTGGGGCGCCGGTAATCGATCCAGCCCTACGCTACGCGTGGGGGTTGGTTGGTTGCGCTTCCGCGGTCGCTGTGGCCGTCTCGTGGCCGCAACAACTGGCGCGCAGTTTGGGAATAGGCGCCTTGGCTGGCGGGGCGGCGATGCTGACGTTCCTGCTGCCTTTCGTATACTTTGGCGCCGTATCGAATGGCGAATGGCGGTTCGACCTCCTCTGCGCTCCCCTCGCTGGCGCCTGGATGGGCTTGGCTGTGGTGGCGGTCGAATGGGCGGAACGCAGAACGCCCACCCCCCGCTACATCGCCGCCGCCGGCTTGATGCTGGCGGTCATCGCCGGAAACCTCGTGGGCGGTGTGCTCTTCCCTTGGTGGGCATGAGCCAAAGAGTTGGCCGACCGTTCGTTGGACGAGGTTCGGGTGGGGCCGCCGTAGTTCTTTTGAACGCGATTGCAGGCATGGCCGTTCTTCCGTAATTCGGATTCACCCGCGCCATTCGGAGCCTTTTCACCAGGGGTGGCTCCATTAGATTTAGCCGAACTACCCGCAAGCGCCCCCAACAATTGCTCAACTGTCTCCCTCTAACTAACGGCAAAAGTTGTAAGCATCACCATGGCGCCCAAGACGCGGGCCGCAGCTTTTTGGCCGAAGCTGCGCCAATTGACCTTTCTCTCTGGTTCCCGAAAAATCCCAGGAAAGGTGGTTTGTCGCCCTGGACGCGCCAAGCGCTAACGCAACCAACCGAAGAAACATGCCTGCCTTTTTCCCACACCCCGACGTGGTAGAATTTCACAGCGCCCACTCAAGCGCCCATAGCTCAGCCGGATAGAGCAGCGGACTTCTAATCCGCAGGTCGAAGGTTCGAATCCTTCTGGGCGTACTTATTGACACTTGTGGAACCAGTGCAACACGCCAGTTAGCTCTCGCGACCAATTTGGCGTCGTTCGTAAGCCGCGAATTATCTGCAGGCTGCGGAAGAGTTTGCGACGGCGGTTGAGTTTATCTTGCTCTCGCCACTTCCCCGTGTAGAGCGCCGTGGGGAAGGGTTGCTCCCGCCCGTCCGGGAAATCGCCCGCCAACTCTCGCGCTCTCGGTTTAAGACTCCCTTGCTTGTTAGCACCCTGGTCGGGACCGCGAGGCGGACGCAACCTGCCGCGAACCAGCGTCGTCGCCGGTGAGGCGGTGTTCGAGTGCCGCCCACATCCGCCGCTGCTTCCGCCAGTCGACCGTGGTGGCGATAGGCCGGATGTCGGTCTCCTTCACCGCGTCGCGGCCGCGCTCGGTGCGCGGCAGAAACAGGATTTTTTCTTGGAGGTCGGGGGCCAGATTTAAGAGGGACATGATCTGCGTCATGCGCGCCGTGGTGATCTGGCCGAAGCGGGCCAACTCCGACTGGTCGGCCACGACACCATCGTTGATCAGCTTCTCGCAACGGATGGCCAAGGCCATTAGCCGAGCAATCCGTGGGACGCGTCCAGCCGGCACGTCGGGGGCTTCGCCGCCACGAAGTTGTTTGCACCCGTGCTGGCGGTGAGTGACATGAAATGGACGAGTGACTGTCAGTTGGCTATTCACGCGACGTCCTCCCGGCGGTTGGTGAATTCATGGGTTAGCGACTTGATGCCACAGGGGTGAAACGTAAGCGAGACGTTACCCCGTTGACCGTCGTATTCGACTCGTTCGACGAGAAGTTCCAATACGCGGGCCTGTTCCCGCGGCGCGAGCGTTTCCCACATCTGGTCGAACTCGGCCAAGCACTTCGCTACCTCAGCTTCTCCCACGAACTCGCCGCGAAGCGCGATCAGCTCGTTATCGATCTCCGTCAGTCGGCGTTCCGCGGAGCGAACGCATTCCTGCACGTTCGCCAGACGTGAGACGCGCTCAACTTGATCGGCCGTCGCCGCCGCGGCCTGCAATCTGGCGTGGTCGTCGCCCAGTTGCCTTTGGAGCGCAGACCGTTCCTGCTCCAGCCGCTCGATGCCGGCCTCCGTTTGCTGGCGAACCTGGCGAACGGTCTCCGCGATGACAGTCGGATCGCGGCCGATGCCCTCGATCTGCTCGACGACGAACCGCTCGATCTCGCCGGCGGGTACGGAGGGCGAAGGGCACTCCGACCAGCCTCGCTGCTGGGCCGTGCCGCAGACGTAATAACGGTAGCGGCGATTTCCCTTGGCCGTGTAGGTATGCGACATCGCACACCCGCAAGGGCCGCAGCGCAAGAGGCCCCGCAGCAACGCACCATGCTTGTTGCGAACGTTCCGACCGCCGGTGCGGCCGTTCCGTTGCAAGAGGGCCTGCACCTTTTGGAACAGTTCGTCCGGTACGATCGGCTGGTGCTCGCCTCGATGCACCTCGTCCTTGTAACGAATCTGACCGATGTAGGTGACGTTGGTGAGCAGCGCGTACAAGCTGTTCTTGGTGAAGAGCCGCCCGCCGCGGTGGATGCCCTTCTTGGTCGTCCAATGCTTCGTCGTCCAGCCGCGCCGGTTGAGCTCGGTTACGACGGGCAGGAGCGCCTGATATTCGAGGTACAGTTCGAAGATTTGCCGTACCTGCCGGGCCTCGACTTCCTCGACGACGAGTTTCGTCTCATGGACATTGTAGCCCAACAGCGGCATGCCGCCCGACCATTTGCCCTTGCGGCGCGTGGCGGCGATCTTGTCGCGGACCCGCTCGCTGATCATTTCTCGTTCGAACTGGGCGAATGAGAGGAGCACGTTAAGGATCAAGCGGCCCATCGAAGTGGCCGTGTTGAACTGCTGCGTGACGCTGACGAACGAGACGCCGTGCTTCTCAAACGTCTCCATCATGCGGGCGAAATCGAGTAGGCTGCGGCTGAGCCGGTCGACCTTGTAGACGACCACGCAGTCGATCTTGCCCGCCTCGATGTCGCCCAGCAGACGTTTCAGCGCGGGGCGTTCCATGTTGCCGCCGGTGAAGCCGCCGTCGTCATAGTGTTCGCTCAGACATTGCCAGCCCTCGTGGCGCTGGCTGGCGACGAATGCTTCGCCCGACTCTCGCTGGGCGTCGAGCGAGTTGAATTCCTGCTCCAGACCCTCCTCGGTGCTCTTGCGCGTATAGACGGCGCATCGTACTGCCGAGGTCTGCTTCGGTTGACTGTGGCGTTTCATGCCGCACCCCCTTCCTTCTCCAGGTTGAAGAACTTGTAGCCGTTCCAATGGGAGCCGGTGACCTTCTTCGCCACGGCGCTGAGAGACTTGTAGAGATCGCCCTCAAACACGAAGCCTTCCACGACGACCTGGACCTGGATCAATCGGCCCTTATAGCGGCGCGTAACGAGCGTGCCGGGAAGCGGAAGACGCGAACCGCCTTCGATGCGGCACGGGGCGGTCAGGGTGCGCTCGGGCGCGTCAAGTGACGGCTTGGCCTCGCGTGGCGCGGTGACCCGCAGGTCGGAGGTGTTGGCGAGCTCGTCGGCCCGCTGGCGGGCACGATCTGACAGTCCGCCCCCTTCGAGCGACTGCATCCGCCAGATGATCCGGCGGACGAGCCACTTGCGGTTGCAGGCCCGCGTCGTCTCCTGAAAAAGCTCGGCGTACCGCTCGCGCAGCTCGCCGACGGTCAACCGCTCCAGCGCGGCGACCTCTTTACCTACGTTCAACATCTGCTTCGCTCCTTGTGTTCGGGACTCTCGAAACCGTTAACCCGTGGGAACACTGAGCACGGTTTCGGCCCCGACCTCAAGGCGTCCGGCGGCGGAATCTGGAGCGGTTTTCGACGGCGGCGCGGCCGGTTCGCCGGCCCGCAGGCGGCGCTGCCGCAGTCGCAACACGCCAGCGGCGAGGATGGCGACCAACTCGCGGCGGCGATGGTCGGGAGTGAGTTCGGAAACGTCGTCGGTTAGTCGCATGAACATCCCGGTGTTGAAGTCGGCGAGAGCCGAGTTCGCGGAAACTGCCATGCCTGTTAACGACCCGGTGGAAGCTGAAACTGACGACAATTCAAACGGAGCCTTCTCGGTCGCAAGTCGCAAATCATTGCGCCATAGCGACTTGCAAGTGCTAGCACAGCAATGCTTGCGTTAACCCGTCAAAACCGCTATAAACCGTAAGCTCGCATTGATGTTCATCAGCGCCAATTGAAAGCCGACCGATGGCAGCCAGCCGCAAGGGGCCGGGACGTCCGCACGAGGATGAGATCACCGACACCCAGCGACGGACGCTCGAGGTGCTACGCGATTTCATCGCCCGCAAAAGGTATCCGCCCACCATGCAGGAACTCGGCGCTTTGCTCGACGTAACCGCCGCCAGCGCCCATCAACTGGTCAAGCAGCTGGAGCGCAAGGGCTACGTCACGCGACAGCCGCGCCAGGCGCGCAGCCTGGCGGTCGTGCGCGAACCCCAGCGGGAGATCGACACACTGGTCGAGGTGCCGCTGCTGGGATTGGTGAAGGCGGGGCCGGCGATGCTGGCCGAGGAAAACCTCGCCGGCCACATCCTGGTCGAGAGCGCCGTCGCCGGCCGCGGAGCGTGCTTCGCGCTCACGATCTCCGGCGACAGCATGGTTGGGGCGGGAATGCGCGAAGGGGACGTGGTGATCGTGCGCCGCCAGCCGGTGGCTGAGAGCGGCGAGATCGTCGTAGCGCTGTTGGGAGGCGAGGCGACGGTCAAGCGGCTGTCGATCCAAGGGGACCGCATCGAACTGCGGCCCGAAAACAAGCGGTACAAACCGATTGCGGTCTCACCGGAAACCGACTTTCGGATACTTGGAAAGGTCATAGCGATACGACACCCGGCAGGGAGGTGAATCATCGAATGTCACGGCAGTTTTCCATTCCGACCGTTTTGCGGATGACGCCCAACGCGCTGCTCGAGGAATGCTTCCGCGAGCTGGGGCACGGCGACTTCGATCCGCGCTGGCGCGAACTTCGCAGCCAGGAGATTGACCCGATTCTCGATTACCTCGGCGAACTCCCCCCAAATCGCCTCAACGAGATCGAGAGCGTGCTGCGGAGCGTGTTCGATCTGGCCTGCGAAAGCGGTTTTCAGGCGCTGGTCGAAGCGGCCCCGCACTGCGGCGTCGCGGGCCTGGCCTCGCTGGTGCCCGACGAGCTCTCGTTCTACGGGCGGGCGATGTGGGTCTGGCTCCACCACCGGCCGGTGTTCGAGCGGGCTCAGGTGATCCATACCGTGGAGCACATGGCCTGGTGGCGCAAACGCAACGACCTGCCGGCCAACGAGCCGGACATGTCTGCGGACGCCAAGGCGAAACTGGAGCAGGACATCTCCACGCTGCTCAAGTCTCAAGGCCGGGGTAAGGACTGCACTGTCGAGACGTTCGCGCGGGGAGCCGTCACCTACTTCCTCGCCTATCCCGACGACTTCGTGCAGAACGTCACCGTTCACGACGAACAGGGTCGGCTCGCGTTGGAGGCGTTCCGCCAGACGATGCTGATCGTGTTCGCCTACGACCGCGAGGAAGGGACGCTGGAAACCTTCGCCAAGCTGCCCAAGCCGATGAAGGAACAGCTGGAGGCGATCTTCGCCGACACGATCCTGCACTGGGAGATCGGCCCCCATGAGCCGGACGCCGTTTACGAGCTGAACCAGCTCAAGAACCCGGCGTTCGACCTGACGCCCGATCCGGCCGACCGCCTGCGCGTGCGCATCCGCAAGATGCGGCTGTCGGCGAAATACGGCGGGCGGCGCATGCTCATCGAGGTGGACGACGACGATCCGGAGGACAACATCCACAAGGCCATCGAGGAGTGCGTCAACCTGGAGACGGTTCCCCTTTCCGAATGGAACGTGACGCTCGTCACGTTCTGCTTCGAGTTCCTGCCGCTCGAGGGACGCAAGCACGGCCAGCAGAGCTTCGATGTCGGGTATCCCCGCTCGTGCAGCCTCCGCAACGCCCGGCCCGAGCGGGTGGAACTGATCCAGAAGTATTTAAAACGCTGGAAGATTGATCGTGCGCCGACTCTTGAAACCAGTGCTCTCGCGGTGGGAGATTGACCCGCCGCTGAT
>JAANMT010002600.1_pt1 | contig 14502 bp, 13 predicted proteins | sample 7279711 | NCBI WGS metagenome assembly JAANMT01 (sample SAMN14094538, study PRJNA606508) | bioreactor metagenome | isolation source: A lab-scale SPAN reactor treating ammonium-rich wastewater day 1 | place: Ireland: Galway | collected 2017-01-16 | reverse complement strand
CTGCTCCGCTACTTTTTTGTGAACAATAAAACGTTTGGCAGAAATACAGGATTGTCCTGAAACAATCATCCTAGAAATAGCGGCTGTCTCTGCCGCTGCTTTGATATCAGCATCATCCAACACTATAAAAGGATCACTTCCGCCTAATTCCATCACAATCTTCTTGATATTCTTTCCAGCCAAGCTCGCTACACTTCTCCCAGCTTCCTCACTACCTGTGAAGCTGAGCATGCGTACACGATGGTCCTCTATAATCATAGCAACATTTGCAGATGGAATAAGTAATGTTTGAAAAATATCAGCAGGTAAACCGGCATCAATAAGCAATGCTTCAATTGCTAACGCTGATTCGGGCACGCTAGAGGCATGTTTCAAAAGCATAGTATTGCCCATCATCAAAGCCGGAGCTGCTGCACGAAAGACTTGCCAAAAGGGAAAGTTCCACGGCATTACTGCCAACACAACCCCCAGAGGTTCGAACACAAGGTAAGATTGCTTGGCTTCTGTTTTTCTAATCTCATCCTGCACCATTGCTTCTGTATTTTCGGCATAGTACTCGCAAACCCAGGCACATTTCTCAATTTCTGCAATACCTTCAACCAGCCGCTTCCCAATCTCCAAACTCATGATTCGAGCAAGTGATTCTTTGCGAGATCGCAATAACTCGGCTGCATTTATAAATACTTTTTTCCTTTCTAGAAAAGAAGTTAATTTCCAACTTTGAAATGCTTGATGAGAGGCGTCAATTTTGACAGGGATATCTCGAGTATTGAGCATTTTAAATTCTTTATGCACTTTTCCGGTAGCCGGGTTAATGGATTGAATCTTCATAATAATTACTTCTTATTAAAAAGTGATTTATGCTGTAGTTCTTTGGTTAAAAGATCTTGATTGTCAGTGTAATCAATTGGAACATCAATAACATGAACACCACCTTGATCGTAAGCTTTTTTTAAAAGTATTGACAGTTCTCCTGCTTTTTCTACACGGTGGCCATGTGCCCCATACGCCTGTGCATACTTTACAAAGTCTGGATTACGAAACTTCAAGCCGAAAGGGGCAAGCCCCATGCTTTCTTGTTTCCACTCTATCATGCCATAGGCGTCATCTCTCAAAATCATGATTACTGCATCAATACCCATTCGAATTGCTGTCTCGATTTCTTGTGAGTTCATCAAGAATCCACCATCACCACAAACCGAGATAACTTTCCTTTCTGGATGCATCAGTTTGGCAACTAATGCTGAAGGCAGACCAGCTCCCATCGTTGCCAAAGCGTTATCTAGCAACAGGGTGTTAGGTGCATAGGTAGCATAGTGACGAGCGAACCAGATTTTATACATGCCATTATCCAGGGTGACAATATCTTCATCATTTAAGTATGCACGAAGCTCTTGGATAATTTGATGAGGGGTATATGGATAGACATCTGGAGTACTAATTTTTTCAAAATGCTTATCTATTTTTTTCTTCATCAACAATAATGGTGCGAAATCCCATGATTTTTGAACCGTTACTTTTTCACTAATCTGCCAAACTGCGTTTGCAATATCCCCAATTACTTCCAAATGAGGGGCATAAATCATGTCTGAAGTGGCCGAAAAAAAGTTTAAGTAGATGATTTTTCGATGCGACTCATTTGGGCTCATGATAAAAGGGGGTTTCTCAATAATGTCGTGACCCACGTTGATGATGAGATCAGCTTCCTCCACCATGCTATGAATGTAGTCGTTGGCAGAAAGAGCTGCGGTACCCAGATATTGATTATGGCGTTCATCGACTACACCTTTGCCCATTTGAGTAGTAAAAAAAGGAATCTTGGTCTTATCAACAAATGCGGTCAGAGTGCGAGAAATCCGTTTGCGGTTTGCCGCAGCTCCAATTAAAAGCAGTGGGCGTTTAGCCTGTTCAATAAGTTGGACCGCCTCATTAATCGCTTTATTTTCTGCCAAGGGACGACGTGCCTTGATTGGTGCAAAAATCACCGCATCTTGGATTTCCTCACGAGCAATATCTTCGGGAAGCTCAAGGTGGACTGCCCCTGGGCGTTCCTCTACCGCAAGTTTGAAAGATTCCCTGACCAAAGAAGGTATCAATTGTGCATCCACGACCTGTTTAGTAAACTTGGTAATAGGCCGCATCATTTCCACTGTGTTTATAATCTGAAAATGACCTTGCTTGCTTCTCTTGATAGGCTTTTGTCCAGTAATAAAGACAGCCGGCATCGCTCCTAACTGCGCGTAAGTCACAGCAGTTACAAGGTTGGTAGCTCCTGGCCCCAAGGTAGAAAGACAAACTCCGGGATTTCCAGTCAATCTCCCCACAGTCGCAGCCATAAAGCCAGCTGCTTGCTCATGACGAGTGGTAATAAACTGAATCGAGGAAGTACGAATACTCTCTAATAGATCTAAGTTTTCCTCGCCAGGAACACCAAAGATATACTTAACGCCTTCTTTCTCTAGAGCTGCCACAAAAACATCAGATGCTTTCATAATCTTCTGTTCTATAACAAGAATACTTCAAGGAAGCCGGCCTTGCAAGCGATCAGTGATAATTTTAAAGTCCGAATGGGTGAGCTTGCGGTTGTTTATAGTATAAGACTTCATGAATAGCAACAACAAAATAGGATAAATGCATACAAGACTTATTTTTATTAGATATCTCAATTTTGACGTTCAATCGCTTGAATGATGGTGCTCGCCCATGCTTGTACATCTATAAGGACATGATCGCTTGGCTCGCCGTCGATAGTAAAGGTAGGAGAAACAAGATGAGCATTCATTTTTGCAAGATTGTCTCTAACTACCGTCCCGCCAACAGCAAATTGTGGGTAAGATGAATCACCCAAAGAAATAAGCGCAAATTTTGTCTGATGACAATCATGTTTTGCTTGATTGGCTGCAGTAAAAAACATCTCAGCAATCGGATTCATGTCTCCATCGCCATAGGTCGAACTACCCAAGAAAACTAGTGAGTATTTTGTTAACTGGTCTGCTTGAGTTTCAAGCAAGTCATACAGTGAAGCTTGACATCCTTTTTGTTGTAAAAAAGCTTGCAAATGAGTTGCAACCCTCAAAGTATTTCCAGACAGTGAGGCAAAGGCGATAGCTATGGTCATGTATGTATTCTATCAGTAAGTATTATGGGGCACCTACCCACTAGATATCCCAAAGACCTCTGACACAAGTTCGTGGTGATGACAGTTTCGTGTTATAGTGAATATTGATGTCAAATCAAGTTATTTTGATTTCTGGTGGGTCTGACGGCTTAGGACGCGCACTAGCTATGGACCTGAGCCGAGATAACCAGGTGATTGTTTTAGCTCGCACCAAATCAAAATTGACTGCAGTGGCAGCAGAGGTCGCTTGTGACTTTGTAGTAGCTGATGTGACTAAACCAGCTGAAATTGATCAAGCCATCCAACAAGTCTTAGCTAAGTATGGTCAGATTGACACTCTGATTAATTGTGCAGGCATCTTAAGTGATGGACCCTTAGAAACTATCTCTCCTGAGGAAATCGCCCAAGTTTTAGCTGTCAACAATTTGGGTACAATTCTTTTGACTCGAGCGGTTTTACCGCGGATGAAGCATCTAAAAAATGGCAGAATCATTTGTTTAGGTTCTCAAGCAGCCCTGTCAGCTCGAAAAAACAGAACTATCTACAATGCTTCTAAATGGGCGGTACGTGGTTTTGCATTGAGTTTACAACAGGAAGTGGCAGAATACGGCATCACTGTCACTGCTGTTCACCCAGGCTTACTTAACACAGATCTGGTACGAAAGGCTGGTGTGGAGTTGGATGAGAAAAGAGCCCTAGAAGCACAAGAAGTGGTCAGGATGATCCGATTGGTGGTGGAGACTGATCCTAAAGTCACTCTGCCGGAAGTTAGATTGATGCAACTTCAGGACACATGCCCTTTTGAGTAAATTATTTGAGTTCTAACTCCCCAAAGGAACATTTGGAAATTTGGCTTTGCCAGGTTTTGACATAAAAGTGATATTTAGCCGCCAAACGAAGCAAGGGTGGATGAGTGTAATTGATTTCTAGCAAAATTTTGCCAGCCGGTTGTAATAAATCGACCGTTTGGGTTAGTAACTTGCCAATCAGTTGAAAACCATCATTCCCCCCAAAAAGAGCCAGATGCGGTTCATGATCGACCACTTCTGGATCAAGCTGATGAAGATACTCTTCAGGCACGTAGGGTAAGTTAGCGATGATGAGATCTAAAGGTTGTGAGGATGGCCAGTCTGACATTAAATCTTGTTGCTGAAAAATTACCTGACTTGGATTTAGGGGTGCACGAATTAGTTCTTGCAAATTGTGCTGAGCAACTTGGAGGACTTTTTGACTGACATCTGTCGCCCAAATTTGATGAGGGATTTTTTTCTGTTGCAAGGCTATCGACAGGCATATTGCAATTACCCCACAGCCAGTACCGACGTCAATCAGGGTCAGAGGTTGTTGAGTTGCTGAGTATCGATCTTGGCAAATATTAATTGCTCGATCAACTAGCTCTTCAGTCTCGGGTCTAGGAATGAGCACTTGAGGATTGACTAAAAAAACCAACCCCCCAAACTCCACTCGACGAGTCAAGTACTCCACAGGTGTGGTTGGGTGCTGGGTTGCTACATCCTCTGAGACACCAAATCTGGCTAAGTGAGTTTTTTCGTAGGGCGATAATATTCTGGAATTACTCATCTGGTGCCTGACTAATTTCCTGGTTGCGTTTTGGTGATGATACTATACAGTACTAATTTGTATAAATATTTTGATCCCCTCGTCATGCTGTCCTGACGAAGTCGGGATCAGCACCTACCAAGGGATGTTAGCAATATAGTTATCTTGAGGGTAGATACTTGTATTAAGTACGATTAGAAAGAAACTATGCCTATCAAAGAAAATGCAGATTCTAACAAAAACAAAAACTTAGCTGGCATGATTATTGTGGCAGCTTTACTCTTTGCCGCTGGCTTTTTTATTGGGACACTGTATCAGGAAAATCAACAGTTGAAAAAGGTGGCGGTAGCTCAACCTGGAGCAGCAGCTGATCAGCCTACTGAGCCTCAAGGTCCAACGGCTGATACTCTAGCTGCTATGCCAGCCGTCAGTGATGATGACTATATTAGGGGTGATGAAAACGCCGATATTGTTTTGGTCGAATATTCTGATTATGAATGTCCTTTTTGTAACAGATTTCACCCTACTACCAAGCAAATTCTAGATGAATTTAGCAACGTTGCACTGGTGTATCGTCACTATCCATTGCCTTTTCACCCTCTAGCTCAAAAGGCGGCTGAAACAGCTGAGTGTGTGGGCAAAGCTGGTGGCAATGAAGCCTTCTGGTCTTTCACCGACAGTTTATTTGCCGCTGCCGAAGCAACTGGTGGTACCCTTTCCCAAAAAATGCTTGATGATGCAGTGGCTGATTCTGGCGCATCAGCCAGCCAAGTCGCTGCTTGTGTCGAGTCGGGAGAAATGACCGAGAGGGTCACGGCGCAATCTACAACTGGAGGTGCTGCGGGAATTTCTGGTACACCTGGTACGATCATTGTTGTCAAGGGCGAGCCAAAGGAGTTAATTCCTGGCGCCTTACCCTTTGATCAAGTGAAAACCATGATTGAGAAGTATCTTTAGACTTCAATAAATACTAAATTGAGACCACCTTGTTAAAACCAAGGTGGTTTTTTTTACTAACTCGACACCCTAAACCTGTTAAAGATCTCGTCTCGGCGATAGATTCAGGATTCTCTCAGTCAGGGGTTAATCGAGCTTGGTCGATATCTGAAGATTAGGGAAATACACTCAGGGCATTAATCACAAAAAAAATTATTCCTAGCAAAACGGCGAAGATGACCCCCATGACCCAAAAGATGGGACTGACTTTGGGTTCAGCAATTGGTTGACCTGGTTCAGTAGTTGAGAGGGGAGATGTGGGCGGATTTGCTTTAGGTTTGGTTTCAGGCATACAGTAAATTCTAACATGAAAAGATTATTTGCACTTGACATTTAACCTGCTTGAGGTTTTTAAGTTAGGATAATGCTGCCAAGACGTTGATAGCGAGTTATCTCTGTCGTAGCAAAAAAAATTATAAATCCACCTGAGTAGGTCAAGCAGATTGTGGTATGATCAGGTCAGGAGGCAATTATGTTACAAGACCAAATTTCTCAAGACACGATTATGGCTTTGAAGGCTGGTGATAAAACCAGGGTAGAAGTTTTACGTTACTTATCTGCAACTATTAAGAATGTCAGTATCGACCAGGGCGAACAAGACGATCAGGCAATTCAGAACATTATTCGTAAGCAAATTAAGCAAATTGATGATGTTTTGCCTCAATATCAGCAAGCTGGTCGCAGTGATCTAGTTGAAGCAGAGACCGCTAAAAAAAATATTTTGTCAGCCTACTTGCCAGCAGAGATGAGCGATGAGGAGTTGCAAAAAATTATTCATCAAGTGGTTGCAAGTACCGATCAGCCCAGTGTGGGCAAAGTCATACCACAAGTTATGAAATTGGTGGCGGGGCAAGCTAGTGGGGGGCGAGTGGCTAGTTTAGTAAATAAAGAAATGACACATCCCTATGAGATGTAGCAATAAGTTGAGAGTGACGGAAATAAAGCAATTTTGAGATTGCGGATCCCCGCCGTTTGTGGGACAGGCATGTCCGTAATGACGAAACATAAAATTAAAACATGAAAACCCGCAGTATTGGTGAAATATTAAGAACAGAGCGAGAAAAAAAGCACCTGAGTTTAGATCGATTAAGTGTAGTCACCAACATCCCCATTCTAAAAATTCAGTATTTGGAAGACAATCAATTTGAGCTGTTACCTTCTGCACCTTATGTGCGTGGTTATTTACGAACGATTGCCCGAGAGCTGAATCTAGACCCCGAACCTTTAATCTCTGTTTTACGTCGTGATTACAAGGAAAGTGCTCGGGGAGAGTTGTTGCCACGTGAGTTACTCCAACCACCAGCCCCTAAATTCGTCTTCTCCACCCGAGTTAATGTGGCAGTTCTCATGGTTGTCTCGGTCGTAGGCGTGATGGTGGGATATGGTTTAATTCAAGCTTACCTAGCCAGTTTACCGCCACGCTTGGTGGTGGCTCAGCCGGCTCAATATCAGGTAGTGGCAGCTACGGTGGTGGTGGAGGGGAGCACCAAACCTGATGCTTCGGTGGTGATTAATGATCAACCAGTAATGGTCAATAATGCAGGGGGATTTAAAGGCGAAGTGGTGTATACCACTCAAGGTTTACAAACTATTAATGTGGAGGTTTTCGATCGGCGGGGTCAGAGAAACCAACTGAAACGAGAGGTGATTGTCGAGTTCTAAATATGATATACTGATTTCATCTTCACTTAGAAGATCTTGGATCAAGCTCAGGACGTCTTCGGCGGTTCAGGATCATTGCACTACGCTGATCAGTTTAGTATGATGTTTGTAAAATAATAGAAAAACCACTATGTACGTCTTTGACCCCACATCCTTTATTATTGCTGTATCTGTGGTCGCAATGACCATTATGTTAGGAGTGGTGGCTATTTATGTGGTACTACTGATTACTGACTTGAGAAAAACGATAGTTAAGGTTAACTCGACTCTAGACATGGCAGATCAGAAAATTGAAAACATTACCGCTCCTATTGAGAATATTGCCAACATGGCTACTTATCTTCAATCCGGTTTAAAGGTTTTTGATATGGTATCCAAATGGGTGGCGACTAGGTCAGCAGCAGAAAAGTCACTAGAAGCCAGTCAAACTGATGAAGCCGTCTAGGTTTAGAGTTGAAAGTAGACAGGGGCTAATGAAACTTTCCACTCATCAAGTTCGCCAAAAATATTTAGAGTTTTTCAGGGCTAAGTCGCACGTAATTTTACCTTCGGCATCTTTGGTGCCTGAAAATGATCCGACTACGCTTTTTACAGGTTCTGGTATGCAACCACTGGTGCCCAATTTACTTGGTGAGCCTCACCCTGTTGGAGATCGCTTGGTTAACTCTCAGAAGTGCTTTCGGTCACAAGATATTGAGGAGGTGGGCGACAACCGTCATACTACCTTTTTTGAAATGTTGGGCAACTGGTCGCTGGGAGATTACTTCAAGACAGAGCAGCTGAGTTGGATTTTTTCATTTTTAGTTGAAGAATTAGGTTTTGATCCCCAAAAACTGTTTGTGACAGTGTTTGCAGGAAATGCCGAGTTGCACCTCAACTCCGATCAAGAATCAGTTGCCATTTGGCAGAAGCTGTTTGAAGGAGTCGGTATCAGGGCAGAGTATGTTGCTGCTCCGCAAGAAGGGATACAGGGCGGACGAATCTTGGCCTATGGTGACAAGAAAAACTGGTGGTCAAGATCTGGAGAGCCAGATAAGATGCCGGTAGGTGAGCCAGGTGGTCCTGATAGCGAGATTTTTTATGATTTTGGGGTGGATCGCCGACTTCACGAAAACTCGGTCTGGGCGGAACAAGCTTGTCATCCCAACTGCGACTGCGGTCGATTCCTGGAAATTGGTAACTCCGTGTTCATGCAGTTTCACAAGCTTGATGATGGGTCGTTTGCTCCCTTACCCAAGCAAAATGTAGATTTTGGAGGTGGTTTGGAACGTATTGTGGCCGCTTTGAATAATGATCCCGATGTATTTAAAATTGATGTTTTATTTCCGCTCATTCAAACTCTAGAAACATTGAGTGGCAAATCATATTCTGATGCGAGTCATGATCGTCGCTCCCCTCAATTCGCCATGCGAGTCATTGCAGATCATGTGCGGGCGGCGGTGTTTTTGGCTTCTGATGGAGTTTTACCCGGCAATAAGGCTCAGGGTTACTTTGTGCGGCGGCTCTTAAGAAGAAGTCTGAAGTATGCCCATCAGTTACAATTACCGACTGGCTGGCTGATTGATCTAGTCCGACAAATAGCCGACATTTATTTGGAGTCTTATCCAGAAATTCGCAACCAACTGCCCAACCTGACGTCTGCTTTCCAAACTGAACAGCAGAAGTTTGTCAAGGTGTTAAGTAAAGGTCTGAAAAAGCTTGAGGAATCACCAAAAATAGACATCGACTTAGCTTTTGATCTGTATCAATCTTACGGTTTTCCGTTTGAGTTAACTCAAGAGCTTGTAGCAGAGAGAGGTTATGACCTGGATGAAAGAGAATTTCAGCAAATTCGCACTCAGCATCAAGATAAGTCGCGGACTGCCTCAGCTGGTCAGTTTAAGGGTGGTTTGGTGGAACACTCAGCCATGACCACGGCTTATCACACAGCTACTCACCTGTTGCATGCAGCACTGCGCCAAGAGCTAGGCGCATCTGTTCAGCAAAAAGGCTCAAATATTACTGAGGAGCGGTTGCGTTTTGATTATGCATGTGATGCGGTGCCGACATCAGAACAGTTGGACTTGATTGCGGCTCAAATCAATGCTTGGATCGTGGCTGGTTTGCCAGTCACCAAAACCATCATGCCCAAACAAGCAGCACTTGATTCTGGGGCATTGGCTTTTTTTGCAGAAAAATATCCCGATACCGTCTCCGTCTACACTATTGGTGAGGGTGATCATCTTATTTCTCGTGAGTTGTGCGGTGGTCCCCATGTTTCTAACACCAAGGACATTCCTCAGTTGGAAATTCGTTCGGATAAAGGTATTGGACAGAATGTGAGGCGAATCTATGTGCAGGTAAAAGTGACAAAATGAGCGCTAGAACTGATGGATGATGCGGTAAAATGTCCTCAGAATGATTACAGAACTGAGATCACGTTTAGAAATGAAAGAGCGACAGGTTAATAATGATCACCGATACCCTACCTTGACTCGGTTTTCTCAGAAAAATGATCACGGAAGAAAACTTTATCTGCTCCCTGGAATTGTACCCGAGGTATCTAGAGCCTACCGGCAACAAATTGAGCATTACTTGTCAGTGTCTCAACTTAATCTGGTGGGGGTTAATTATCCTTCTCAAGGCTTTGATATAAATAAAATTGCTAAGGTATTGGAGAGTGATATTAAGGTGGGTGAGTCTGTTGTTATTGTTGCCAGTTCTTTTGGGGGTAGAGTCATTATTGATATGTTACAACAAAATCCGCACTTAGCAGATCGAGTAAAGAGCCTGATTCTGTTTGGACCATTCATGTATTTGGATAGAAAAAGCCGACTCTCTACGCTAGGGTCTGTTAGAGCCAATATGCCTTTGGCTGGCCTGAGTTTTGTTGAGCGACCGCTAGTTAGGGCCGCTCGGAGTCGATTTAATTATGACCCGCTTTTTTACACCAGTCCACCGGATAGAAAAAAGATGATTGAGGAAACTAAATTGGGCTGTTTGGGTGCACGCATGGTATATTTTGTTAATAAACCAGATATGACTCAACAGATTGCTGTTCCAACTACCCTAGCTTGGTGGGACAAAGAACCAGCGTCAGTAGAGCAGAGGCAAGCGATTACCGAGCTTTTTCCTAATCAAAATACACGATTCTTGCCCGGTCATCATGGTTATTTACAAACAGAAGCAACTGCTGTCATTGGGATTCTGGATGAAGTCCTGGGGGTTTAGGCATATCTAGTAAGGACAATCAAGCCCATCGATAGACAGATCGTTTTGACGAAGATGGGGGATTAGTTGTTCGTGACTCTACACTAGGATGATTTATCCCCTAGCATTCACAGCGTTGAGTAGCTTGGAGTACGAGTCTATGACGTCATATTTAACTTTGCCATCACTGATTTTTGCAAAATGCCTCTTGGCGCATTCTATCTTGGCCTTTTCCACCTCTCTGAGTTGTAAGTCACTAGCATCACCTTTTGATTCGGCAACAAAATAAATATGTTTCACACTTCCCTCTTTGAAGGATATAGCCCAATCGGGATTATATTTGCCCATCGGGGTATTGATGTAAAACCCACTCGGAAGTTTGACATAAAGCTCGACGATTTCGGCGGTATCTAAGTTCTCCCCAAGAGTTTTTTCTACACTTGAGTCATATCGAAGTTTGTCATACAGGTGCTTCTTTGCGTCGGCAACATTTTGACCATACTCACCACCAATAGTTTTATCAACAAAGATTTCCTCGGCATTCCAAGTCTCTTGGAGCTTATTGTAGGTGATGTGTTCAATAATAGTGCTGGCTTTCTGTTCATCAATCAAGCTAATGGCTTCTCGGATAAATTCCTCAGGGTTGGTCTTGAATAGTTTAAAAACTGCGGGTTCAATACTCCTTAAGATAGTAGCAACACTTTGGCGTGTCAGTCTTGTTGGCATTGCCACTTCACCAATCAGGTCATAGGTCACATTTTTGGAGGCTATTTCTTCGAGCACCACTTGCTTGCCAATCAATTTTTTCATCACGGGATTATTTTGCTTGGTTGCATCTAAATAACCTTGGGTAATTACCACCAGTGTTTGGGTGACTCGTAAGTTGTGATTTAAACTATCAACACAAGCTTTAATAAGTTTGTCTTCATCAAACGAAACGGTGTAGTACGTTTTTGAGTTAATTTTTGCCCATAAGCTCTTAAATGCTTTACTAGCAAACTTGTCGTGATCCAGATTTAACTCCGCTGTGTTTCTGTTATTTGTGACCAGTGGATTCTTCTTGGGATCGTAGACCGATTCGACAAGTCGTAGTGCATTGTCACTAAACGGTGATAGTGTGGGGTCAATGTTGTTGATAACCTCGGCCACTTTTTGTGAACGAAGTTCGGGGGTTAGGTCATAATATTGGTCGGTTAATTGCGCGTCTTTAACAAAACCGGAATTTTCTAGTGCAAAAAATAGCCGTGCCGCCTTTGTACTATCTATTGTTAATTCATTTCCGGCTGCATCTACCCAGACTTGGCCAGTAAATAAGTCTGGAGTAATCTCTTTGGGTCGGTTTTTGATAACTTCATAGAACTCGTCTTGCAAGGCTTTAGCAAAATCTTCGTAGCTTTCATTGGCAATCACAGTCAAGGCATTCACATCGTGAACACCGTGTGTGCCTAGCACTTGCGCATCCATTCGCTCGCCATCTTTGTTGACACAAAGTCTCAGTCCACGGCCAATTTCTTGACGTTTTTTGATCTCACCACTACTCACACGTAAAGTGCATATTTGGAATACATTTGGGTTGTCCCAACCCTCACGTAGTGCCGAGTGGCTAAAGATAAAGCGCACGGGTTCTTCAGGACTTAGCAAGCGCTCCTTGTTTTTCATTATCAAGTTGTAGGCTGAAACGTCATCTGATTCGCTTTCACCTCGCTTGATTTGGCTATCAACAGCGTGCCCCTTTTTGTCTACAGAAAAATATCCTGAATGGATGCGATTCACCTCATCTCTCTTCAAAAAATTGCGATAGTCTTCACTTTCCTGAAACGGCAGTTGCTGGAAAAATATCTCAATGGCAGTTTGGTACTCTTGTTCAAAAAGATGGGCGTACTGACCTTTTTGTTCGCCAGAGTCGTTGTAATACTTGTACTTGGCTACTTCATCGACAAAAAACAATGATAAGACTTTGATGCCTTTTTTGAACAGCTCTCGTTCTTTTTCTAGGTGACTCATGATCGTTTCGCGGATTTGGATCCGGCGGATATCATCTTCACTGCTATCACCCACAACTTGCCCCAGTTCAAGTCTTAAGCCGTTGGTAAACTCTACAAACCCATCACGAGCATTGATCTCGGCAATGGTGTAGCCATCACGGTATGATTCAATCTGTCCTGAATGATCGTAGATATTGTCTCCGTGTTTGAAGGCTTTTACTTTCTTATTTATCACACCACCGGTAAGACCATTGTATTCAAAGACCACTGTCGCAGACGGACTTTTGTTGGGGTAGACATTGATGCGTTGTAGGTAAAGGTAGCCATTGGTGGCAGTAGTACCCCTGACAGAAATACCTTTGACCGTGATCTTTTTGACCAACTGTTTTTGGTAGGCGTCGATTGCATCTAGTCGGTAGATCAGGTTGAAGTTATCGCGGTGGGTGGCTGAGTAATTTAGGTAGAACAAGGGATTAAACTTCCCCAAACTATCTCGCGTTATATTTTTGCTACCTGCCACCCCAATAACACTTTGTGGCTCGTCGATGATGACGATTGGGTTGACAGAGGCGATGACATCAATTGGCCTTCGGGAACGGAAACTATCCAATTTCATGTAGATGCGCCTGGCATCTTGCCCTCTGGCATTAAAGCTTTGGGTGTTGATGATCATAACGTTGATACCAGGATCACTGGCAAATTGTTCTAGCTCGTTTAGGCGAGATGAGTTGTAGACAAAATACCGGCAGGCCTTGCCATATTCTTCACGGAAATGGTCGGCGGTGATCTGAAAACTTTTGGCTACTCCCTCGCGGATAGCAATACTGGGAACAACAATAATAAACTTGCTCCATCCGTAGCGGATATTGAGCTCGTACATGGTTTTGATATAGGTGTAGGTCTTGCCGGTACCTGTTTCCATCTCGATGGCAAAGGCGGGTTTGACTATTGTCTGCTTGCGTCCATCATCCCACTCGACCTTGCTGGTCAGGGTTTCCAGCTGGCTGACTGGGATAATTTTATTGAGCTTTTGGATTTCGCGAACATTGCCTAGTAATTCTTCTTCACGGATTTTGATCTCAGGATTGGCCCAGCCTGATTGGTCCTCATCAAATAGTGAGCTAGTAATGTTTTCACCAACTCCCTGATCAACCAAGAATTTGCGAGCTTCGTTAGGCTGGCCTGCGAAAATATCGCAGACAGCGTTACACGCGTCTTCTTGGAATTTCTGGTGTTTAAATCTTAGTTTCATATTGCCACCTCAAATTGACTTTTGCTATTGCTTAAGCTATACTGCGATTACATTACGACGAAGGCGATCCGAACGGCTAATTACCTAAGGAGGACCTTCATTTTTTGTATCCTATCTTATTTTTTAGCTCAGGACTGTCCAGTGAGTCAAAGTACTTAGGTTCGAGGTTGCGATACAGCGACGAAGCCTTTTTGCGTGCCGGAAACAGCACCTTGCCGAGCTTATTCTCCTCTAGAAGAAACTTCACTCCTTCACTAGACTTCACTCGATATCCGACTGATAGAATCATGTCGAGGTTATAGTGCTCTGTCTGGTAGGTTTTGCCATCGGCGGCAGTTGTCGCAAATTTTGCGACAACTGAAATACCGTCCAGCTCTTCGGACAGTGCATTGTTGACATGCTTACCGATCGTCTTGATATCGCGACCAAATAGCTCGGCGAGTTGCGCGCGCGTCAGCCATACAGTGTCATTGCCGAGCTTTACTTGCAGCTCTGGCGCACCTTTGCCTGATTGATAGATGATGATTTTACTATTCATGTTATATCACCTTCACCTTGGTGTCGGGGCTGAGGATGCGGAAGTGTTCGGCCAGGTTCACCTTTGCCTGAGAGTCTGGGAATGAGCCTTCGCGGAAGACGGCGGTCAGAGGTTTGAGCTTGGCGATTTGTTTGATTGCTTCCTCGCTGATTTCGGGCGCAAAGCACGCCACTAGGCCAGATACTTCGCCGAAGTAGTCGTA
>JAANMT010002597.1_pt1 | contig 14515 bp, 11 predicted proteins | sample 7279711 | NCBI WGS metagenome assembly JAANMT01 (sample SAMN14094538, study PRJNA606508) | bioreactor metagenome | isolation source: A lab-scale SPAN reactor treating ammonium-rich wastewater day 1 | place: Ireland: Galway | collected 2017-01-16 | reverse complement strand
CAATCCAGCGCAGCAATTTATGCCGAAGCTAATTAGTTATGCGTAGGGGCTTACTACACGTGGCCATTGTAGAGACTTCTTATGCTGAAGCTCTACACCCTTGAATTTGTTGTTAAAGTTTGTTTTGTTTTTTAGTATATGAAAAACAATCTCAGCTATTTCTTTAGCGATAATAGTTTTTGCAATCTGTTTGTTCTTTTTCCTGAGTAATGAGTTGTGATATTTACGGATTTCAGAATAGTACTGAACAGCGTGAGTAGCTGCATCAGTAAAGACGATTTTAAGATACCTGTTACCGTCTTTAGATGATCGTTGTTTTGATTTACCTGCAGAGTTGCGTGCAGAAGGAACAAGTCTGCAGTAAGAAAAGAAGTTCTTTACATCAGCAAAACGATTTATGTCATCTGCTTCAAGAACGATAGTAAAGGCATTCATCTTACCGATGCCAGGTATCCAGAGCAGACGTTGAATATCTTCGTTAGGAATAAGATAAGGATACAGAGATTTTTCAAGAGTTAACATTTGTTCTTTTAATAATGAAGCGTGATCAGATAGTTGCTCATACTGTAACTTAGGGATATTTTGAAGTCCTTCAGGTTCAGTAAGATTATATTTAGCAAGAACAAGAGCCATAGAGTTTGTTACGGAAGTACAGCGTTGCACAATTTTAAGTCTTGCGCGCAGTGCATCTCTAAGTGTTCGGTTTTCATTGGAGATCTTGTGAGCTTGCGGAATAAAGTTAAGACGAAGAAGCTGGGCAAGTATATGTGAATCAACCTTATCTGTTTTTACTTTTGCGTACGCAATTGCCTTAACATACTTGGCGTGAGCAAGAATAAGTGGGATGTTAATCGAGTTAAGCAGATCATTAAGCCAGTACCAGGTACAGGTAGATTCTACAGTTGTTTGGTGTTCACCTGCAAGATCAGAGAAGTACTGAAGGAAGTTGTAATCAACATTTTTAATGTTTGCTTGTTTTACAATACAGCCATCAGAATCGATGGTTGTAAGATAAGATGTGAACTTGTGAAGGTCGATACCTGTGTAATACATATGATACCTCCAAATAAGTAATGATTGTTTTTTACAAACTTAACTTTTTACTTATTGGAAATATCAAGCCAATCAAGCGGACGCCGTATTCACTTTCGGCATTTGTGTAATTATTGGCTTTGTTCTTCCGTTTAATGTTTCTTGTGTAAAGTAGTTCTGTTAAATAAAATTTCTAATAATTAAAAAGTTGTTAGTATTGTTCGGCATCCTTGTTCTGGGGCGCCGCTTATCGGCAACGCCGTTAGTTGCTTAAATTATTCTATTAATCTTTACTTGAGAAATGAGTATTTTTATTGAGAAAAATTCGGAGTAGTATTGAAAAATTTTGAATTCAGTAATACAGTATTGACAAATGTTTTAAATGAATTAAATGAAGCTGAAGAATTTATTAAAATAGCCGTATTTCAAATCCATTTAGATAGTTTATTTGATTTATTAGAAACCAAAACCAGAGAAGGAATTAATGTCGAAATTTTAACACTGCCTCACGATAGTATTAACGACTCATTGAGGGATGAAGTAATATTAAGATTAAATGCCTTACAAGAAGCTGGGGCAACAATAAAATTTTGTAAATGGAATGTTGGTGATCCTGAGAGAACAACCACAGCAATTGGAAAATGGTATTCTTTCCACGGTAAATTCATTGTAACAGACAAGTGTGCTATTATACTGAGCGCGAACTTTACAAGAATCAATGAATTGGATGCGTGTGTAATTATTAAGAATGAACAAAACATTATCACAAATTTCATTGAAAAATATGAAGAATTATTATCCCTGTTTATTACGGAAAATGATGGTCACGATGGAAATATTCGTGAACGAGTTATAAATACAAACTTACCAAATGTGAATAATGTTTTTGATTTACCAAGGATAATACAAACAACTACTCATAGTCGTAATTGGATTAAACAATATCCTACTTCTTTATGTCCAGATGATATTAATATTGAAGAAAAATTATATTTAGTTCCTTTCGATATAAAAGGAAGAAAAATCTATGAAAAATTATTAAACGATGCAGAAGAATTTATTTTTGTTTCAGCTGAAAGTTTTACTGATCCCGAATTTGGATTATTTTTACGAAATTTAAAGGCATCAAAGCAAATTCAAATAAAACTGCTAACCGGCTCAACGAGTATGGATTTTTCTGATCGTATTCAAAAAATGTATATAGATTTATTGGCAGAAGATATTCAATTATATACTATCGAAGAAGATTTGCACGCCAAATTACTTATTACTGATAAGCATTTACTACTTGGCTCAATAAATCTAAATAAAATGAATCTTGGATTTAACATTGGTAATAATTTCTGGAGGGGAAATACTGAAACGTTTTTTGTTACAACAAGCACTACCTTAATTCAAGATGCAAAAAATAAATTTGAAGCTCAATTAACAAGAAGTATTCAAATGGAAAGGAAACTATCGGAAAAAATCAATAAAGAAACTTCCAACACTTTAAATAAAATATTTAATATTCGTGCCAGAAAAGAAGTTAAAGAATTATTTTCAAGGTTTGTCTTGATAAAAGAAATTGAGGTTAAAAAAGATTCAAAAAAACTTGCGAAAACTATTCAAAAATTAATGCAACATTATCAAATAAGAATTGCAAATAAGGAAATCTTTTTTATGGCAGTAATATTATTTTACTTACAAGATAGGAAACATACCTTAGCAGAAATTAATAATAAGATTTCAAAGGTTGACACAATAGATAATTTATCTGTATTATTGGAAAGATTATCCAATTCTGCATTCATTGAAATGGAAGAAGATTTTTATAAAATTAATCTTGATGCATTATTTTAAAACGGAGAAATAATTTGGTTTGTGAAATTATTAAAGATGATTGTGTCCAATATTTAGATAATACAGCATACAGCTTTGATTTAACCTTTTTAGATCCCCCTTTTAATCAAAACAAAGTATACAATAGCCACAATGACAATATGGAGCCATCTGAATATTGGAGTTGGATGAATTCTGTTTGCAATAAGATTTATAACAAAACCAGTGATGGCGGTGCTTTATATTTTATGCAAAGAGAAAAAAATGTTAAAGAAGTATTAAGCACTCTCGAAAATACCGGATGGACTTTCCAAAACCTTATAATATGGAAGAAAAAAACTTCCGCTGTTCCTGCTAATACTAAATTTGGAAAACATTATCAAATTATAGCTTATGCTACAAAAGGAAACCGAGCTCGAGTATTTAATAAACTTAGAATTGATCCCCCTCTTTTGGTTACGGAAAAATATAAAAGAGAAAACGGTATGTATGTTACTGACATCTGGGACGATATTCGAGAATTGACTTCTGGTTATTTTGCTGGTGATGAACCGCTACGCCTTCCCAATGGGGAAAGGTTGCATAATCAACAATCCCCTATACAACTTTTATTACGTATTATTTTATCATCTTCATTACCTGGGGATTTTGTTCTTGATCCATTTTCCGGAACTGCTACCACTAATATTGTAGCGCGACAATTAAATCGAAATTCAATTTGTATTGAGAAGGATGATATTAATTTTCAATTTTGTCAAAAGAGACTTAATGAATTTCGCGATGTTGATAGAATTGATCGTTTTAATGAAGATTATAAATACACAGAAAATTTGCAAGAGATTTGGGGAGCAATTGATATTAAAGAGTTAAACCTACCTCAATACACATTGTTTGAAAAAAAAGTTAATTATAAATAGAGTATCTAAAAACGCAACTAACAAGTGCTTCAACCCGACAGCTCATTCGCATTCGGCTTTTTTGTAATTTTAATGTTGGTAGTTCCGTTTCGGTTAACTTGTTTAGCTTTGTTTTGCTAAATAAAATTTTTTAAATCATTAATGTTTGTGCTTCTATTCGGCAGTCTTGTTATGGGCGGCGGGTTATCGGCAACGCCGTTAGGTTGCTTAACATAGTATAGATTATGGAAACAAAAAATCTTCCTAAGAATCTGAAATTCTTTAATCCAGTTTTGGAAATTATTAGAAAACTTGGTGGCTCAGCAAATGCCACTGAAGTTAAAGATGAACTCATCGAAAGGTTTAAAATATCAGATGAGGTATTAACTGAGAAATATAAAAGTGGTGTTCTAAAAATTGATAATCAAATTGCTTGGGCAAAAGTATATTTAACGGAATCTGGTTTCATAGATGTATCAAATGAAAATGTTTGGACATTGACTGAAAAAGGATTGAATGAAAATCCTTCCGATGAAGAATTGATAAAAATATTTCATCATATTCATAGCGAATGGGGAAAAAGAGGTAAAGGTATTACCAACCATAATGGTGATGATGACAAAGAAATTATAGAACAATTTGAATACAAAGAAGAATTCTTAAATAAATTGAAATCAATGTCACCAGAAAGTTTTGAAAGGTTTTGTCAAAGGATATTAAGAGAATCTGGTTTCAAAAAAGTTGTTGTGAAAGGTCGTTCTGGAGATGGTGGTATTGATGGAGAAGGTATTTTAGAAATAAATCCTTTAATCAGTATTAAAGTTATATTCCAGTCAAAAAGATATAAAGATAGCGTTTCACCTTCATATCTAAGAGATTTTCGAGGTGCAATGCAAGGTCGAGCTGAAAAAGGATTGTTCATTACGACTGGAAGATTTTCACAAGAAGCAAAATTGGAAGCAACAAGAGATGGAGTTCCACCAATAGAATTAATTGATGGTTATAAATTAGTTGAGTTGTGTGAAAAACATAAACTTGGATTGAAGCCAAAACTAACTTATGAAATTGATGAAGATTTTTTTGAGGAGTTTAAATAAAAAGTAAGAGCGCAACCTAACAAGTGCATCAACCTGACAGCGTAATCGCATTCGGGCTTTGTTTGCTAATTTATTGATAGGTTTTAAATTTGTAAAACTAAAGAGCACCGACAATGAATACGAAAATACTTATTGCCCCCGCAATACTGCGAAAAACTCTGGTAAGGTTTTACCGGATCTGTGGAGTTTATTACATTTACACCGCTGGATGGTCTGATATTTTTAGATACATCTGCTTTCTGCGGCATAAGAATCATTCGTGTATTCGTGACAAATATTTTTGATGACTGCCGCGAATACACGAACAAAACTTAACTACTTAATAACTGTCTCTCTGATATAATTTCCATTTGCTGTTTCAAGAATTGTAAGATGTGCAAGTCTTACAACTTTTTCAAATAACTCAGAGTTTAGTGTGGAAAATTCGTCTGTAGGAAGATGAAGATGATCATAACTATTTGTGGTTACAAAATACAGACTGGGGATATCTTTTTCGTGAAAGGGAGTTGCATCCGCCCCGCCGCCGCTCCAGGTTCTGCTTACCATTGAGTTGAAACTTGTTTCATCAATTTGCTTTGCAATCTGCCAAAGATCAGGTGCGCTTTTACCGTTTCCAACCTGAATGCTATCGCCGTAGCCAACGCAGTCCAGGTTTATCATTGCAGTTATCTTGTTGTAACTATATTTCCAATTATCAACAAAATATTTCGATCCGATTAAGCCTTGCTCTTCGCCGGCAAACAATACAAATATAACTGAGCGCTTTGGTTCTATTCCGCCTTTGATAAATGCTTCTGCAATTTCCAAAACTGCTGCCGAGCCTGATGCGTTATCGTTTGCACCGGGGAATAACAACCCGGCTTGTGAACCAACATGATCCAAGTGTGCACCAACAATTACAAATTCATTCTTCAATTCAGGGTCTTTGCCTTCCAGCAATGCTGCAACATTCATTGTGCGAGCATATTTTTCATATTTTGCTTTTACCTCAATAACTGCTCTTGTTGCCAGATTCATTGAGATTGGTTTTTTCTTTTCATCAATTTTCGTTTGACAGTCATTTATTGTAAATCCGGTTAGGTTTAGAAGTTCGTTAGCGGCTTTAAAAGATATTTGAAGCTGAGGAAAATCTTCCGACTGCTCACCATCTCCATGTAAAACGCTTGAAATCAAGGGCTGCGGTTTGTTATCATTGGGAAGTGATACAAACAAAATACCCTTCGCTCCTTTTTTTCTTGCAACAAGAGATTTTTCACGGGGATAGTTCGTTCCCCAGTCTTTATCATCATTTTTCCAAGAAGGATTTTGTTTAAACACCATCACTATTTTATTTCTGACATTAATGCCAGCATAGTCATCATAAAAAAGGTCTGGTCTGGAAATTCCGTATCCACAGAACACCACCGGCAGATTAAAACTATTTGATCCGGTAAATCCCCTTAACACAAAATCTTTTCCAAGCTCATAATTAATTGTATCGCCATTTACAATTGATTTGAATACTGCCGGAGATTCGATCTTGTTGTATTCAATATTAAAATGCTGAAAATACATCTCGCTGCCTGCGGGGGTTAAACCAAGCTCAAAAAATTTATCGGCAGCAAACTGAGCTGCTTTATTATAACCTTCACTGCCAGGCAATCTTCCATCAAAATCTGGTGAAGAAAGAATTCTAACATTCTTAATCAGGTCTTCTTTATTAATTTCTGAAAGTCCGGTTGATCCCTGTGAATAAACAACAGCGGAAGCAATCAAAAGAAAAACGGCTGTAAATAATTTTTTCATATAAAAAACAAAAAATTGAAATTATTATTCTTTATTATACAAAAAGCATACTATTCGTATAATAAAAAAAACGCCCCAAAACGAGGCGATTTTTTTATTAAAAGCACAAATCACTGTTATTAACTAAGTAAGGGCTGGTCATTTTTTCCGTTTCCGTTACCGTTACCATTAATTCCATCTTCGTCTTCCGGAACAACACGGGCAATATCTGCAATAGAATCACCTTCGTTCAGACGAATTACTCTTACTCCCTGAGTGTTTCTGCCCATAACCCGTAAATCTTTAACGCTTTGTCTGATGACCATTCCTTGTGTAGAAATAATTACAAGTTCATCACGATCAACAACTTCCATCATTGCAATCATCTTGCCGACCTTATCTGTAGTCTTAACTGTTATCACGCCTTTACCGCCGCGTTTAGTAATCCTATAATCATTTATATCCGATCGTTTACCATAACCCTTCTCTGTAACAACAAGAACAGTTGTCTGATCGTTTCTTATTACAAGCAATCCAACGACCTGATCACCCTTGCCTAATCTTACACCCCGCACTCCGGTTGCTGTTCTTCCCATATCCCTTACATCCTTTTCGTTAAAGCGGATTGCAAAACCGTTTCTGGTTCCGATAACAATATCGTTCTTTCCGTCGGTCATTTTAACTTCAATCAGTTTATCGCCAGGAACAAGATTGATTGCATTAATTCCTCCTTTACGAACATTACCGTATGCAGAAAGAACTGTTTTCTTAATCGTTCCCTTTTCTGTTGCCATAATCAGAAATTGGTCTTCGCGGAATTCCTTAACTGCAACAAACGCAGTAATGTTATCATCTTTATCTTTATCAAGAAGATTTACAATTGATCTGCCTTTTGCTGTTCTGCCGCCTTCGGGCACTTCGTGAACCTTTAACCAGTAACAACGACCTTTGTCTGTAAAGAACAAAATGTATTGATGTGTTGATGCAACAAACATATGCTCGATAAAATCATCTTCTTTGGTTCCCGCACCCGTTACACCTTTACCGCCGCGTCCTTGTCTTCTGTATCCGCTGACAGGAAACCGTTTAATAAATCCGCCGTGAGAAATTGTTACAACAACATCTTCCTCCGCTATTATATCTTCTAATGAAAACTCTTTATAATCTTTTATAATTTCTGTTCTTCGTTCATCGCCGTATTTTTCCTTTAACGCAAGCAGTTCGTCTTTAATAATTTTCTTCCTTGTTCTTTCGTTCTCCAAAATTCCTCTTAACTTCTCAATGAGTTTAATCGTTTCTTTATATTCATCTTCAATTTTTTTACGTTCTAGTCCGGTTAAGCGCTGCAGTCTCATATCCAGGATTGCTTTTGCCTGTATCTCGCTCAGCTTAAACCTTCTCATCAAATTGTTTTTAGCTGTTTCAACATCTTTAGATTTTTTAATCGTCTCTATTACTTCATCAATATTATCAAGTGCAATTATGTAGCCTTCTAAAATATGAGCCCGTTTTTCAGCCGCTTCCAATTCAAATTTTGTTCTGCGAATAAGTACATCCATTCTATGATCAAGAAAGTGCTTAATAATTTCCTGAAGTGTTAGTACTTTCGGCGCTCCGTTAACAAGAGCCAGCATTATCACACCAAAGGTAACCTGCATTTGTGTATGCTTAAATAACTGATTTAAAATAACTGCCGGCTGGGCATCCCGCTTAAGCTCGATAACAACTCTTAATCCGTCTCTGTCTGATTCGTCTCTGATATTTGAAATATCATTTATCTTTCCTTCTCTTACAAGATCAGCTATTTTTTCAATCATCGCTGCTTTGTTTACCTGATAAGGAATCTCGGTAATAACTATATTCTCTCTATCGTTCTTCAGTGTTTCAATATTAGCTTTTGCTCGGATTACAACCCTGCCTCTTCCTGTTAAATAAGCGTCTTTAACTCCTTCATATCCGTATATTATTCCACCGGTAGGAAAATCCGGTGCTTTAATAATTTTCATTAAATCGGCAGAAGTTGCCTTTGGATTTTCGATCAACGCTACACAGCCATCTATTACTTCGCTGATATTATGAGAAGGAATATTTGTAGCCATTCCAACCGCAATTCCGCTTGCACCATTTATTAAAAGATTTGGAAGATATGATGGCATAACGGTTGGCTCTTGTAACGACTCATCAAAATTGGAAACAAAATCAACCGTGTTCTTATCCAGATCACGCAGCATTTCGTCTGCTATTCTTGCAAGTCTTGCTTCTGTGTAACGCATAGCTGCGGGCGAGTCGCCGTCAACTGATCCAAAGTTTCCCTGTCCATCAACCAGAGTATATCGCAACGACCACTCTTGTGCCATTCTAACCATTGTATCATAAACCGCACTATCGCCATGCGGGTGGTATTTGCCGAGCACTTCACCGACAATTCTTGCTGATTTCTTATATGGTCTGTTGTATGGCAATCCAAGTTCGTGCATTCCGAACAGAACTCTTCGGTGAACTGGTTTTAATCCGTCTCTTACATCGGGCAATGCGCGAGAAATTATAACGCTCATTGCATAATCTATATAAGAGGACTTCATTTCGTCTTCTAATGTTCTGGGTAAGATTTTTTCAAATATTGTAGTCATATATTTTTAGTTATTACTTTTAAATTCAATTAAATCATATATCAAGTTTAGCATACTTAGCATGCCGTTCAATAAATTCTCTTCTGGGTTCTACTGCATCTCCCATCAGGGTTTCAAAAATTTTATCTGCGGCTGCTGCACTATCAACACTAACTTGCAAAACTGTTCTTGTTTCGGGATTCATTGTAGTTGACCAAAGCTGTTCGGGATTCATTTCTCCCAATCCTTTGTATCGTGAAATAACAACTCCCTTTGGTTGTCCTTCTTCGTCAACTTCGCCATCTGCTCCGTTTCCGGATTTTGCTTTTAAATCTTTTTTATACTGTTTTAATATTTTATCTCTTTCATCATCATCAAAAGCGTATTGTTCTTCTTTGCCTTTCTTAATTTTGTAAAGCGGTGGCTGGGCAATATAAATTTTTCCGGCAGTTATAAGATCCTTCATGTGTCTGTAAAAGAAAGTCAGCAACAATGTTCTGATATGGCTTCCATCTACATCCGCATCAGTCATTAAAATAATTTTACCGTAACGTGATTTTTCCGGATTAAAATCTTCTCCTATGCCGGCACCAATTGCGGCTATCATCGCCTGAATTTCCTGGTTTTCTAAAATCTTATTAAGCTTTGCTTTTTCGACATTAAGAATTTTCCCTTTAATTGGTAAGATTGCCTGAAACCTTCTGTCCCTTCCTTGCTTTGCTGAGCCGCCGGCAGAATCTCCTTCAACAATATAAATTTCACAATGTTCAGGATCGTTAATTGAACAATCGGCAAGCTTGCCCGGCAGATGCATCGAGTCCAGCGCATTTTTTCTTCTTACAAGATCGCGTGCTTTTCGTGCCGCTTCTCTTGCCTCTGCTGCGCGCAAACATTTTTCAATAATCTTTTTACCTATTGATGGATTTTCTTCCAAAAATTCGGATAGCTTTTCACCAACAATTGTTTCGACAATAGATTTTACTTCGCTGTTGCCAAGTTTTGTTTTTGTTTGTCCTTCAAACTGCGGTTCCAAAACTTTTACAGAAATTACTGCTGTAAGTCCCTCTTTAAAATCATCTCCGCTCAAAGTTATTTTACTGTTTTCTTTAATAAGTCCGTTTTTATTTGCATAATTATTAAACGTTCTGGTAAGTGCTGTTCTGAATCCGACCAGATGGGTGCCGCCTTCAATGGTATTTATGTTATTAACATATGTATGAATGTTTTCTGAATATGAATCGCTGTATTCAAACGCTATTTCGACCGGAGTGTTTTCTTTTTCTCCTTCAAAATAGATCGGCTTGTGCATTGCGGTTCTATGTTCATCCAGATACTTAACAAAGTCAATAAGTCCGCCTTTAAATCTATAAGACTCTTCTAGCTCTTCAACTTCATCTTTTAATATCATAGTAACTTCTTTGTTCAGATACGCAAGTTCGCGCATTCTTTCTGCAACAGTTTCAAAATTAAATTTCGTTACTTTAAAAATTTCAATATCCGGTTTGAACGTTATTATTGTTCCTGTAGAATCCCCTTTATAGGTTCCGGTTTGTTTAACTTTTTCAACGGGAATGCCGCGTTGATATTTTTGGTAGTAAATTTTATTATCTCTTCTAACTTCTGCCGTCATCCATTCCGAAAGTGCATTAACTACTGAAACTCCAACACCATGTAACCCGCCGGAAACTTTGTATGATCCTTTATCAAATTTTCCTCCGGCATGTAATACAGTCATAACAACTTCAAGCGCAGAGCGTTTTTCAATGGGGTGAATATCAACAGGAATTCCTCTGCCTTTATCTTCAACAGAAACAATTCCGTCTTTTTTTAATGTTACTATTACTCTGTCATTAAACCCTGCTAATGCTTCATCGATACTATTATCAACAACTTCGTTAATAAGATGATGCAGCCCTCTTGAGCTTACATCCCCAATATACATTGCGGGTCGCTTACGAACAGCCTCTAATCCTTTTAATACATTTATACTCTTTGCGTTGTAATCATTTGAGTTGTTTTGTGCTTTTGCCATAAATACTTTTTATCCTTTGGTATCCTTAAATAATTATCTTGCCGAAAATTTAATTTTATTGACTCTTTTTTCTTTATAAAAATTATTAATCTTTTCTACTATCAGAGTTTCTTTAAACTTAAGTTCACTGCGCCATGCAGCATTTTCAACTTTGAGTGTAAGAATTGTATTATGCACTTTTACAGCTTTGGCTATCTTTTTAAATTCCGGAAAAATTTCACCAAAATCACTTACTACTTTATTTTCGTCAACAATAGCTTTAATATTCTTTAATCCGGGATCAGTATTAAAAACATCTTTTAAGCTTTTAAAATCCTCAGGCATAGGTAATATTTCCGCTTTCTATTTTGATAATCAAATCCTTATCCTCTTTTGACAGAAAAGAAAAATCTGCAAAATCTGTAATAGTAATAAAAGCCTGTCCAACCTGTTTAAGATAGCTGCTTATTCTACCAGCTCTATTAGCATCTAATTCTCCAAAAACATCATCAAGCAGAAATATTGGTTTTTTGCCTGTTAAATTTTTCAAATAAAAAAACTCTGCAAACCGAAGAGATGATTGAAAAGTTTTATGCTGACCTTGTGAGCCGAATGTTTTAAGATTTATTCCATTGATGCTAAAAATATACTCATCCCTGTGTGGTCCTGCCAGATTAGTTGTTCTTCTTATTTCTTCATCTCTTCTTTCGGCTAATAATCTTCTGAAATTATCTGTATCATCACCCTGACCGCAAACATTGCATTCGTATTTAATATCCGGAATCTCGGTTTGTTCAACAATTTTTAAATAAGATTCTTTTATATAACTGCTGAACTCATCAACAAATCTTCTTCTATAATTTATAAGATCAATACCTTTTTCAATCATTTTTTCTGTCCATGCATCAAGCTCAAGCAATGTTTGTTTATCATAATTTTCTCTTAATCTTGTCAGAACAGCAGATCGTTGTTTAATAACCTTATTATAATCCAGTAAAGTTTCTAAATAAACTGAGCTTGCCTGCGAAATTATTGAATCAACAAACTTTCTTCTATCCGAAGGAGAGCCCTGAGTTATTTGGTGATCTGCCGGTGAAAGAATAACTACGGGATATTTTCCAATTATTTGTGAATTTCTCGAGATCAATTTATCGTTTTGAAAATAGTGTTTGCGGTTTTCTGATAAAGAAAAATAGATTCTGATATTATCCTCAGTTAAATCTTTAAATTTGCCATATATTTCAAATTCCTGTTCATCAAAATTTACTGCTTCAGAATCTTTTGAATTAAAACTTTTAGTAGTACATAAATAGTAGGCAGCCTCTAATATAGTTGTTTTACCCTCTCCATTGCCGCCAACTATATAGTTTAAATTTTCAGAAAAATTCAGGTGTGCGTTTTTATGTGTTCTAAAATTTCTTAAAAAAATTCTACTCAGAATCATTTTAGTTATTTATTCGTACCGGCATTAACAACATCATCACATCTTCATTTTCCTGCTTTTGAACAGGTTCAATAATTCCTGCTTTTGTTGGTGAATGTAATTTAAAAACAACCTGTTCACCTTCAAGATGAGAGAGAACATCATTAACATAATTAGTATTAAACCCTATCTCCATAGAATCGCCTTTATAGTCACACACAATATTTTCCTTTGCATCTGAACCATGATCAATGTCTTCTGCCGAAACATCAAGTGAGTTGTTACCAATACTAAATTTAACTTGTTTCGGATTTGAGCTTGAAAATAAAATCATTCTTCTTATTGTAGAAAGGAGTTCCATTCGGTTTACTGTAAGTATATTTTCGTTCTCCAGCGGAATTACACTATTATATGCAGGATATTTTTCTCCAATCAATCTTGTAATAAATTCTAATTCATTTATCTGAAATGAGGCGTATGTTTTACTTAAATAAATTTTAACATCCTGATCACCTAACAATTTAAGCAAAACAGAAATAGCTCTTTCCGGCACAATATATTGCTCCTGAGCTTCCGATACTATTAATTGATTTATATATTTAACAAGTCTATGTCCATCTGTTGTAACGAATTTCAATCCCTCCGGAGAAAATTCAAAAAGCATTCCGGTCATTGGCGGACGCATATCTTCCTTACTCATAGCAAAAGCTGTCTGGTCTAAAGCTTTTTTCAAATCAGAACCATTAATTTGTATTTCTTTTTCTTTAGAAACCGATGGAATTTCAGGAAAATCTTCTGAAGGAGAATAGCTAAGATTGTAAACACCTTTATCGGTGTTTATTCTCATTTTGCCTTTTGAATCAATAGTAAAATTTATTAATGTATCGTCAAGATTTCTTACAATATCATACAACAATCTTGCAGAAATAACCATCTTAACATTTTTTTCCGCTGTAATATTTATAGAAGATCTTAATGCAATTTCTAAATCAGTTGCACTAATTGTTAAAGATCCATCTTTAATTTCAAACAGAAAATTTTCCAGAATAGACATTGGTGTACGTGATGGAACTGCGGGAATTACTTTTGATAATAGTTTTTCTAAAATCTTACTGTTTATCTTAAAATCCATGAATAAATCTCCTATTAAAGCGTATTAAAATACTAAAAAGAGAAGGAATACTCAATAAAATTAAAATATAAAGTAAGCTGTAATTAAACTATTTTTAGAGCGGGTGAAAACATAAAGAGCTGATGTATAAGATCAGCTCTTTAATAATTTTTTAATGAAAATTATTGATTTTAGTTTTCAAAAGGATCTGTACGGTTTACATCATCTGAGGATGTTTTATAAATGTAAATTTTATATTTATTATCCAACAGACTGCTTCTATAAATAAATAAAATTTCTGTTCCGGCATTTAGCACAACTTCACCTTCAAATTCACCTTCTGTCTCTGTTTCAGTTACTCCTGCCGGTATTGAATATGTGGAATTATATTGAAAAGTTCCTTTTTTCAAATCGTTTAATACCAATGTTTCGCCACTAGGAATTATATACGTTTTTGCACGTAAATTAATTTGAACTTCATCCGCAGCAAGATTTCTTACTATAATCTTATTTACCAAAAATGGTTCACAACTGGTAAAACTTATTACAGACAGAACTACTATTGATAAGAGTATAACTATTTGTTTTTTCATAAAAGCCTCTAACATTTTATAATTTTCTTATTTATAAATTTCTCTGCAAATCTTTTTTCTCAGGATTTAAATTTTAAAAATCTTTCTGTGAAAAATGGTTTGTCAAATAATAAGATCAATGCAATCCTTCAGGATAAAACCGGATTTATCTGGTTTGG
>JAANMT010002595.1_pt1 | contig 14520 bp, 8 predicted proteins | sample 7279711 | NCBI WGS metagenome assembly JAANMT01 (sample SAMN14094538, study PRJNA606508) | bioreactor metagenome | isolation source: A lab-scale SPAN reactor treating ammonium-rich wastewater day 1 | place: Ireland: Galway | collected 2017-01-16 | reverse complement strand
GCGTTCGCGCACCATAGTTCCATACGTCAGGTCGTCGTCGGGCAAGGGCGTTAACGCCTCGACGCGATAGCCTACACCGTATGTTCGGTCGGTTCGCATATTTAAAATTGTAAGGCGGCCGAGGTCTGAGTCGTAAAAATATCTGTTGGCTTCAAGTCTGATAAATTTTCCCGCTTCTATTTGTCCGGCAATAGGTGCGGTGCGTTTCATCGAATCCGGGTAGCGCTGTCCGGCAGATGTATTTCTGGGGGCGATTTCGGCGTAAAGCCGTGCTTCTGCGGCAGTTGCCTGCTCGCGCACATCGCCGGTAGATTCCCATACTTCGATTTCCTTAACGCGATATTGCGACGCGCTTGGCGGAATAACCGGCACGGCATTTCGATAATACTCTCGAAACACCGATTTATAAACCGTATCGAGCAAGAAATGATTGCGGGCATAGTCGTATGCTCGCAATTGAAAGTTTTGGCGTACTGTTCCGCCGCGTGCCTGAATAAATTTACGCTCGCCCCTGCGTTGCGAGGCTACCGTTTTCAGGAAAAGCGGGCCGAACTGAAAATCGGCGCGTGCGCCGAACAAAGCCTGACCGCTTCCTATAAGTGCCGATGGTGTCGGGAATTGCACGTTTCCTAATTCAACGCGCTTTATGATGTCGTCGTCATTACCCGTAAAACCGATATTGAAGCGATTATTCAGGTCGAATTGCTGCCTTGTATTCCAATCCACGTTCATACCCAATTTATCGCCTATTTTTCCCTGCACATTCAGGTTTATGTCCTGCGAGAACAAGGGGCCGGACTGCGTTTGCCCGAAGGCGGAGGCCGCACCAAGTTTCTGTGAGTCCCATCGCCAACCTGCGCGAAGGTTTACGTCGCCGCTTACGTTAATACTTATGGAAGGCTTGCCGAAAATGCTGAAAATCGGATTTTGCGGAACGGGTATATTTAATCCTGTGGCTTGGCTGATAATACTTGCCAAATCGCGCCCCGACATAGAGCGGCGAATATCGTATTGCGCCACCAGCGAATCCCATAATTGCCGCTGCTGTTGCTCGCGCCGCAGAGCGAGATACTCGTCCAATGGCAAATTTTTATAGGGCGACATCTCTACACCCTGCAAATCCTCCGAAGCGCGCACGGTTGTAACGGTAGAATCGAACGTAACGGAAACGCCATAACCGGGCGGTAAAGACGGACGCTTGGCATAGTCGGTCGCACCGAACGGATTGCGCATAGAGGGCGGCACCGAAAAGAAAACGGGGCGTTCTTGGCGGACCGGGTCCGATTGCGGCGAGTACGTAAAAAATGGAACAAATAAACGATTTAGCCGGAGCAGTGCGATTGCCGCCTTTCCGCTAACGACTATATGCGGCGAACGCGCATAAAAATGGGAAAAATCACCGGTGAAATCGGCCGCCTCGGCTATATTGCAAAATAGTAAAGCAATAGACCCGAACGCCGCCGGAATCAAAAAACGTATTATCGGTAAGAATGAAATGGACGTCATCAGCCCTTCTTGCTAAACTTATCGCACTCAAATAACCGACAGCAACGTCAAGCCTCGAGTGCTTGGCACATAAAACAAAAGAATTTGTCGGCGTAACATATAAAGTATCGAAGGACGATAACACTCCGGAAAGAATCTGTTTTCGGCAAAAGCGTGCTACGCTATAACGAGCATAGTCAAAAAAAATTTTATGCAAAATACGGCTTTCCGTCTACTTCTTTGACTGCGGCCGCTAAACTTTGTTTGTGAATAGAGAGCATAACCTATAATTTTGTTTGATATTCTTTGATTTTTCTGTAAAATTTATGACAATAAACTCTACACCCGCTTCTTTTTTCCGGACAATGCTTCGGAGTTTTCTTCCGCTTTCGGCATTTTTTGCCTTGATGGCCGTATCTTCTGTTTGTGCGCAGACCGCACAATCGTCCTACAAGCCTTTGACAAAAGAGCAGATGCGTATCATAACGTATTCATCAACGCGATTTGTCAGTTCGCTCGGCGGAAAATGGGAACGCAGCTACGACGGTATGGCTTGGGACGTGGCAACTTTGCCGTATTCGGACGTGGCCGGAAGAAAAATTCGCTTTCGACGCAATATTCGAATTGATGACGATATGTTGCAACGATACGGCTGGAATCTCTATTTTCTCGGTGTCAGCGACGAAACCGAAATTTATATCAATGCTCAATATGTCGGGCGATTTTTTGGCGGCATGACACCGTTCTACGTGCATATTCCGGAGCGTATTATCAAAAGCGGCGTTAATCTCGTAGAGCTTGTGGTAACGCCGCCGGCGGTAATAAATCAGCGTCACCTCTTTGCGGAAAAATTATATTCGGGTATAGCGCGCGATATTCTGCTTGTGGGAACGCCGCATGTATGGACAAACGACGTTCGCCTGCGATATAATTTTTCGGGACAATACAGTTCCTGCGATGCAACTATTTCCGCAAGTATAATTTCGGGAGCAATAGAGAGGCTTTCGGCGGCCGGATCCGACAGTATTTCTACCGCTATACTCAAAAAAATTCCTATAACGGTAACAGCAGAGATTCGCCGCCCTGGCAGTTCGGCTGCGGCTTCCGTATCGGAACAGCAGATATTGGTAGAGCGCGACAGAACAGCACCGATAAAACTGGCAATGAAGATAGCCTCGCCCGAACTTTGGTCGCCCGAGAGTCCGTCGCTTTACGATTTAAAGATAAGGCTATCCTCCGGCTCGCAAATAATAGACGAGTTCGAGTCTAAAATCGGCTTGCGGGAAGTAAGCATAGCGCAGTCGGGCGACAGCTCGCATTTTATTATTAACGGTTCGCCGCACTCGTTGAAAGGCGTGGAGTATTCGGAACATTTGGGCGACGAGGGCATTACGCTTTCGGCCGACGACATAGATCGCGACGTACAACTTTTCAAGACGCTCGGCATTAACCTTGTCAGGGTAAGATATACCCAGGTTCATCCGTATTTTATGGAATTATGCAATCGCTACGGTATATTCGTTTTTTTGGATTTGCCCGCATACGATTTGCCGCGCCAATTTATAGCATCTGATGAAACAATAGTACGAATGACCAATACGGCGCAAAGATTGGTAGGAGCTTTCGATAAAGATCCTGCCTTTTTAGCCATTGGTATTTCCGACGGTATTCAGGAGAAAACCGATGAGTTTGAAAATTATCAGCGAAGGATTATTTCTTCAATACGCTCAATTTCCGATAAATTATTATTCAAAACTATTAGATTCGGCGCAAAATCAATTTCTGCCGGCGGGCTCGACTTCCTTTGTTTTCGCTCCGACGGCCGGTGGCAGCCAGGGCTGTCGTTTCGCCCCGAAATAGAGCGCATGCTTTCTTTGACAGGTAAACAACCCGTTATGGTTACATTCGGAAAAATGGCGCAACCCAATAATCAGCAACACGGTTACACCGACCCGCTGTCGCTCGAATCGCAAGCGCAATACATTCGCGATTGCTATCGCGAATGTGAAACAATAAATATTGCAGGTGAGATAATTTGGGCTTTTAACGATTATCGCGCCGCAAGGCAGGTTCTTTCCACAAACTCCGACGACCCTTTTGTATGCACTGCGGGAATAGTTGATATGCAACGCCGCCCCCGCGTGGCATATTTGATGCTGAAAGCACTTCTGAACGACGAAAAAGAGCCGTTGCTGAAAGCCGGTAATCACAGCGAAGATGCTCCGTTTCTATTTATAGCCGTCGGGCTGATGCTGGGAATAATCTTTCTGCTTCTTATGAGCCGCTTCAGGCGTTTTCGCGAATACATATTCCGTGCATTATTGCGGCCGTTTAATTTTTATGCGGATATTCGCGACCAACGGCTTCTGAGCACATTGCATACTATTGCTCTCGGCTCTATTATAGCAGCATCGATAGGGCTGACATGCGCCGTTATCTTCCATTTTTTCCGTTCCGACATACGCACGGAATTTTTGGTTGTAACCCTATTGCAATCAAATAATTTGTCGGGAATAGTTCAGCCCGCTCTCTGGTCGCCGGTGCTTTCGCTTGCCGCATTCAGCGCACTTACGTTTTTCGGATTTATAGTGGTGGCCGCAATATTGCGAACAGCCTCGATATTTCTGCCGGAAAAAATCTATTTTACAGATACTCTCGCAATCGCGGTATGGTGTGCTTTGCCCGCAATTTTGTTGCTCCCCGTAGCAATAGGGCTCTACAAACTGCTCGCATTATATCGTTCCGTCTTTTGGTTGGAATTTATTCTGGCGACTATGTGGCTCTGGTGCGGCTACCGAACTCTCAAAGCCGCCGCCGTCGTGTTCGATGTGCGCCCGATATACGTTTATGCAATAGGAGTTGCAGTATTGGCAATAGTTGTCGGCTCTGCCGCTGTTTTTTGGCTTGCACGAACCGGAGCCGCACCGTTCTTGGAATATTATCGCAATGTTATCGCAATGTAAAACCATTGAAATTCGGAAAGAATAACAAGCGGTAGAATCGCTTCCCATTTTTTTTAACTCGATATACTGCAAAACTATGGAAAACAGAATAAACCTCTCGAAGACAGCGCCGAAAGCTATGGAGGCTATGGTCGGTCTGGAAAAATATATCGCTCAAAGCGGAATCGACAAAAAAATTTACGAGCTTATTAAAACACGTGCTTCGCAAATAAACGGATGCGCTTATTGTATCAATATGCACGTGCGCGATGCAATGAAAATAGGCGAAACAACGCAAAGACTTTTTTTGCTGGATGCTTGGCGAGAAACAGAATTATACACCGAAAAAGAGCGGGCAGTTTTGGCATTAACCGAAGCGGTAACGCTAATCACAAACGGTCATGTTCCCGACGAAATTTATAATGAAGCGGCACGGCTTTTGACCGACGAGGAATTGGCCGCGGTAATTATGACTATAGTAACCATCAACGGATGGAACAGAATAGCCATAACATCACGCTCGCCGTTAGATTAAGACGGGTTTTGTTCAATCAAGCAAGCTTTTGGCACCCATGAACTTAAAGCTCGAATCCGAAAATTCGGACGATTATCTGAAAGAAATTCCGGATATAATACAATTCAACGCACCTTCCGTTCAACGGCTGATTCAATCTGTCAAGGCTAAAACAGAATCGCCGCGCGAACGCGCAAAAATTGCCTTTGAAATTGCTCGCGACGAAATTGCACATTCTTTCGACACTCAAAGCCCTCATATAACTATCGGCGCGGTAGAAGCCTTAGACAAAAAAGACGGTATTTGCTTTGCAAAATCACATGCCTTGGCCGCATTGTTGCGCGGGATGGGAATTCCGGCAGGATTTTGCTATCAACGTGTATTGCGCAAAGGAACCGTCGAATCGGGCTATGCTCTGCACGGACTTAACGCTGTCTATTTAGAAGAAACAGGCTGGTTTCGCTTGGATCCGCGCGGGAACAAGCCGGGTATTGACTCGCAGTTCTCCACCGACACAGAGCGTCTGGCCTATCCTATTCGCGAAGAATTGGGCGAGATAGATTATCCGAACGTTTTTACCTCGCCTTTACTGTCCGTAATTAAAGCAATGCGGGAATCGCCGAATTGTCAGGCGTTATTCTTTAATCGCCCGGAATTTCTGTAGTTTCCCGCAATCTATTGCTGCCGACTGAAACTGCAAATTTTTATTTGTGAAATATTCGCCGCCGCATCAAACGGCGGCGTTTACCTGATTAACGCACAATGCCGCAGAAAACAGATATGTATCAAAACGACAGTGAATTGCTTGACGAACTTGACCGACTTGACAGAATCAGCCGACAACTTGAAATCTCCGATTCCGAAAGATTGGAAACGATAAAAGCAACGGCCGATTTTGCCGACAAATTTATAGGCGGCTTAAATTCCGCAAAAGCCTTCAATAAAAAGAAAGCTGAAAATCTAAATCTGAACGGCGATAAATCGTCGCTTCGCGACACCCTGGAATTATATCGCAAAGAAGTAGCCGAAAATGGTATTAACGCCGCGTCCGGCAAACACTTAGGATATATTCCAGGTGGCGGAATATTCATTTCGGCAATCGCGGATTTCATAGCCGCCGTAACCAATCCTTTCGCCGGCGAATATTTTGCCTCGCCCGGTGCCGCCACCATCGAAAATGAGGTCGCAAACTGGTTGAAAACTATTTTTTCATTTCCCGAAGAATCTGTGGGCATTCTTGCTTCGGGCGGCTCAATTTCCACGTTAATCGCTTTTACCGCCGCACGCGATAAACATCGCGTTAAAAATGAGAAAATACGGAAAAGTGTAGTTTATTTAAGTGAGCAAACACATCACTCCACGCATAAGGCATTGAGGATAATAGGCTTGGAAGATGTAATCATTCGTACTGTTCCTCTCGACAAGCAACGTCGAATGAATGTGGCGGCTCTTGCCTTGCAAACTGAAAGCGACATTGCAAACGGCCTGACACCTTTTCTTATAGTTGCCACTGCCGGCGCGACGGATACGGGCGCGGTTGACCCTCTCGATGCTATTGCCGATATTGCCGAAAAGCATAAAATTTGGTTGCATATTGATGCAGCTTACGGCGGTTTTTTTATTTTAACATCTAAGCGCGAACTTTTTAATGGGATTGAGCGTGCAGATTCCGTAGTAACAGACCCGCACAAGGGTATGTTCATACCATACGGCGTTCGTGGTGTGCTGATAAAAGATAAATCAGCGGTTTTGTACTCGCATCATTACAACGCAAATTATATGCAGGACGCGGCTAATGAAGAATTGGTTCGCAGTTCTTCCAATTTATCACCCGAATTGACCAAACATTTCAGAGGTATGCGCGTTTGGTTGCCGTTAAAAATTCACGGATTAGAGCCATTTGTCGCTTGTCTTGAAGAAAAACTGCTGCTTGTACGTTATTTTAGGAACAAATTGCGCAGGCTCGGCTTTCAATTAGGCCCCGAGCCCGATTTATCAATCAGTTATTTCCGCTATCCGTTCAAATCACAACCTGACGAAAGAAATAAACGCCTTATGGAGGCAATTCACGAAGACGGCGACGTATTTCTAAGCTCTTCGGTAATTAACGGAGAATATGTGATACGAATAGCGATTTTATCGTTCAGAACAAAAAAAGAAACAATAGATGCAGCCGCAGCAATGATTAGCCGCTGCTTGAAAAAAGAGATTGAATGTGATTTGGCGGCAAGAACGGTTTAATTCGGCAAAAACAACAGTCTTAAATATGCCGGAATCTACCGCTATACCACATTTTTGGGCGGACTTTCCAGAAAAATACTTGACTTTGAGCGTTCGGCGGTATAATTCAGTTCCCAATCATTTTTGAACATTATCACCGGACGTTCCAGCTCGTCGAAAGCAAATGCACCGAACGATGATTGCGGACGTTCGCCGTTGCCCAACCAGCGAAGCCGCGTATAAGGCAATCGTTCAAGCGTTGTTTTTTCATTATATTCCGATTCCATACGCCATTGAAATACTTGCAGTTGCAGCTCTCCCACCGCAGCAATCAGCGGGTACGGCGAGCGTTGTGCGTCCGTAAAAATCTGTATAACTCCTTCCTCGCCAAGCTGTTCTATCCCCTTTCTGAAACTTTTGCCGATGGAGCCGCCGTAGGGCATAACTTTTGCAAAAATTTCGGGAGCAAATCGCGGAAATTGCGGAATCGAGTACGCCGTGCCGCTTGATAGAACGTCGCCAACCGAAAACAATCCCGGATTGATAAGTCCGATAACATCACCCGGATATGCCTCGTCTATAATCGCCCTATCTTGTCCGAATATTTGGAACGGATAGTTAAGTTTTGTTTCGCGTTTGGAACGTGCGTGCATTACCGTCATTCCCCGTGTGAATTTACCGCTGACTATTCGCAAAAACGCTATTCTGTCGCGATGAGATTTATTCATATTCGCCTGCATTTTATATACGAATCCCGAAAACATCTCGAAGTCGGGAGCAATTTCGCCGGCATCTGACATAACGGGCTGCGGCGGCGGTGCAAGAGTGATAAGCTGTTGCAGAAAATTTTCAACGCCGAAATTATTTATGGCGCTGCCAAAGAAAACCGGAGTTATTTTTTCGCTTAAAAATTCTTCCATCGTAAATTCCGGCAATGCACCCTCAATAAGTTCAACATCTTCGATTAGTTTTGCATGAGTGGCCGTGCCTAATTGTGCCGAAACAGTATTATTCCGCAAGTCGGACATTGTAACCGGTGCGCGATACATTCCGCCAACGGTTTTCTCGAAAAAGAAAAACCGGCGTTCAGTTCTATCATAAACGCCGCGAAACTCCGTTCCGTCACCAACCGGCCAAGTCATCGGTACGGCCGTTATATTCAGCACATTTTCCACATTATCGAGCAGTTCAAAGGGTGAAAGTGCCGGCCTGTCCATTTTATTGATAAAAGTAATAATCGGAATGCCTCGGTCGCGGCACACTTTAAAGAGCTTAACCGTTTGTTCCTCAACACCTTTGCCGGCATCGAGCAACATTATTGCACAATCTACCGCCATAAGAGTTCTATAGGTATCTTCGCTGAAATCCTGGTGTCCGGGCGTGTCGAGTATGTTCAGCAGCGAGCCGTCGTACTCCACACGCATCGCACTTGACGACACCGAAATCCCGCGCTCTTGCTCTATGCCCATCCAATCCGAAGTAGTCGAAGAGCGTTTTCCGCCCGTTACCGTACCGGCGGCACGTATAGCACCGGAGTATAAAAGCAATTTTTCGGTTAATGTGGTTTTTCCGGCATCGGGATGCGAAATAATGGCTACCGTTCGCCGACGCTCTATTTCTTTTTGAAGTTCTGTCATTTCTTTTCGTTAATTTTCACCGTAAAAAGCAAGAGAATTTGCCTTTATTACGTAAGTTATTATGATAAATGAGTTAAGGTTGTAAAATATATTTTCCGAATTATTTATTTACTATACAGATCGGGGATATCTAACGGCATTATTTTTCGCGAATAAATTCCAAATCTTTTTGAAACTGCCAGCCGAAAGTTGCACCCGCGCGAATTTGCCGAACGCCCCACGGCGCAAATCCCGTTGCATCGGTAACGCTCAGTCCGAAAGACAGTTCAGGAAGCAAAAACATTGTGCGCTCTGCATTAAGCGGAACATCGAAGCGAATACCGAGTATCGGCGATATCAAGCCGCGATTTATTCCCGGCAACGCGCCAGACCTTTCATTGCGAACACGCGTTCCTGTTTCGAACGAACCGGTTTCGGGAATTACGAGCTCTTCGCGCTGTCTAAAAGACGAAGTTGCAAAGAAATCGCCCCTCATACCGATAAAGCCCGAAAAAAGTGTTGAAAATTGCGCCGAGAGTTGCATTTCGAAATACAAAGCGGCAATATTTGTTTCGAGAATATGCTGAATAGTCGCCGATTGCACAGTATTATCAACTATAACGGTTTTTTCTTCAATCGAAGTGAATCCGGCTACTATATCGGACGCGCCGCCCCAAAGCGAAAGCGAAAATGCGGGTGCAAGCGGCTTTTGGAAAAATGCGGCAGCACCAAGCCCCAAGCCGGAGCCATTTTCGTAATACGGACAACAAGTGGAAACGCCGGGCAAGCCTGAGAATCCGGCCGAATGAAAATACAGACTGCCGAAAAGTCCGGCACCGAAACGAAATTGCGAAGACAATTCGGAGGATTCGGTTTGGGCATCGCAATTTGTTGCGATACATATAGTTGCGAGCAATGCCAATGCCCGGAAGCTGAATATGGTCATTATCGGGTAATCGGCAATAGAGTGGAAATTACTTTTGTGGGAGTTTCAAGAACGAGCATATAAAGTCCGGCTGCCATAGAATCGTAATCGGCCGTTGCGCTATATTCGCCCGCTTCGTATATGCCGTCCGCAAACGTACGTAATGTTCTGCCCGATAAATCCGTCAGGCGCAAACGTGCCAATCCGGTTTCGCGCAATCCGAATTTAATATTGCCGTTGCCTTTTTCGATTATCGGATTTGGATCTATAGCCAGATAAAGTTTTTTATCGCCGTTTACAAATCTTCGCGGTTTTTCACCCGCACGGCAAATGTCCGAAAATACCACGTATACAGGCCGTGGAAGTGCGAAAGGAATACAGCCGGGCCAATTAAAATCCGTAATTTCCACCGCCGTAGAGTCTGCGTCGCCGAACGCCGTGTAAAAATCGAGCGAAATCAGAACATCCTGACCTGGCAAGCGTATACCGCGAATTTTAAACGTTCGTACACCACCTGAAACCGTTCCGCGAAGAGAATCGGTGATTGGCAATAATAACGAAGCATTGCATTGTACGGTAGCAGAAAAACTTGCAGGCAATTTTTCAACAGGAATGTCGTCCGGCGGCACAACTCCGATTTTCACTCGAATTTGTCTGCCGGATTCGGTTTCCATACGATTATCGGCAGGTACAATTCGGGCAAAGCCGCTTGTGGGCGTACAAATTCCCTCGCCGAAAAGGTCGGCCGCCACAGTTTCTCCCGTTATGTTCGGACGGCCGGATTCCGAGTAATGAATTTGCAGGCGGTCGGAACGGCGGCCGTTTTGAAGAGGCTCAAACCTGAGCTCCATTGAGCGTATTTCTCCCGGTGCAAGCGTAGTATTTCCGGCATCGAGAACGCCGAAGCCGGCCGAGGTCGAGGCAAGTTTTACAGAATCGATACTAAGTGCAACTGCGGAATTATTGCGAATAAGAATGCGAACAGCCGAATCTTTGAAAGTGCCGGTTTCCGTAAAACCGAAATCTATAATCGAAACTGTTTGAAGAGCAACACGAGTTCCAACGCCGGAAACGGCAAATTCACGCGCTATGCGGCCACCGCTATAGACACTGCAAACCGCCGAATAAGTTTTCTCTTCGGTTGGCATAAAGCGCAAGCGAATCGAAGCGCATGAGTCGGGCACAAGAGTTCTCGGGAAACCGCCGGATACCTCGAACTGCGGAGTACCGGAAGAAATAACAACTGAGTCTATGGTAGCAAGAAGGGATCCTCCGTTGCAAACGGCAGCGGTAAATGACGAATCGCTCACAGAGCCGACTGCAACCGCGCCAAAATCACAAGGTTTGGCCCATAGCCTTTTTATCCCCATACGCCAAAAATTATTGGACGTATCGGCCTGTATCGGCATTATGTTTACATCCCAAATACGAGCCGAGCTATCGGCGGCGGCGGTTGCAATTCGCGTACCGTCACGGCTGAATCTGACAGATAAAACTGCGCTTGTATGTCCTTTGAAAACAGTAACTTCTTTGCCGGACTTAACGTTAAAAATACGTGCCGAATTGTCTTCACAGGCAACGGCAATCAATTGTCCGTCCGGACTGAAATCGAGGTCGTTGATTATTGTCTGTACGGAAAACTCCTCCCCCGACCTGTTCAAATCCGATGTGATTCGTATTATTCCGCCGGCAAGAGCCACGGCGTATTGTTTGGCAACAGGCGAATAGCAGGCAGCGCGAACAGCAACGGGCAAAGAATACGATTGGCGTTCCACGTTCCCCGGCGGATATGCGGCAATATAATCCGCTATAGTTTTATCGCCGGCGGCAAACGTAAAGAACTGTAAAGTGTCCGCCCCTATTTTCGTAACTGTTTCGCGGAAACGCGCTCCCGTAACTTCGCCGGAATGTCCTACAAGTGAAGCTATACCTATGTTTTCGGCAATTTTCCATAATCGCGTCGTCAGGTCGCGCCCGCCTGTCAGAAGGTATTTTCCGTCATGGCTATATTCGCAAGTATTTATGCCGTCGCTGTGCCCGTCCAATTTAAAATGCTCTTTGCCTGTTACGGCATTCAGAACGTAAACGGACAAATTTCCGGCGGCTACTGCGGCAATATCGTTACCGTCGGGGCTAAACTCGGCACATTTAACGCCGCTGTTTTCGCCAATAAATGGAAAACCGTGAATATTCGCACCTGTTTTTACATCAAAAACACGGATATTTTTATCGGCGGAAGCAGTAACCAAAAGTGCGCCATCGTTTGAAAAACGCGCCGAATTAACGGTACCGTTATGGCCTTTCAGCGTAATTTGTTGATTTAATGAACGAAAATATACAACCCGAAGCAAACATCGCTGCGAGCTTTCCGAGGGCACTATCCAGTCGAACGAGGTCATACCGTTACCTTCGGCGATAAATTTCCAAGAAATCCCACCGTCAAGACTATATTCTGCGCGGGTAATTCCGCCGGCGGGCGTTCCGCGCCATACAATATGTGCCGTATCGCCTGCCACAAGTTCTTCACCGCCGTTGGGCGCAACAATCGTTACCGTTTTCGGGCGCAGGCGTTGTCCGTTGCAACCTGCCGAAGCCGTTAAGTAAACAGGGCAAACGTCGGATAGAATATTGATTTGCGCCGAAGTGAAAAGTGAATCCGAAGGAGAATATTTAACGGTTAATTTAAATTCGCCGCCGTCCTGAATAGTTGTTTCAGCCGGAACATCCGCAATAAAATCAGAGTTATCCGAAATTGCCGACTGCAATACAATTGCACCGCCCGACGCTTTTAACGTAACGACTATAGAGTCTTGATGATTGACGCAACCGAAATCAATAAATTTCGGCAAAACTTCGAGTGCCGGAAGCGACTGTGCCGCACCGAAAGGACCGGCTAATGATTGTGCGCCCGTCCGAATGTGTTCAATTAAGAAGCTGCGCGTGCCTGGGGAGCATGGCTCAATTGATTTCCAAGTTATTTCACAAGGTAAAACGCCGCCGAGTTGCCAATATATTCTATGTGTTGCTTCTTCGGCACGCGATTCGGTATTAATATCTTCTAAAACGAAGCCGCTTGTTTCATCTGCAATTCTACGCAATTCAGCTGTAAGTTGCGCCTGCAAAGACACGCAAATTATACGAGCATTCAGACTGTTTGCAAGGCGGATAACCGAGTCGGCATTGATTGCGCCGTAGCTGTCGGTGATAAGCACTATCGCTTTTGATCCGTTATGGCGGCGCACAAGAGGCAATGCACCGGCCGGTTGCATAAGCAAGGCATTGGAGAAATTACTGCCGTCGCCGGCCGGGAAACTAAAGAATGCAGCTGCCACTGCCGATTTATTTGTAGTGAAATCTTGCAGTAAATACGGGCGTTCGCCGAATACAGCGGCGGCGAGTGTCGCGCTGTCGGAAGGAAGCGCGGCGGCAAGCGTGGAAATCAATCTGCGACAAACAGCAGAATTTGCACCCGATAACGCCGAAGCATCGGCCATTATCAAAATTGGACACGGCAAAACGGGCGCAGACGTTGGGCAGGAAAACGATTGCAAAGGAATAGATACGCCTCCCTCCCGCACAATAAATTCGGAAGGCGATTGCGGACGGTAAATATTCCAGGACTCGTCTGCCACATATACCTTTGCGGAAACAAATTGCGATTTACCGGCATTTATTGACTCAAGGACAATACGCTCGCCCGCAGTCGCTTGCATCAAGCAAAGCAAACACACAAGAAAGAGCATTGCAAAATGCAATATTGCGAGCCAATTAAAACGCGGCTTTTTCATCAAGAAAACGCATGAATTTCAGGTATACCCAAGCAATGATTATCGGAATAAATGCTTTCATTCAACGCAAGTGGCACATGAACTGTAAATCTAAGAAATTGCTTTTCTTAATCGTCATATTTCAGTCCGCAGCCGTACAATTCGTAATTTTGCGTTAAACACTCCACAAATTTACGGATAAAACCGCCTTCTGATGATGCCTCTTTGGCAACGCAACCTTCGAATACTTTGGGCAGCCCAATTCATAGCTATGATAGGAATGAGTGCCTGCCTGCCGTTTTTGCCGCTATACGTTCGCGCACTCGGCGTTTCAGACCTCGAATCTGCACAGCGTTGGAGCGGAATAATTAACTCGGCACCATTTGTTTTTTCGGTTATCGCTTCTCCGATTTGGGGTGCGCTAGGCGACCGCTACGGACGCAAATTAATGGTTTCGCGCGGCAATTATAGGGCTTGCAATTTCAATGACTATTATGGGGTTTGCCGTCAATGTATGGCAACTTTTCATTCTGCGTCTTTTACAGGGCGCAATCAGCGGATTCATAGCCGCCTCTCTCGCTTTTGTCTCGGCCACAACACCTCCGGGTCGTTCCGGATATGCCATAGGAGTTCTGCAAAGTACGGTAGCTGCCGGCGGCATAGTAGGCGCAATGTTCGGCGGCGCACTTTCCGATTTAATAGGCATGAATAATGTGTTTTTTGTCGTGGGCAGCTTATGCCTTGTAAGTGCGGGAATTATCATAAAATACATTGTGGAACCGCCCGAAGTAAGCGAAAAATCGCAGTCATCCTCCGTTGTAAAAAATTTCCGCTTTGCCGCAACGAACTCCAAATTGCGCAATATTTTAATGCTGATTATTTTCACTCAAATATCTATTGTTTTCGTTACGCCGATTATACCGTTTTACCTTGAAAATCTGGGCACACCGATAAAATAGAGTTGTTGTAGCGTCTTAAAATTATTTATTTTAGCAGAGAATTAAATGTCAATCACAATATAATCAATACAATGAAAATCGGCGTATCAGAC
>JAANMT010002590.1_pt1 | contig 14542 bp, 18 predicted proteins | sample 7279711 | NCBI WGS metagenome assembly JAANMT01 (sample SAMN14094538, study PRJNA606508) | bioreactor metagenome | isolation source: A lab-scale SPAN reactor treating ammonium-rich wastewater day 1 | place: Ireland: Galway | collected 2017-01-16 | reverse complement strand
ACCTCATCATTCATCACCACATCCAACGCAGGCTTCGCAATCTCCGACATTTTCAGGAACCACTGCACCGAAACTTTCGGTTCAATTACAGCGCCTGTTCTCTCGGAAGTCCCTACTTTGTTTACGTAATCTTCAGCTTTAAGCAAAAGTCCTTTTTCTTCAAGTTCTTTGGCAATCGCTTTTCTTACTTCGAAACGGTTTTTTCCTGCGTAATGCAGTCCGTGGCTGTTTAAATTGGCATCATCATCCAAAGAATCGATCATTGCCAAACCATGACGCTGACCGATTTCGTAATCGTTTGTATCGTGAGCCGGTGTAATTTTCAAAGCTCCGGTTCCGAATTCGATATCCACGTAATCATCTTCAATAATCGGTATTACCCGGTTCGCAATCGGAACAATTACGTTTTTACCTTTTAAGTGCGCATATCTTTCATCATTAGGATTGATGCAGACTGCAGTGTCCCCGAAAATTGTTTCAGGACGCGTTGTTGCTACTGAGAGGAAATCTTCAGTTCCCTCAATTTTATATTTTAAATAATAGAGTTTACCATTCTGTTCCTTGAAGATTACTTCTTCATCGGAAATATTGGTTTTGGCTTCCGGATCCCAGTTAACCATACGGTAGCCTCTGTAAATTAAACCTTTGTTGTATAAATCAACGAAAGATTTAATCACCTGCTGAGAAAGTTTTGGTTCCATGGTGAAACGGGTTCTTTCCCAGTCGCAGGAACAACCCAGTTTTTTCAGCTGCTCTAGAATGGTTCCGCCGTATTTGTCGGTCCAGTCCCAGGCGTGTTTCAGGAATTCTTCTCTTGTGATATCCGATTTGTTGATTCCTTCAGACTTCAGTTTTGCTACCACTTTAGCTTCCGTAGCAATCGATGCGTGATCTGTTCCCGGAACCCAACACGCGTTGAAACCCTGCATTCTGGCGCGTCTTACCAATACATCCTGAATAGTATTGTTCAGCATGTGACCCATGTGAAGAATTCCGGTTACATTTGGCGGCGGAATTACAATGGTATAAGGAGGCTTTTCATTGGGCTCTGAATGGAAATAGTTATTTTCGAGCCAGTAACTGTACCACTTGTTTTCCGTTTCCTGCGGGCTGTATTTGTCTGAAATCTGCATAGGATCTTTCTTTATCTTAATAAATGCAAAAATAGGTAAATAAAAAAAATTATTCAGGTATTGAAATAATTTTTAACTTTGTCCTTCAATTTTTATCAATAAATCAAAATAACAATTAAAAATATGAAAAAACTATTTGCAGGTCTGTTTTTAACAGCATCTTTCGCATTTGTATCTGCACAAACTATTTCTTTTGATAAGACTACTTACGATTATGGTACCGTGAAAACCGGTGCTGATGGTCACAGAATGTTTACCGTGAAAAATACAGGTGACAAGCCGCTTATTATTTCCAAAGTGCAGGCTTCTTGCGGATGCACCACTCCGGAATGGAGCCAGGACCCAATCATGCCCGGAAAAACTGCTCAAATTAAAGTAGGTTACAACACCACCATCGTAGGACCATTTACCAAAATTATTGAAGTATTTTCTAACGATACAGAAAGCAGTAGATCCGTAATCACAATCAAAGGAACTGTTGACGGTAATGTAGCTCCTGAAGCTGCTGCCAGAAAAGAGGTACAGGCTGTCGCTGCACCCGCAGCTGAGTTATCTGCAAAAGCAACAGTTGCACCTGCAGCTACTGCCAGAAAAAATGCTAAAAAAGCAGCGAATTAATAATATTCCACAATTTAAAGCTTAAATCACTCCGTAAATGGAGTGATTTTTTTATTTTTAAGGAAAATAAGAATTATGGATTTAGATTTCAGCGACAATTTTATTGTTAAAGGTAAATTTTCGATCAATGATACCGAAACCGAATATAAAAGCAAACTTGAAAAAGAAGATGGAGAGCAGATGCTTGTTGATGAAAAAGTAAAACTCCGTGAACTTCAGGAACGGCTTTATGCAGACTCCGGACAATCTTTACTTGTCGTACTTCAGGCCATGGATGCCGCAGGAAAAGACTCTCTCATTGAACATGTTTTCGGCGGCGTAAATCCTCAGGGCTGCGAAGTACACAGTTTTAAATCGCCAAGTCCGAAAGAATATTCACATGATTTTTTGTGGCGTCATTATATCGCACTTCCAGAAAAAGGAAAAATAGGGATTTTCAACAGAAGCCATTATGAAAGCGTTTTGGTGTGTAAAGTACATCCGGAATATAATCTGAACGAAAAAGTATGGGATTCGGTTTCGGATTTTGATGAAAAATTCTGGGAAGAACGCTACGAAAGCATCAGAAATTTTGAAAAACACCTGTCAGAAAACGGCACCACCGTTATCAAAATTTTTCTCCACATTTCTAAAGACGAACAGAAAAAACGATTTCTCGACCGCATCGATGAGCAGGAAAAAAACTGGAAATTCTCCATGGGAGATTTACCTGAGCGTGCACTTTGGGACCAATACATGAAGGCTTACGAAGACGCCATCAACGAAACTTCAAAAGATTACGCGCCCTGGTTTGTGATTCCGGCGGATGACAAATGGTTCGCCAGAGTTGCCGCGATACAGATTATCATTGATGCACTGGAAGGAATGAATCTGAAATTCCCGAAACTTTCGGAAGCTGACCAGAAAGAGCTGGAGGGAGCAAGAAAGCAATTGGAAAGCGAATAGAGATGACGATTTGGAGAGCGATTTTTGTAACAGTTTCTTTCGTTGTTATTTTAGAGATATTTCAAATAATCCCCATTTTACTGATTGAGGTTTTTGACTTGACCGCTGAAAAACATCTAGTACCAATCGAAATTATTTCCACAAGCCTAAATTTACTCTCTTTTTATATCTATTACCGATTATTCATTAAATCCCCACTGATAGAAACCAACAAAATTCGGACTGTACACTTTTCATCAGTCTTCTTAATTTTCTTTATTGTAGTAGGAATAATACTGTTCAATAAGATTTTTATTAACGGATACAATTACATTTTTAATCACAACTTTACGGTCATAAAGAGTACTCAAAAAATTTCTGAGTTTAATAGCTCTGCTTACTTTTATTTATTTTCCTCAATTATAGCTGCACCAATTATTGAAGAAATTGTTTTCCGAAAGTTTATTTTCATGCAATTGCTGCAGAAAAACTCTCTCTTAAAAGCTATACTTGTTTCCAGTTTCTGCTTTTCAATAATTCATTTTCAGGATCTTAGCAATCTTTTGCCAACCTTCGTTTGGGGCATCTTTCTATCAGTAATATTTTATCAAAGCAAAAATATTATTTATCCCATCGTTACTCATTTTCTTAATAATGTAATCGTATCAATATTTGCCTTTTATAACAATACAATTCCCACGTATTTTCAGGAAATAAAATTCAGTTTGTTGTATTGGCTCATCACCCTTTCGGGACTTGCGATCGTGATTATTTCAATGAAAGTATTCATTAATAAAACCAAAAAAGCAGAAACCTAAATTTCTGCTTTTTCTGTTTCATTAAAAAACCACAAGAAAAACTGTAAGCCGGATTCTGTAAATTCGCCGAAACGAAAATGCCTGTTATTTATCTGCGCTTTACATTACTGCAAAACTTTAGCTGTTTACCCCTCGGTTTTTGGAGCGAGCAACTCCTATCCCGGCGAACCGGGAATCCGATATACTTAACATTGCACCGCAAAGAGTTTACCTGGTTTCACTATAAATTAATATACATACTTTCTGTTGCACTGGTCCTGATCTTGCGACCGACGGGTGTTACCCGCTTTGCTGCTCTGTGGTGTCCGGACTTTCCTACCCCAGTTTCCCGGAATCAACAGGCCGTCTTTCTTGTGGAGGGCAAAGATAATGAATTTTCAAGTTTACCCGTTAACATTCTCTGGACTGAAATTTGTTTGGTCAAAACCTTTTAAAAAGGATATATTTGAAATATGGAAGTAGATGTAACTAAAATTAAATACATAGATATCGTTTACCGCGTTCTGGAACGCTGGTACACCAAATTCGCAGAAACCACACCCAATATCGCCGTCGGAATTATTGTCTTTGTTCTGATTCTGATGATGAGCTCTTATCTGAGTAAAGTTTCAGTAAAGATTTTTCACCGGCTGTTTCCGAACAGCAAAAGCAACTCCATCGTTACGCTGATCGGGGTTTTTAAATTCCTCATTATTTTAATGGGTGCTTTTATCGCTTTTGAAATTATGGGATTGGGCGGATTTGTGATGAAATTCCTGGGAAGTTTGGGTGTTGCCGGTGTGATTGCCGGTGTTGCGCTGAAGGATTTGGTTTCTTCAATGTTTTCGGGAATGCTGATCAGTTTTGATAAAGCATTTGCTGTGGGCGACTATGTTTCAATTAAAGGAATTTCAGGCACCGTGGAAACGATTGGATTTCTTACCACTAAAGTTATCACTGATGAAGGCAAGAAAGTTTACATTCCGAATCAGCTTATTTTCAGTGCGCCATTCATCAATTATTCTGCGTCATCGCAAAGAAAAATTTTCATCGATTTAGAAATCCCCAATAATGAGGATTTGGACAAAGCTAAAAAAGTGATTCTGGATGAAATCCACACTTTTGATTTTGCCGATAATAAGGATTCTGCAGAAGTAATTTTCCTGAAACAAAGTCTCGGAATCTTTTATCTGGAAGCAAGGTTTCAGATGAAAACAGGCGAAAAGATCGCACACGTTCGCAGCGAGGCACTTTTAAGAATCAAGAAAAAACTCGATGAGAACGGAATTCAGCTGGCAACACAGACGCAGATTGACAGCGGGACTGCTGCTGAATAAAAACAGAAGGGAATTCGCAACAAAAATAGTTTCATTTTGATATTTGTACGTATATTTGTACAAAATAAAATACAAATTATGCTTATTACGAGTGTTTCAGATTTCAGGAAAGACATAAAATCATATCTGGACAAGGTGGCCAAAAATTTTGAAACCCTGATTATTAATCGTGGGAAAGACTCAGGAATTGTTGTAATGTCTCTGGAAGAATATAATTCCCTGATGGCTACCAATTACGAATTGTCTTCGAGAACCAACGAACAGCGGTTAGATTCGGCTATCGAAAAACTGAAAAATGGAAAATCATTTTCTAAGAATTTAATAGAGGAATGATATGAAATATACCTTTGTTGATGAATCATGGGAAGATTATCTCTATTGGCAGAAAACAGATAAAAAGAAACTTAAACGCATCAATGATTTATTAAAAGATATTGCGAGAAGTCCATTTGAAGGAATTGGCAAACCAGAACCACTGAAGCATAAATATTCAGGATTTTGGTCACGCAGGATTGATGATGAACATCGCTTAATTTATAAATATGGGGAAGATGAAATTCTAATCGCAAAATGTAGGTTTCATTATGACTGAAATTTTTCAACGCAAATCCCTAGCCCTGATTGAAACGGCATCCTTTTTTGACGAGGAACGAGGAGAAAAAGATAAAGCGGAAAGCAGGTTCCCGGCTCCTAAAAAACAAAAAAATCCGTTCAAAATTAATTGAACGGATTTTTATTTATCTTAAAATCTTAGTGACCTAAAACTTCTTTTACTTTATTGGCAGCTTCTTCAAGCGTAATTGCTGAATGTACAGGAAGACCTGAATTGTCGATCAATTGCTTCGCTTCGACAGCGTTGGTTCCCTGCAGCCTCACGATCAAAGGAACAGGAAGGCTTCCCATTGCTTTGTAAGCATCCACAACACCCTGAGCTACACGGTCGCAACGTACAATACCACCGAAAATGTTGATCAGAATTGCTTTTACATTCGGATCTTTCAGGATGATACCGAAAGCTTTCTGAACTCTTTCTGCATCTGCAGTTCCACCAACGTCAAGGAAGTTTGCAGGGTTACCGCCAGAAAGTTTGATAATATCCATTGTAGCCATTGCCAAACCAGCTCCGTTTACCATACATGCAACGTCACCGTCCAGTTTCACGAAGTTAAGACCAGCTTCGCCAGCTTCTACATCTGTAGGATCTTCTTCTCTTGTATCTCTTAATACTGCTAAATCTTTGTGACGGAAAAGTGCGTTGTCATCTAAAGAAACTTTAGCATCTACCGCGATAATTTTGTTATCTGAAGTTTTCAGAACCGGGTTGATTTCAAAAAGTGATGCGTCAATACCTACGTAAGCGCTGTATAAATTAGTGATGAATTTTGTGAAATCCTTGAAAGCATCTCCGCTTAAACCTAAGTTGAAAGCGATTTTTCTTGCCTGGAAACCCTGAAGACCAACAGCAGGATCAATTACCTCGTTATGAATCAAATGTGGAGTTACTTCTGCAACGTGCTCAATATCCATACCACCTTCGGTAGAATATACGATCATGTTTTTCCCCTGAGCTCTGTCTAAAAGGATAGAAACATAAAATTCTTTTGTTTCTGTTTCTCCCGGATAATAAACATCTTCGGCTACGAGAACGAAATTCACTTTTTTACCTTCAGCGGAAGTTTGTGGAGTTACCAACTGCATTCCGATGATGTTTCCTGCGTTTTCTTTAAGTTTATCCAAATTTGGCGAAAACTTCACGCCACCGCCTTTTCCACGACCACCGGCATGAACCTGAGCTTTTACTACCCAGCCTTCATTTCCGTTGAGTTCTTTTAATTTATTAGCGGCATCTACAGCTTCTTCGACATTGTTTGCGACAAAACCTCTCTGGATGTTTACTCCATATTTTGCCAAAATCTCTTTAGATTGGTATTCGTGAAGATTCATAATATTTGAATTAGATTTAATTTTTTTTAAAGATTGACAAATTTAAGAAAATTTGAGAAGATAATGATTGAACCTACAAGATTTTTGTCACCAAACGGTTTATAAAGTTAAGGTTACGCTATTTCCTGTTTTTTCTTTTCATAGAAAGTGGTTGCGATGCCTGCCAATATGATGATGCTTCCAATCATCTGAACGGGAGTAATTTTTTCACCGATGAACACTGCAGCCAAAAGCGCCGCAAAAATAGCCTGACTGAGAAGGCTTAGCGAAACGCGGGTCGCCCTCATATTTTGAGTCGCATAACTGATTAGCAGCCACGCAATTAACTGACATACGATTCCCTGAACAAAAAGCGAAATCCAGGCTTGACTGGAAAACCAAAAAAATTCCTCCCCAAAAGCGATATTTACAATGAAGAGAAAAACCGTAGAGAAAATCATACTGTAGGTGATAAAAGTGATCACTTCAACTTTTTCCAAAACTGTTTTGCTTACTAAAATATATAAAGCATATAGTAATCCCGATAAAACTCCGAGGAAAAAAGCGGTGTCTAATTTCAATTCTAAAATCGTGTCAACACCAACGAAAACCATCATTCCCATTAAAGCGATCAATGTTCCCAGCCAGAAGCTTTTTCTGGGGCGGTAATTCAGAAAAACAAATGAAAAAACGCCCACCCAAATCGGTGAAAGATTTGTCAGCAGCGTTGCCTGGGTTGCTGATGAGTGCTGAATCGAGATATTCCAGACGGCAATATCTGAGGCGAAAAGTATTCCGCAAATCGCAATCGGGAGTATCAGTTTACGGTTCTCTAAACCAAGTTTCCCTTTGTAAAGCGCCACAGGCAAAAGAATGGCAGTTGCAATTGCCATTCGGTAAAATGCAGAAATGAGTCCCGACGTAAGATTCATACGGACGATCACGGGAAATATGGAAATACACAAAATCCCGATGAATAATGCGATTCTTGCTTTGGTCATTTTTAAAATTTTCTACCGACGTCTTTACAGATTTCTAAATAATTCTCTGGCATTTTAGAAAAATAATCAGTCGCGTAATATTCATCTGTATGCGGAATATAAATACTGTACTTTTTTCCTAAAGGAATAAGCGGAATGAAAAATAAGGTGATGTAATTTTTGAAGACTTTAATCTCAGCATTCACCATAAAACCGTTCTTATTGATTTTTCTGGTTTCGTGACCGACTAATTTTTTGGTGTTTCCTGCGATGAAAAAGAACATAAATTCCTCTTATAATTCAGCAAAAGATTTTGCAATGTTCATGAATTCACTTAAATTTTTGTTACGGTCTTTTAACTGGCTCCACGAAATTATTTGATAATAATAAGCCGGAGTTTCAACTACCGTCAGGTGATAAAAAAGATCAGTTTCTGTATGGTCTTCCTCATCGATAAATGTTCCCTGAACCAGTAGTTCTGCGGCATCATTATTACCAATTTTCATCTTCTTAGGTGCGGAAACTGTTTTTTTACCGTTTTCAGCTAATCCATCAAACAGAGACTTTACATAATAATTGCCTGCTTCTGCAATATCTGCAAATGAAACCTGAACTGAGTTAAGATGTTCTTTTTCCGTCTGAATAACAACTACATATTTCTCATTCACCGCATTGGTAAACTGTGCGATCGCAAAATCATTCAGGTTGTAACTTTTAACATAATTGGAAGGAACCGCGATTTTTACAGGTGTTCCTACCTTATATTCTTTCATTTGCTGTGCAGAAAAAACTCCAAACAACAGCACGCTAATAATGGCGAGTTTTAGCTTCATAATTAAATTTTATTCTTCAGAAAATAAAAAATCAGCATTGCCCATGAAATGATCATCATCAGTCCGCCGATTGGGGTAATGGGTCCTAAGAATTTAAAATTCATTCCGGAAACGCCATTGAACGCCAACAGGTAAATACTGAACGAAAAAATAAATGTGCCTGCGATCATTAAAATCGAAATCCATTTTTCTGAAGGAGTTTCGAATTTTAAAATATAACCCACAATGAGTAAAAACAATGCGGAATACATCTGATATCTTACTCCGGTTTCGAAACTCGTGAGTTTTTCCACCGATAAAACTTTCTTTAATGCGTGCGCACCGAATGCACCTAAAATAACGGAAAGCAGTCCGTAAACCGCTCCGACAACTAACGTAAATGTCTTCATATTATAATTCTCCTTTTTGATACATGATTAATAACTGCCCTACAACTGAAAGAATTCCAATTCCAATAAACATCCAGGCAAATTTCTTCGATTTTGCAAATCCCTGATCTTTTGTCGTTTTCAGAAAGACTCCGAAAATTAAAAGCAACAGGCCTAAAAACAGTTGAAACATTTTCTAATTTTTGTTTCTCAAATTATTGAACTCCGTAATCACTTCGTGATGTGTCACGGTTTTATCTTTAAAGTACGTAACGAAATGATTTTTTTCTTCTTCAGTAGCTCCTAACTGATTCAAAATATTGAACAGGTGCATTTTCATATGACCTTTCTGGATTCCCGTAGTTACCAGAGAACGCAGCGCCGCAAAGTTCTGCGCCAGGCCTGAAACCGCGAGAATACTCATGAGTTCCTGCGCGGAAGGCTTTCCTAAAAGTGCAAGCGAAAATTTCACGAGGGGATGAAGATTCGTTAAACCGCCTACAACACCGACAGAAATCGGCAGATCAATCCAGAATCTGAAAATTCCGTCGTCAATCGTGCAGTGTGTCAAACTGGTGTATTTTCCGTCCTTCGCTGCGTACGCATGAGCGCAGGCTGCTGTAGCCCGAAAATCATTCCCGGTCGCGATTACTACAGCGTCAACACCGTTCATGATTCCTTTGTTATGTGTGGTTGCGCGGAAAGGTTCGATTTCAGCAATCGTTACAGCTCTCTTAAATTTAGTTGCAAATTCTTCATTGGAGATTCCGCTGTCGTCTTTCAGATCTTCAATCTTACAGGAAACCTCAGCTCTGACGATACAGTCAGGTGTGAAATTCGATAAAATATTCATCACAATCTGCAGAGAATCTTTTTCCTCCTGAGTAAAAGCTTCTTCATTCGCCACTTCTTCTTTCAAAGTTTTTCCGAATTGCTCCAGACAGGAGTTGATGAAATTAGCTCCCATAGAATCCACCGTATCGAAACTGGCTTTCAGCTGGAAATAATTCTCAAGATCCGCGGTTTTATCGATCAGACGGATATTAAGAATTCCGCCGCCGCGGTTTCTCATGTTTTTGGTGATTTCCTCTGTTGCTTCAAACAGTTTTTTCTTCAGTTTAAAATTGAAAAAATGCTGCAGTTTATGAGGCTCTACATTTAAAATAAAATGGGTATGACCTAATTTTTTAGTATTAATGATGGTCGTTTTGAAACCGCCTTTATCGATCCAGAACTTGGCTGCTTTGGAAGCTGCTGCAACAACAGAACTTTCCTCAACTGCCATTGGTAGCGCCAGCAATTTACCATCGATAAGGAAATTGGGTGCGATTCCGTACGGCATATAAAAGTTGGAAATTGTATTTTCGGAAAACTCTTCGTGAAGCTTCTGAAGCGTTGCATCGCCATTCCAGTATTGCTGTAAAATCTGCTCGTAACTGCGGTCGTCATTAAGATATTCTTTGATGAGCCAATCGATTTTTCTTTGTTTAGAAAGTTTAGAAAAACCTTCTACAGGACTGTGATTCATTGAATTTTAATTTGAAATTCAAAGATAGGAAATTCGGTCGGATGTAAGGCAGTTGGTACTATGTTTTAGAATATGGGAACAGTGAAGAACGATAATCTCGCTTCGGAAATTTAATTATATTTAATAGATGAAAACAGTATTTCTTTCTACTTTATTATTTCTCGTCTTAAGTTGTAATAAAACAACAGATTCTTCAGCTAAAAACAACGGCAGTGAAGGCTCTGAAAGGTTGGAAACACCATCTCTTATAAAAATAAAAAAAGATCAAAACACGATCAAGGAAAGATTTCCTGCACCAGATGGTTACGAATATTCAACTTCACGACCATTTTCCTTTGCGGAATATATTGAATCTTTTCCACTGAAAGCATACGGCTCTCCTATCCTGAAATATGACGGAACAGAAATCGAAACACAACATCTCCATGAAGCTATTTTTGATATTGATACTGGAACAAAAGATTTGCAGCAATGTGCCGATGCGATTATTCGGTTACGGGCAGAATATTTATTTAAATTAAAAAAATACGACGAAATTAAATTTCATTTTACCAGCGGAGATTTAATGACGTGGAACGACTATAAAAACGGAACCCGCGCAATTGTCAATGGCAATGCGGTACAGTTTCGAAAAACAGAAAACTTTGATGATTCCAGAGAAAATTTCCGGAAGTACCTGGATCTGGTTTTTAATTATGCCGGAACGATTTCTCTAAATAAAGAAACAAAGCCGGTCCTGAATACGCGGGATCTAAAAACTGGTGACATCCTGATTACTGCGGGAAGTCCGGGGCATATCGTTTTTATTGCAGGTGTTTCTGAAAATCAGCAGGGAAAGAAACTGTTTTTGCTGGCAGAAGGTTTTACGCCGGCTCAATCGATCCATTTACTGAAAAATCCTTTTGATAAAGAAATTTCACCGTGGTATGATTTAGATGTAAATGCTGACGAAACGAAAACCGCCAGATATTTCTTCAAACCCACCAATTTTAGAAGTTTTTAATCAAATTCCGACGCGACTTCTTATCAGCAGATCAGCACAAAAAAAATCACCGAATTTCTTCGGTGATGATTTATAGATTTGCTGCGATGGCTTTAATCCAATTGCGTTCCAAGGAATTCCCATTCCTGCAAAGCCAGATCCAGTTCTGCTTTTTGGCTATTGTATTTTTCCAAAATTTCCTCGGACGGATTTTCTTTGGTGAATGTCGCTTCCATTTCCTCGATCTTCAGTTCAAGTTCCGCGATTTTTTCTTCAACTTTCTTGATTTTGTTCTGAATGACCTTCTGATCTTTGGAAACAATCACGGTTTTCTTTTCTACCGGTTTTTCAACCACTTTTTCTACAACAGGTTCGTTTCGTAATTCCTGCAGTTTCGATTTCTCGGCAGAAACCTCGCGGATACTTTCTTTCTGACGGAATTCCAGATATTCATTGACGTCTCCTAAAAACTCCTTCATTCTTCCATCGCGGAATTCAAATATTTTGTCGCTCAGTCCCTGTAAAAATTCTCTGTCGTGAGAAATTACGATTAAGGTTCCTTCAAATTTCTGAAGCGCAAGTTTGATAATTTCTTTGGACTGAATATCAAGGTGATTCGTCGGCTCATCCATGATCAGCGTATTGAAAGGCCGAAGCAGCAATTTACACAACGCTAAACGGTTTCTTTCCCCTCCGGAAAGCACTTTCGTCTTTTTCTGAACATCATCACCCTGGAAAAGAAAGCTTCCCAACAAGTCGCGGACTCTCGGGCGGGTTTCTTCGGTTGCAGCGTCTTCCGCTTCCTCCAGAACCGTTTTATTCGGTGTTAAAACCTCTTCCTGATTCTGCGCGAAATAGCCGATGTTCACGTTATGACCAAGATTCCACTCACCTGAATAATCTTTAATTTCCCCGGAAAGAATCTTAGCCAAAGTTGTTTTTCCCTGTCCGTTCTGCCCAAGAAGCGCGATTCTGTCACCACGTTCTACAAAGAAATCAACTTTATCGAAAACCTGTTTGTGTCCGTAAGCTTTACCTAAATTTTTAGCTTCGAAAATTACTTTCCCAGGTACAACCGACTGTACAAAACGGATATTGAATTTGGAAACATCTTCATTATCGATTTCAATTCTTTCGATTTTATCGAGTTTCTTAATTAAAGACTGTGCGAAAGATGATTTGGTTGCCGAAGCGCGGAAACGGTTGATGTTATCTTCCATCTGCTTGATTTCAACATCCTGATTTTTCTTTGCCTGCGTAAGTTTTTCTTTACGTTCTTTACTTAATTCAAGATATTTTGTATAATTTGCTTTGTAATCATCAACTTTTTTATTGTTGATGTCGAAAGTCCTGTTACAGACGGAGGTCATAAACTGTTTATCGTGACTCACTAAAACGATAGCGCCCGGATAATCTTTCAGAAACTCTTCGAGCCAAATGATCGACTCCATATCCAGGTGATTCGTAGGCTCATCGAGAAGCATCAGATCATTCTTCTGAAGAAGCAGTTTTGCAAGTTCGATCCTCATTCTCCATCCTCCGGAAAATTCATCAGTAATTTTATGAAAATCGTCGGCTTTAAAACCTAAACCTAACAAAACTTTTTCTACATCACCTTCCAGATTGTAGGCATCGTGATGCATTAAAAGATCATTCAATTCGGTCATTTTATGAATCAAATTCTCATAAGAATCGCTTTCATAATCAGTTCTCGTAACCAGCTGATGATTCACCTCATCCAACTCGTTTTTCATTGCGTTGATCTGTTCGAAAGCCTGCAGGGTTTCATTCCAAACAGTTCTGCCTTTTACAAAATCAAGATCCTGTTTCAGGAATCCGATGGTAATGTTACCTTCAGGAACGATATTTCCTTCGTAGAAATTAATTTCGCCGGTGAGCATTTTCAGAAGCGTAGATTTTCCAGCTCCGTTTTTACCGACGAGACCAATTTTATCGTCTTTCTTAATGGTAAAATTTACATTCTGAAAGAGATAATTCCCTGAGTGATGAAGACCTAGGCCCTGAACTGACAACATATATATTAAGCAATTAGTAATGAGTATTTTCGAGGTGCAAAAGTAAGGAAAAGTTATTGAACTGACCGTTTTTAAGAAAACAGCTTGGATTTCAGGAAAAGCGCATTAAAACATTTAACTTTAACCCTGTAAAATTCAACTTAAAATGAAAAATTTAATCATCCTGATCGGTACATTTTTATGTCTTAACATCAATGCTCAGAATTTAAATGTAATGACCTTTAACATCCGACTTTCGCTGGATTCCGACAAAGAAAACTCGTGGGACAACAGAAAATCTGACGCTTTGAAACTGCTGGATTATTATCATCCCGATTTTTTCGGAGTTCAGGAAGCGGTTCCGCAACAGATGACGGACATCAAAACAGGTCTTAAAAATTATGATTTTGTTGGAGTTGGACGCGATGACGGAGCTAATAAAGGCGAATATTCGGCCATTTTCTACGATACGGAAAAGCTGCAGGTTCTGCAATCGGGAACTTTCTGGCTAAGCGAAACACCTGAAAAACCCTCAAAAGGCTGGGATGCTGCTTACAACAGAGTCTGCACTTTTGCTCTTTTTAAAACGAAAAAGGGCGGTAAGAAGTTTTGGGCTTTTAATGTTCATTTTGATCATGTGGGAAATGTCGCACGGGAAAAGTCTGCGCAATTAATTCTGGATAAAATTAAAAACTTAAATACAAAAAATCTTCCCGTGGTTCTTACCGGCGATTTTAATCTTACAGATGATACGAAACCCATCAAACTTCTGTCAGAAAACCTCAACGACTCATTCTACCATTCGGTAAAACCGCATTATGGCCCAACAGGGACTTTTACAGCTTTTGATGTAAACACAATACCAAAGGACAGAATCGATTATATTTTCACAAAAAGGTTTGAGTGCACCTCTATAAGAACCATTAATGACAGGAGAGAAAATTTGCTTTACCCGTCTGACCATTTTCCGGTTTTAGCAGAATTAAAATTCAGATAATCAGCCAAAAAAAATCCACCGGATGACTCCGGTGGATAAACACAAATGATGAAAAAAAATTTATTCTTTCGCTTTTGAAGGCATTAGAATACAGCAAAGAAATATAT
>JAANMT010002587.1_pt1 | contig 14586 bp, 8 predicted proteins | sample 7279711 | NCBI WGS metagenome assembly JAANMT01 (sample SAMN14094538, study PRJNA606508) | bioreactor metagenome | isolation source: A lab-scale SPAN reactor treating ammonium-rich wastewater day 1 | place: Ireland: Galway | collected 2017-01-16 | reverse complement strand
CGATAGGTCAAAAGTACGAATTCCGCGATGCAGAACAATTTGAGGGTAAACACCCATGCCTGCGGGTTTGTTCCAGTCACATAGATGACTTTTGACGGCAGTTACGGATTTTTGCAATCGCCCTTCGATTGCCACAGCGTGCCATGGCGTTGCACAGTTCTGTAATGCAGAACAACCACGAAACCTCGCCAGTGCAGGCTTCGGCCACCCCTGACCGGGACGATGCGCTGGAGCAGCGCCCCATTCACGGCCCATTTTGCTATTATTAATATAGCTATTGACGCTTTGTGCAAAAGCGCCATTGCCATTTTTTATTCACACTTTCGGAACCATCCGGCCGCCGCGCAGCACCCCGGCGCCACCGGCTGCGGCATGGCAGCGCCGTAAACTGGAGTCCCGGCAGGCCGATGGTGGCCTGCCCTGAATGTCACGCGTCCCGTGAACGGATGGAGGTTTATGCAGATTCGCTGTGCACTGGTCGGCATGCCCGGCTCGGGAAAGTCCACCGTGGGCAGGCAGCTGGCCCACCGGCTCGGGGTCACCTTCGTGGACCTGGACCACCGGCTGGAGCAGGTCATGGGCACCACCATCCGCAGCTACTTCGAAACCGAGGGCGAAGCGCGTTTTCGCGACCTGGAGGCCCGCGTGCTGGCCGAGGTGGCGCAGCAGCCCGGCGGCCTGGTGCTGTCCACCGGCGGGGGTGCCGTGCTGCGCCCCGAAAACCGGGAGGTTTTGCGCCGCCTGGGCACCGTGCTGTACCTGCGTGCCTCGCCCGAAGAGATTTACAAACGCGTGAAGCACGACAAAACCCGTCCCTTGCTGCAGGGCGGTAACCCCCTGGAGAAGCTGCGCGAGCTCTACGCGCAGCGCGACCGCCTGTACCGCGAGACCGCGCATTTCGTCATCGAGACCGGGCGCCCCACCGTCAGCACGCTGGTCAACATGGTGATGATGCAGCTGGAGATGGCGGACCAGTCATCAGCGCCGGGCGGGCCCGAGGCCGCGAACCGGCCGGCGGCCTAGAGCACCCGCGCGAAGGAGCCGCAAGCCCGGCGCGGAGATCGGCGGCATGCCAGAGCCGCCCGTCGCCGCCATGCTCACGCCCCCGGATCGCGCGCCTGTTCAAGCGCGCGCAGCCGCCGGTACAGAGTGCGCGGACTCACGCCCAGGGCATGCGCCTGCTGGCGACGGGTTCCGGCGCTGGCCTGCAGGGCGGCACGCAGGGCGGCGTCTTCGATGCCGCGCAGGCTCGCGGCACCCTGCCCCGTTCCCCGCGCCAGGCCCAGGGCGGGCAGCGGTGCGGCGCTCGTGCCGGCCGGGGCGTGGTCAAACGCCAGGGCGCGCTCCACGGTCTGCGCACTGACCACGGGGCCATCGGTCAGCAGCGCGGCGCGCTCCAGCACGTTGCGCAGTTCGCGCACATTGCCAGGAAATGGGTGCTGCACCAGCCGGCGCAGGGCGGCAGGCGCCAGGGCCAGGCGGCGGCCCGGCACCACACGGTCCAGCAGCGACCGGGCCAGCAGCGGAATGTCTTGCGCGCGCTCGCGCAGTGCGGGCAGCACGATGGGAAAGATCGCCAGGCGGTAGTACAGGTCTTCCCGAAAGCGCCCCTGCGCCACCATGGCGCGCAGGTCGCGGTGCGTGGCAGCCACCACGCGCAGGTCGGCGCGGCGCAGCTCGGTCTGGCCCACGCGGCGGTAGGTGCCGCTCTCCAGCAGGCGCAGCAGCTTGACCTGCATGGTCAGCGGAATGTCGCCCACTTCGTCCAGAAACAGCGTGCCGCCGTGCGCGGCTTCGACCAGCCCGGCGCGTGCGGTGTGCGCGCCCGTGAAGGCGCCGCGCTCATGGCCGAAGAGTTCACTTTCAAACAGCGTCTCGGGCAGGCTGGCGCAGTCCACCACCACCAGCGGCCGGCCCGCACGGGGGCTGGCCTCGTGCACGGCGCGGGCCGCCAGCTCTTTGCCGGTGCCCGATTCGCCCAGCAGCAGCACGCTGGCCTGCGAGGGGCCCACGCGCGCGATCAGTTCCAGCACCGCCTGAAACGGGGGTGAGCGGCCCAACATGCCACCCACCACGCCGTCACCCACATCGCTGCCCGCGTGGCCTTGGGCCACCGGCAGGGGCTCCATTTTTTCCAGAAAGTACTGCGCCCGGCCACTGGCGTCGCGCAGCGGCAGCAGTTCGATCTGCACATAGTCCTCGCCACGCGGGGTGTGGTGCAGGTGCAGCACGCGCTCGCGCTGGCCGCTGTGCAGCGAGCGCGCCAGCGGGCAGGTTTCTCCCGCCTGGTCGCAGGGCACGCTTGAATGGTGCGACACCTCGTAACAGGTGCGCCCCACCACGGGCGCTCCTTGCGCGTACTGGCGCCGGTAGGCGGCATTGGCGGCCACGATGCGGTAGTGGCGGTCGAACAGGATGTGGGGCTCGGGCAGCGCCTCCAGGTAGGCGGCGAAATCCGGGCGGGGCGAAGCAAGGGTGTCGTCAGACATGGGTGCGGTCGATGCAAGAAGGCGGCCTCATCGGCACGGCGAACCAGTGTGCCATAGAGCGCCATTATTGGCATTGCCTGACACCCTTTGGCACTCTTCTGGCGCATACAGGCCACCCCAAAGGCGAGCTCCACGGCGCCAAACCCTTGTTTCTGCAATGGTTTTTGGGCTGCGCAAACCGCCCGGCGGCTGGCATGAGTCTTGATTAAGAGCAAGACACATGGGCCACAGGCCTCGTTGTCCACCCATGCACCCGAACCCCTTGTCCACCCCCGCGCCACAACCCCACGCTGCCCATGACAACACCTGAATCCAAGCCTGCGCCGCCAGAACAGGTGGTGCACCTGTACCGGCCCAATCCGAAGATCTACACACGCTCCATCGGTGGCGTGTTCGCGCGCTGGCGCTGGGCCATGGTGTTTCTGACACAGATCGTGTTTTACCTGCTGCCGTGGCTGGAATGGGGCCAGCGCCAGATGGTGCTGTTTGACCTGGGCGCGCGGCGCTTCTACATCTTCGGGCTGGTGCTGTATCCGCAGGACTTCATCTACCTGACCGGACTGCTCATCATCTCGGCGTTGTCACTGTTCCTGTTCACCGCCGTGGCCGGGCGGCTGTGGTGCGGATTCACCTGCCCCCAGACGGTCTACACCGAAATCTTCATGTGGATCGAACACCGGATCGAAGGCGACCGCAGCGCCCGCCTGCGCCTCGACAAGGGCCCGTGGACGCTGGAGAAGCTGCGCAAGAAGGCCCTCAAGCAGCTCGCCTGGCTGGCCGTGGCGCTGTGGACGGGCTTCACCTTCGTCGGCTACTTTGTGCCCATCCGCACGCTGGGTGGCGAACTGCTGGCGCTGCAGGGCACCTGGCAGATTTTCTGGGTGCTGTTCTACGGCTTTGCCACCTATGGCAACGCCGGCTACATGCGCGAGCAGGTGTGCAAATACATGTGCCCCTACGCGCGCTTCCAGAGCGCCATGTTCGACAAGGACACGCTGATCGTCAGCTACGACCCCGCGCGCGGCGAGCCACGCAGCCCGCGCAGGAAAGACGTGGACGCCAGGGCCCAGGGCCTGGGCGACTGCATCGACTGCAGCCTGTGCGTGCAGGTCTGCCCCACCGGCATCGACATCCGCAAGGGCCTGCAGTACGAATGCATCGGCTGCGGCCTGTGCGTGGACGCGTGCAACTCCGTCATGGACAAGGTGCAGTACCCGCGCGGCCTGATCCGCTACTCCACGCAGAACGCGGTGGCCAGCCGCTGGAGCCCGGCACAGATCGTGCGGCGCGTGCTGCGCCCCCGGGTGCTGGTCTACACCACCCTCCTGCTGGCGCTGTGTGCCACCATGCTCATCAGTCTGGTCACGCGCACACCGCTGAAGGTGGACGTGGTGCGCGACCGTGCGGCGCTCTCGCGCATCGTCGCCGGCGGCAAGCTGGAGAATGTGTACCGCTTGCAGATCATGAATGCCACCGAGGGGCCGCAGCGCTACCGCATCACGGCGCGAGGCCTGCCCGGGCTGGCGGTGGCCTCGAACGCCGAGGTGGACATCGGCCCGGCCGAATCCCGCTGGGTGGTGGCGCAACTGCAGACTCCCTTTGGCTCGGCAGCGCCTGGCTCGCACACCGTGCACTTTGAGGTGCAGGCCCTGGGAGGCGAGGCTGCCCATGTGAGCGAGAAGACGGTGTTCCTGGTGCCGCGCTAGGGCGGCAAACGGGCCAGTTGCGACACCCACAGCACAAAGGCTCCGCAAGCGGAGTCTTTGTGCATCAAATTAGCCTGCAACGCTTACTCCATAAGCGCCAGCAGCTCACTAATCTATAGCATCAAAGATTCGGCGCCAGCAGCCGCGTAAGCTCCGCCACGTCCATGCCCCGGCGCTGCGCCATGTCCTCCACCTGGTCCTCACCGATCTTGCCCACGCTGAAATAGGTGGCCTCGGGGTGGCCCAGGTAAAAGCCGCTCACGCTCGCAGCAGGCGCCATGGCCAGGCCCTCGGTGAGCTGCATGCCGATCTCGCTGCACTGCAGCTGCGCAAACAGATCGCGCTTGGCGCTGTGATCGGGGCAGGCCGGGTAGCCGGGTGCCGGGCGGATGCCCTGGTACTGCTCGGCGATGAGCGCATCGTTGCTCAAGGCTTCCCCCTGGGCATAGCCCCACAGGTCGGTGCGCACGCGCTGGTGCAGACATTCGGCAAAAGCCTCGGCCAGGCGGTCGGCCAGGCTCTTGAACAGAATGGCCGAGTAGTCGTCGTGCGCGGCCAGGAACTCCTGCTCTTTCTTCTCCACGCCCAGACCGGCCGTCACGGCAAACAGCCCGGCGTAGTCGGCGATGCCGCTGTCCTTGGGCGCCACAAAGTCGGCGAGACACCGGCTCGGGCGCATCACACCTTCGACGGCGTGCTTTTCCGTCTGCTGGCGCAGGCCGTACCAGGTCAGCGCCACCTGGCTGCGCGTCTCGTCGGTGTAAAACTCGATGTCGTCGCCCACACTGTTGGCGGGCAGCAGCGCCATCACGCCGCTGGCCTGCAGCCAGCGGCCTTCGATGACCTTCTTGAGCATGGTCTTGCCGTCGGCAAAGACGCGCTGCGCCTCCTGCCCCACCACCTCGTCCTGCAGGATGGCCGGGTAGGCTCCCGCCAGGTCCCAGGTTTGGAAGAACGGGCCCCAGTCGAGGTAGGGCACCAGTTCGGCCAGATCAAAGTTCTTGAACACGCGCCGGCCCAGCGCACGCGGCGCGGTGGGCCGGTAGGCCGCCCAGTCGATGGCGGTGCGGTTGGCCCGTGCTTTGGCCAGCGGCCACAACGGTACCTGCTTCTTGTTGGCGTGCTGGCTGCGCACCTTGTCGTAGTCGGCCTGCACCTCCTGCACAAAGCTGCCGGCGTTGTCGCCCAACAGGCTTTGCGCCACGCCCACGCTGCGCGAGGCGTCGGGCACATAGACCACGGGGCCCTCGTAGTGCGGGGCAATCTTCACGGCGGTGTGCACGCGGCTGCAGGTGGCGCCGCCGATCAGGAGCGGTATTTTCTTGACGCGGAAATAGTCGTCCTTGTGCATTTCGGCAGCGACGTACTGCATTTCTTCGAGGCTGGGGGTGATCAGGCCCGACAGGCCGATGATGTCGGCCCCCTCGGCCTTGGCGCGCGCCAGGATTTCGTGGCAGGGCACCATCACGCCCATGTTGATGACCTCGAAGTTGTTGCACTGCAAGACCACGGTCACGATGTTCTTGCCGATGTCGTGCACGTCGCCCTTGACGGTGGCGATGACGATCTTGCCCTTGGTACGCACGTCGCGCCCGGCGGCCTCGTCCTGGCGCTTCTCTTCCTCGATGTAGGGAATGAGGTGCGCCACGGCCAGCTTCATCACGCGCGCTGACTTCACCACCTGCGGCAGGAACATCTTGCCCTGGCCGAACAGGTCGCCCACCACGCTCATGCCGTCCATCAGCGGCCCTTCGATCACGTGCAGGGGGCGGCCGCCCTTGGCCAGAATCGCGCGGTAGGCCTCCTCGGTGTCTTCCACAATGAAGTCGGTGATGCCATGCACCAGCGCATGGCTCAGGCGCTCGCCCACGGTCTTGGGGTGCTCGGGCGTGCCTCGCCATTCGAGCTTCTTGCTCTCGTCCTTGGCGCCGCTCTTGGCGGTTTCGGCAATTTCGACCAGACGCTCACCCGCGTCGGGGCGGCGGTTGAGCACCACGTCTTCGACGCGCTCGCGCAGCACGGGTTCGAGGTCGTCGTAGACGCCCACCATGCCGGCATTGACGATGCCCATGTCCATGCCCGCCTGAATCGCGTGGTACAGGAACACGGTGTGAATCGCCTCGCGCACCGGGTCGTTGCCACGGAAACTGAACGACACGTTGGACACGCCGCCCGACACCTTGGCGCCCGGCAGGTTCTGCTTGATCCAGCGCGTGGCGTTGATGAAGTCCACCGCGTAGTTGTTGTGCTCTTCGATGCCCGTGGCAATGGCGAAGATGTTGGGGTCGAAGATGATGTCCTCGGCCGGAAAATCCACCTCATCCACCAGGATGCGGTAGGCACGCTCGCAGATCTCGATCTTGCGCTCGTAGGTGTCTGCCTGGCCCTTCTCGTCGAAAGCCATCACCACCGCCGCCGCGCCGTAGCGCTTGACCAGACGCGCCTGGCGCTTGAATTCCTGAACCCCCTCCTTCATCGAGATGGAGTTGACGATGCCCTTGCCCTGCAGGCAGCGCAAACCGGCCTCGATGACCGTCCACTTGGAACTGTCCACCATGATGGGCAGGCGCGCGATGTCGGGCTCGGAGGCCATCAGGTTCAGGAAACGCACCATCGCGGCCTGGCTGTCGAGCATGGCCTCGTCCATGTTGACGTCGATGACCTGCGCACCGTTTTCCACCTGCTGGCGGGCCACGGCCAGGGCTTCCTCGAACTGGCCGTTGAGGATCATGCGCGCGAACGCCTTGGAGCCGGTGACGTTGGTGCGCTCGCCCACGTTGACGAACAGCGCGTCCGCGCCGATGGTCACGGGCTCCAGGCCCGACAGCCTCATGGGGGGAAGGGAAATTTCAGACATGCGACTCACCTGTGCAAAAAACCGGGAAACAGGTGAGCGTCGTTGCGGTTCGGGGGCACGGTCCAAGCCTGACGGCACATGCCGCTGCAACGCTCCTTGGACGAGCGCCTATTTTACCGGCGATTGCAGACCCTGCTCTCCCTGGGCCCACCAGCGGCGGATAGGCCGCCCCGCCATTGGTGCAAAATGCGTGCAACTTTTTGATACATTCTTGCGAGGTGTGCTCACACACGCAGCCCCGCAGCCTGTCTGGCGCCCTGGCCCTGCTCCGGACTTACCCCCACACGAGAATGACCATGCACGAAGACGATCGCGGCCGCACCGACACAGTGACAGTCGAGGACATGGCCGCTACCCCCACCCCGGGATTGCTGCGCCGCTTTTTGCGGCTGCTGACCTTCGTCGATTTGCCGATCAAGCAGAAGTTTCTGCTGCTGGCCATCGGCACCCTGTTCTGGTTTGGCTCGATGGCGGTCGTCACCGTGTTCGCGCTCACCGCCATCCAGTACAAGTACCACCTGGTGTCAGAGCAGATCATGCCGCACGACCTGGCGGCGCGCGAGGTGCTGTCCCACCTGCAAAACATCGACCGCGACCTGCAGTTCATCGGCCCGACCGATACAGGCGCCGATCTGCTCGCCGTCCAGTCGATGCGCGACCACGTCAAGGCGATCCGCGCCGTCAATGCGCGCCTGAGCCTGCGCCAGACGGGATCGAGCGGCACGTTCATCGAGAACGTCGTGCGCTCGCTGGCCACCACCAGCCCGGCCGATCTGCAGTACCTGCAGGGCATCATGGCGGTGACCGACCGCGTCGATCGCGCCCTGGACAGCTACATCAATGCCAAGCGCAAACTGCCGCGCGCCATCGACCCCGATGCCATCGCCGCCGCCATTGACGACGCCAAGGAACAGGTGGCCAGGGGCGTGGCGCTGGCCACGGCACATTCCAAGAGCGTGGCAGAGGAATACGGCAGCATCAACGGGCAGATCTACCAGGTCATCCGCGAATCGGTCAACGCCATCCTGGCCGTGCTGCTGATCGCCTCGACGCTGCTGTTCTTCTTCGTGCGCTGGATCATCGTGGCCTTCCAGCGCCCCATCGCGACCATCATCCAGCAGATCGACTCGCTGAGCACCGGCGACATCAATCTGGCCAAAAAGGTCGCCATCAAGTCCCAGGACGAAATCGGCACCCTCTCGAAGAAGTTCAACAGCCTGGTGGACAGCGTCTACGGCATGACGATCTACAAGAAGGTGATCGAAGAAGACGCCTCGCTGGACGAGGTGTACCACCGCCTGGGGGACGTCTTTGAAAACGACCTGGGCATTCCCGAATACACCATCTATGACGTCAACGCGCAGAAGAAGGAAATGCGCGTGGCCCACCCGCCGCTGGTGGGAGACGCCCGCCTGCACTGTGACCTGGAGGTGCTGTCCGACTGCGGCCAGTGCCGCGCCGTCAAGACGGGGCACAAGGTGTCATCGTTCGAGTTTCCAGGCATCTGCCGCCGCTTCGTGCCGCAAGCCGGCGTGGGGCATATCTGCATTCCCCTGATGGCCGGTGGCCACACCGGCGGCGTGGTGCAGCTGCGCTTTGCCGCCGATGCCGACGGCGCCATGCAGGACCCCGCAGCGCCGCAAAAACTGTTCAACGCCGAGACGTACATCAACCAGTCGCTCTCGGTCATCGAGGCCAAACGCCTGATGCAGACCCTGCGCGAGTCGGCCATGGTGGACCCCATGACCGGGCTGTACAACCGGCGCTTTCTGCAGGAGCACACGGCCCAGATCATCAGTGGCGTGCTGCGGCGCAAGACGCAGATCGGCCTGCTGGTGTGCGACATCGACTACTTCAAGCAGGTCAACGACACGCACGGCCACGACGCGGGCGACCAGCTGCTGCGCGAAACCGCCATCGTGCTGAAGAACGCGGTGCGCGAATCGGACATCGTCATCCGCTTCGGCGGCGAAGAGTTTCTGGTGCTGCTGATGGACGTGCAGTCCGGCGACGCATTGGTGGTGGCCGAGAAGATCCGCCAGTCCATTGAAAAGCTGAAAGTGACGGTGGGCGAGAAGGTGCTGCAGAAGACCATCTCGATCGGCGTTGCCGAGTTCCCCGGCGACACCGACGGCTTCTGGCAGGCCATCAAGTACGCCGACGTGGCGCTCTACCGCGCCAAGGAAGGCGGGCGCAACCAGTGCGTGCGCTTCGCACCCGACATGTGGCAGCACGGGGATTTCTGACACACCCCCCTGTGTCGCTGCGCTCCTTCACCCCCTCTCTCGCCTCGCTGCGCGACGCGGGAGGGGGGACGCCACCAGCGCGGCGGGGCGGCCCTTGCGCGGTGACCGCTGGTTTGGGCCGCGCCCGTGCAACGGCCGTGGCGATCACGGCCTGAAGCGCCGTCTCATACTGCGGAAGCAGGCAGGCCGAACACGCGGTCAAAACCCCAGTTGAAGGCGAAGGTGTAGCAGAGGAAAAACACCACCAGGCCCAGGTCCATCACCAGGGCCTGCCACAGGCTGACCTCGAACCACCAGGCGAACAGCGGCACGAGGATGAACACCAGCCCGCCCTCGAAGCCCACCGCATGGGCGATGCGGCGGCGCAGGCTGCGGCCGCGCACGGTCTGGCGGGCCTCCCAGCGCTCGAACAGGGTGTTGAAAATCACATTCCAGGCCACCGCGATGGCCGATGACGCCACCGCCATCACCCCCGCATGAGCGGTGCCGTGGTTCGAGAACTGCGCCAGCCCCAGCGTGGCCACGGCGATGGCGATCAGCTCGTAGATGGAGACATAGACCACGCGGCGACGCACGCCGTGCAGGCCAGGAATAAGGGGCGGAGAATGCATTGCGCTGAATTTAATGCCATTGAACTGATAATTGAAGTCAGCTTATTTCAGTTTTATTGACAAATGGCCTTCAGCTCCGACAGCGTGCACCTGTTCCTGGCCGTGCTCGACCACGGTTCGTTCTCGGCGGCGGCCCGGGCGCTGGGGCGCGTGCCCTCGGCCGTGAGCATGGCCATGGGCCACCTGGAGGCCGAACTGGACATGCTGCTGTTCGACCGCAGCGGGCGCGAGCCCCGGCCCACGGCAGCGGCGCGTGCGCTCGAACCGCAGGCACGGCTGCTGGCGGCGCAGTTGCAGCAGCTCAATGCCCAGGCCCTGTCCCTTACGCAGGGCCTGGAGGAGCGGCTCACGCTGGCCATTGCCCCCGAACTGCTGGCCGCACGCTGGAGCGCGCCGCTGGCCGCGCTGGCGCACGAGTTTCCGCTGCTGCAGGTGGAGGTGCTGGCCGCGCCACAGGCCGACGCGCTGGCCCTGCTGCACGCCGGGCGCGCGCAGCTGGCGCTGGTGTTCGAGCGCCCGAGCATCGACGGCCGCGAGGGTTTTCAGGAAGTGGGCGACGAAACCCTGGTGGCCGTGATGGCGCCCTCCCACCCCGTTCTGGAGGCCGCGCGCAGCGCTGCCAGGGCGCGTGGCGAGCCGCCCGCTGCCGCCCGCCTGCGCGAGGAGCACCTGACCACGACCCGTCAGATCGTGGTCGCAGGGCGTGACCTGGCGCACCGCGACCCGCGCTTTGAATTTGCGCGCCACAACTGGCGCACCGACAACCACGTCGCCGCGCTTGGCCTGATCGAGGCCGGGCTGGGCTGGGGCTGGCAACCGCGCGCGCTGGTGGCCGCGCACATCGCCGCCGGCACCCTGGTAGAGATGCCGTTCGAGAACCTCAGCAACGGCGCGCGGCTGTGGGTCGATCTGGTCTGGTCGAAGGAGCGCCCGCTGGGGCTGGGCGCACGGCGCTTTGTGGCACTGATGGGCGCGGCTGCAAAAAATTAAGCCAAATCAGCCTCCAGCGCTCTATTCATAAGCGCCAGCAGCTATGAAAACAATAGCCATCGAATGACTGCTTGTGGTCCGGCGACAGCCATGACGGCAATTCCCGCTGCACGGCGGGGCTGTCCACCGCGTTACAGGGGGTGCGGCGCCGGGCGCAGTAGCATGGGCCACCGCTGACACTTGCAGCCTGTCCCCGCCGTTTCCAGGAGATCCCCCATGCTGAATTTCGAGTTCTACAACCCCACCCGCATCGTTTTTGGAAAAGACAAGGTGGCCGAGCTGGCGCGGTTGGTGCCGCCCGATGCGCGCGTGCTGGTGCTGTATGGCGGCGCCAGCGCCCGCAAGACGGGCACGCTCGACGAGGTGAAGGCGGCCCTGGGGGCGCGCACCGTGACCGAGTTTGCCGGGATCGAGCCCAACCCCACCTACGAAACGCTAATGCGTGCCGTGGAGCAGGTGCGCGCCGAAAAGATTGATTTTCTGCTGGCCGTGGGCGGCGGTTCGGTCATCGACGGCACCAAGTTCGTGGCGGCAGCCGCCTGCTTTGACGGCGAACCCTGGGACATCCTGCTCAAGCGTGGCAGCAACGTGCAGCGCGCCCTGCCCATGGGCACCGTGCTCACGCTGCCCGCCACCGGCTCGGAGATGAACAACGGCGGCGTGGTCACGCGCAAGGCCACGCAGGCCAAGCTGGCGTTTTCCAGCAGCCACTGCTTTCCGCAGTTCTCGGTGCTCGACCCCACCAAGACCTACACCCTGCCGCGCGAACAGATCGCCAACGGCATCGCCGACGCCTTCGTGCACACCATGGAGCAGTACCTCACCTACCCGGTGCAGGCGCTGGCGCAAGACCGCTTTGCCGAAGGCCTGCTGCAAACCCTGATCGAGATCGCTCCCGGCGCACTGGCCGAAACGCCCGACTATGACAACCGCGCCAACCTGATGTGGACGGCCACGTTGGCGCTCAACGGACTGATCGGTGCCGGGGTGCCGCAGGACTGGGCCACGCACATGATCGGCCACGAACTCACCGCCCTGTATGGCATCGACCATGCGCGCACACTGGCCATCGTGCTGCCCTCGCTGATGGATTCGCAGCGCGAAACCAAGCGCGAGAAACTGCTGCAATACGCCGCACGCGTATGGCACATCACCGAAGGCAGCGACGACCAGCGCATCGACGCGGCCATCGCGCGCACGCGCAGCTTTTTCGAGGGCCTGGGCATTCCCACCCGCCTGTCGGGCCACGGCCTGGGGGGCGAGGCGGTGGACGCCGTGGTGGCGCAGCTCACCGCGCACGGCATGCTCAAGCTGGGCGAGCGCCGCAGCATCACGCCCGACGTCAGCCGCGCCATTCTCGAAGCCGCGCTGTAAAGCGCTACTTCAAGCAGACCAGCCGAACCTGCTTGAGGTCGGTGAAGCCCTGCAGGGCTTTCTCGACCCCGTCCATCATCAGCGTGCGCAGGCCCTCGTTCATGCAGGCACCAAGCAGGTCGGCAACGCGTGAGCGGGCCTGGATATGGCGCTTGATTTCGTCGTCGGCCACCAGCAGCTCGTGCAGGCCGACGCGGCCCTTGTAGCCGCTGCCCTGGCACTTGTCGCAACCCACGGGGCGGTACAGGCGCAGCTGGCCCTGCGCGTCACCGAAGCGTTCGCGCCAGCCCTGCAGCACGGCCTGCCGCTGGCCCTCGGGGTCTTGCAGCCAGGCGGTGGTGTGGTGCAGCGGCAGGGTGTAGTCGTCCAGGCACTGCTGCAGTTCGTCGGCGCCGGGCACATAGGCCTCGCGGCAAGCGCACAGCTTCTTGGCCAGGCGCTGCGCGAGCACGCCGAGCAGGGCGTCGGCGAAGTTGAACGGGTCCATGCCCATGTCAAGCAGGCGCACGATGGATTCGGGCGCCGAGTTGGTGTGCAGCGTCGAGAGCACCAGATGCCCGGTGAGCGAGGCCTCGATGCCCATGCTCACGGTTTCGAGGTCGCGCGACTCGCCCACCATGATGATGTCCGGGTCCAGGCGCAGGAAGGCGCGCATCACCGTGGCGAAGTCGATGCCGGCCTTCTTGTTGACCTGCACCTGACGCAGGCCCTTCTGGGTGATTTCCACCGGGTCCTCGGCAGTCCAGATCTTGGTGTCGGGCGTGTTGAGCTGGCGCAGGATGGAGTGCAGCGTGGTCGTCTTGCCCGAGCCCGTGGGGCCGCAGACGTAGAACAGGCCGTAGGGCTTGGAGATGGTGGGCAGCAGCCGGCGCAGGTTGTGCTCGCTCAGGCCGAGCTGCTCCAGCGGCAGCGGCTCGCCGCCCTTGAGCAGGCGCAGCACCACGTCCTCGACGCCACCCACCGAGGCCACGGTGGCGACGCGCAGCTCGATGTCGAGCGGGCCGAAGCGGCGGAACTGGATCTTGCCGTCCTGCGGCTTGCGGCGCTCGGAGATGTCGAGGTCGCACATGATCTTGATGCGCGTGACCAGCGGCGCGCGGTAGGCCGCAGGGATCTCGATGTAGGGCTGCAGGCTGCCATCGATGCGAAAGCGGATGGCGGTCTTGCCCTTGCCCGGCTGGGGCTCGATGTGGATGTCCGAGGCGCCCTGCTGGTAGGCATCGACCACGATCTTGTTGACCAGCTTGACGAGTTCGTTGTCGGCCGCAGCCGACACCAGCGACGCCTCGTTGGTGTCCTCTTCCGGCAGGGCGGTTTCGGCCATGTCGGCCAGCATCCGGTCCACGCTGGCTTCCTCCATGCGGCCGTAGATCTGGTCCAGCGTCTGCAGAAAATCCTGTTGTGTGGTGACCTGGTACTCGATCTTGCTGGCGCGCGGGAACACATGGCGCACCATGCGCGAGGCCAGCACGGCTTCAGGATCCAGGCACATCACCTGCAGGCCGGTGGGGGTGTCTTCCAGCGGCAACCATCCCTGGGCCTGCAAGAACTCGCGCTTGAGCCCACCATGCAGCGCCTCGATGCGCAGCCGATCGGGTTCAAAGCCGGTGTAGGGCACGCCAAAAAAGGCCGCCAGGCTGGCACCCAGGTCGGCCGTGCGCAGGCCGTGCTGCAGCAGCAACTCTTCGCCGGAGCGTCCGGCTTCGCGCGCCTGCGTCAGGCAGAGCTCCAGCGTGGGCAGATCGAGCAGGCCCTGGTCCACCAGCCACTGGTAGCGCGCACCGCCGGGCAGGCGCGGCGCGGGCATGGCAGCAGGCGCCTCTGCGGGCGGCACCTGCAGCGGCTGGCGGTGGTGCTTGAAGGCAATCGCCAGGGTCTGGCAGAGTTCATGCACGCCCAGCTCGGCCAGCACGCCAAAGGGTTCGTTGCTGGCGGTGTTGATGAGCTGCAACACGCCATAGAGCGTGTCACGGTGCAACACCGGCGCGGTGAGCAGCTGGCGCGTGCGGTAGCCCGAGCGCTGATCCACTTCCTTCTGGAACCTCAGTCCCGGTGCGATGGCCTGCAGCGCGGCGGCATCGTGCGCATCGGCCACGTTGACCATCTTGCGCTGCAATGCCACATACCCGGCCACGCTCGATGCCTTGATGGGCAGGCGCAGGTTGCAGAGGGTCTTGAGCCCTGTCTTGAAGCGCGAGACGATGTGGCGGCCATCGTCGGCCACGGTGTAGAGCGTCATCCGGTCGGCCTGGAACAGGGCACAGATGTCCTGCTCCAGATCCACCATGATCTGCTCCACGCGGTCGGTGTTGT
>JAANMT010002586.1_pt1 | contig 14586 bp, 14 predicted proteins | sample 7279711 | NCBI WGS metagenome assembly JAANMT01 (sample SAMN14094538, study PRJNA606508) | bioreactor metagenome | isolation source: A lab-scale SPAN reactor treating ammonium-rich wastewater day 1 | place: Ireland: Galway | collected 2017-01-16 | reverse complement strand
GGGCGATCGTGCGCCTCTCGGGGCCCGGGGTGGAGCGTGCGCTCTCGGGCGTCGTCGCGGAGGTGCCGCCGTTGTCCGCGGGGGTGCACGCATGCTCGCTCCGCGTCGCGGATCGGCTGACGATCCCGTGCCTTGTGCTGCGGTTCGTCGCGCCGGCGTCGTACACGGGCGAGGATGCGGCCGAAGTGCAACTCCCCGGCAACCCCGCGCTGGTCGAACGGACGCTCGCGCGGTTGCTCGCGCAGGACGGGGTGCGGCTGGCCGAGCCGGGCGAGTTCTCGGCACGGGCGTACATGAACGGTCGGCTCACGATCGCGCAGGCGGAGGGCGTCGCGGCGACGATCGCCGCACGCACGGCCGAAGACCTCGACGCGGCCAGGCGGCTGCTCAGCGGCTGCACGGGTGAGCGCTACCGCGAATGGACGGACGAGATCGCAACGCTCCTCGCGCTCGTCGAGGCGGGCGTGGACTTCGCCGACCAGGAGCACGTGGTGCCGATCGCGCCGGCCGACCTGATCGACCGGCTGAGCGCGCTCGTCGCCGAGATCGGCGGCGAACTGCACGGCGAATCGCCCGCGAGCCTGCGCGGCTCGGACCGGGCCGCGGCCGCGCTCGTCGGCCCGCCAAACGCGGGAAAAAGCACCCTTTTCAACGCCCTGCTGGGGCGGCGCCGCGCGGTTGTGAGCGACGTGCCCGGCACGACCCGCGACGTGCTGCGCGAGCCGCTGGACCTCTCTCCGGATGCGCCGGGCGCGCCCGGCGTGGACCTGCTCGACCTGCCGGGCCTGGATGCGGCGACACACGGGCCGATCGACGCCGAAGCCCAGCGCGCGGCGCGGGCCGCGCTCCGTGCCGCGGACGCGATCATCCACTGCGACCCTACGGGCCGGTACGCGCCGATCGAAGACGTGCCCGCTGCAGTTCCCGTCATTCGTGTGCGCACGAAGGCGGACCTTCCGGGGAGCGAACACGGCGGGCTGCCGGTGTGCGCACTCGACGGCTGGAATCTGGGGCCGCTTCGCCGGGCGATCGCGGACTCGGTCGGCGTGCCGACGGGATCGCTGCTGTCGCGTCACAGGCGTGCGCTGGCGCTCACGCTGTGCGGACTGGAGGAGGCTGGCACACTCGTCACGAACGATTCGCGCTCTCTCGGCGCGCCGGAACTGGTAGCGGATGCGTTGCGGGCAGCGTTGGACGCGATCGGGGAGTTGACGGGTCGCGTCACGCCGGACGACGTGATCGGGCGTGTGTTCGCGTCGTTCTGCGTGGGCAAGTAGGGAAACGCGACCCGCCCACCGTTGGGCGGGACGGGTCGCTGGAGGAGAAAGCGTGCATGACGGCGCGCGAGCGCGCATACGGACAGCCCGCGCTCGCCTCTGACCACCCGTTGCACGCCGAACTGCTGAGAAACTGCCCCGTCATCCGGCGGCCGGAGTCGGCCCGAAGCATCGTCGGGACAGCAGGTTATACGACGTTCTTGACGATCGGTTCCCGGACGGGCGCGCGGAGGACGGGCCTGGGCGCACCACCGAGTCATAACCCCTTGGGCGGGTCGGGCTTGCGAGTGAGTCGGAAGGGTCGCGGCCCTGGACATTCTGATGAGCGGGGTGGCGTCGGTCCGATCTCGTGATAGGTTTGCAGAAGGCCGAACGCCCCGGCGCCCAGGAGGGGAACGCCATGAGTCGTCAGGCCGACGAACCGGATCGAGAAGAGCAGGCCCGCAAGCGTCAGATCGCGAAGAACCTCGGCGCAGCACGCGACAACGCGGCAGCGTCCGGACCGCGAAGGCTGGACCGGCTCCCGCCCTACAACCTGATGCTCCTGCACGACAACGCGCACGACGCACGCTTCGTGATCCGTGCGATCACGGACTCGACGCCGCTGGATGCGGAAGAGGCCAAGAGCGTGATGCACGAGGCGAGCGCACGCGGCCGGGCAGTGGTGCTGGTGGCGCACTTCGAGCGGGCGGAGTTCTACCGAGAGCGGCTCCGAGCGAGGGGCCTGAGCTCAACGGTCGAGCCGGCAGCGTGAGGGCGGCGCACCTGTCAAGCGGACTCGCCTGCCGATTTGGAGTGGTCGCCCGCACAGCCCGAACGCTCGACCACGCTCCCCCAGCCGATCCTTTCCGCGCATGGATCGCGGTCGGCATGAGATTGGCGTGCGATGTGCCTCCGCGCTCGCCCCGTCCGCTCGCCGTGTCGATGCCTGAGCCATCGCCGGCGCTGGCCGGCAGGGGAGACATCCATGACGCTCCGACTCGGTGATCTGCTGGTGGCTCGCGGTCTGCTCAGTCCCGAACAGCGCGACCGCGTGCTGGAAGCGCAGCGCACGCGGGGCAGGCCCTTCGGCGCCCTCGCCGAGGACATGTTCGGGCTTGATCCTGGCTTGGTCGAGGAGGCATGGGCGGAGCAGTACGCGGCGGTCGCGCCGCGGATCGACCCGCTGGCGGAGGCGATCGACCTCGAGGCGCTCTCGCTGGTCGAGCGTCGGCAGGCGTGGCAGTTCTCGGTGCTGCCGCTGCGGTTCGAGGACGGCGAGCTGGTCGTCTGCACGACGCGCGAGGCGTTGCCGCGTGCCCTGAAGTTCGTCGGCTGGCGCCTGGCTGGCGCGGTGTACCTGGTGACCGCGGAGCGGGACGCCTTCGTGGCCGCTCTGAAGCGGCACTACCCGGCAGAGGGCATGGCGGGGCTGGCGACTGAGCCTCGGCCTGTCGCGCCGATCGTCTCGTGAACGCCGTGGTTTCCCGGCCGGGGCCTACAGTCCTCATCTGATGCCCCGAGGCGCTCGCACATCCCGAAAGACCGCGGCCGATCCGGGCGTGCGAACGGTCTCGTTCGTGAGCCTGGGGTGCCCCAAAAACCTCGTGGACTCCGAGAAGATGCTCGGCCTGCTCGCCGAGGATGGGCTGATCCCGGTCTCCTACGACCCCTCCGCGCACGACTGGGGGCACGACGACGCGCTCTCGGTCGAGGGGGGCGGGCCGGTCGAGGACGGCATCGAGCCGGCGGACGCGGTCGTCATCAACACATGCGGGTTCCTCGAAGCGTCCAAGCAGGAATCGCTCGGCGTCATCCGCGACGCCGTGCGCGCGAAGCAGCGCGGCATGGTGAAGCGCGTGATCGTTGCGGGGTGCCTCGTGCAGCGGCACAGGGCGAAGATGCTCGAGTGGGCGCCGGGCATCGACGCGATGATCGGCGTCTTCGATCGCGACCGCATCGTCGAGGCCGTGCGCGGCACCGGCGCGGCGCGCCAGGACATCGGCGAAGAGCGGCCACCGTACTGGATCGCAGCCAACGCGCTCCAGGCCGCGAAGGAGCGGGGACGCAACACCGTCGGCCTGACGGTGAATGGGAAGGACGGCAGGGGAGTCGGGTACTTCGAGGACGACTCGGCCCGTCTGCGCCTCACCCCGCGGCACTACGCCTACCTGCGCATCAGCGAGGGCTGCAACCAGAACTGCGCGTTCTGCACCATCCCCGGCATCCGCGGCAAGATGCGGTCCAAGCCGATCGAGCGGTGCGTCGCCGAGGCCCGCGAACTGCTGACCGACGGCGCGTTCGAACTGAACCTCATCGGGCAGGACACGACGAGTTACGGCGACGACCTCGGGGGCGGGTGGCGGTCGGGCATGGGCCGATTCGAGGGCGGGCTGCCCGCGCTGCTGGACGCCCTCGACCGGGCGGCGGAAGAGACGGCCGGATCGGCGTGGATCCGGCTCATGTACGCCTACCCCTCCAACTTCCGCGACGAGTTCATCGACGCCTTCGCCGAGGTGTGCGCACGAGGCCGCGTGCTGCCATACATCGACATCCCCCTCCAGCACGGCTCGGACCGCATGCTCGCTGCGATGCGCCGCCACGTGACGGCGGAGCAGCAGCGGCGTCTCATCCGCACGCTCCGCGAGCGCGTGCCCGGTATCGCCATCCGCACGACCTTCATCAGCGGCTTCCCAGGCGAGTCCGAGGACGACCACCGCGACCTGCTGGCCTTCGTGGAAGAGTCGGCCTTCGACGCGGTGGGAGTGTTCGAGTATTCGCGAGAGGACGGCACGCCGGCGGGCACGATGGAGGGAGACCCCGCGCTCGCCGTCGCGGCCGAGGTGAAGACCCGTCGCAAAGCGGAGGTTCTGCTGCTCCAGCAACGGATCGCGTTCGAGCGAGCGGCCGCCCTCGCCGCGAAGTTCGACCCGAACCGGCCGGCCGCGACGGGGGTACGGCTTGACGTGCTCGTGGACGGACAGTGGGCGATGGGCGGTGAACAGCGGACATCCGGCCACTGGTACCGAGCACGAGCGAGGTTTCAGGCCCCGCAGATCGACGCGGTGACGTACGTGCTCTCCGGCTCGCCGCTCAGCCCCGGCGAACTGGTGCGGTGCGTGGTGGTGGGGAGCGACGGGTACGACCTGATCGCCCGGCCCGTGGCGGACCTGGACCGCCGTGTGCCGCTGGCGGTCGTCCGCTGAGCCGACGCGGGGCCGCGGCGTGCCGTTGCAGGGTTTGCGGCGGGTCTCCCGATAACAGAGTCACGTCATGCTCCGCGCCGGCCAGACGATCGCCATCTGTGTGCTCGCCCTGCTCACGCTGGGCGTGGTGATGGTCAACTCGGCGGGGATGGCGGTCTCGCCCATCGGGGCCGAGGTGGACGCGGACGGCATCACGCCGCGGTCGATCATCCTGTCCCGCTCAACCGTCTACATGCTCGTCGCCTGCAGCGCGTTCGCGGCGGCGGCCTTCGCGCCGGTCCGACGGTTCTTTGGTCCCTCCGATGTCCTTTGCCCACGGTCCACTGCCCATTGCCCTCCCGATCGCGGCCTTGTGGCCGCGGGTTTGGTCACGCTCGGCCTGGTTTGCGTGCTCGGTCTGGTCTACGTGCCGGGCCTCGGACGGGAAGTGAACGCCTCATCGCGCTGGATCGCGCTGCCGATCGCCGGCGGCCTGTCGGTGCAGCCCTCCGAGATCGCCAAGTGGGGGCTGATCGGGCTGATGGCGTGGCTCGCGACCCAGCGGGCGGCCCTCATGCCGCGGTTCTGGTTCGGCCTCTTTCCAGCGCTCGTGCTCACCGGTGTCGTCGCCGGTCTTGTGGTCCTCGAAGACCTCGGCACGGGCGTCCTGATAGCCGCGGCCGCGAGCGTCGTGCTGCTCGCGGGCGGGGCGAGGCTGCTGCACTTCGCGTGCTTTGTGCCGGTCGGCCTGCTGTGCATCGCCGGCGCGATCGTCGTCAGCCCCTACCGGGTGCGGAGACTCACGGCGTTTCTCGACCCCTTCGCCGATCCGCAGGGGTCCGGCTACCACATGATCCAGTCGATGGCGGCCGTCGCGGGGGGCCAGGGATGGGGGCGCGGGCTTGGGCACGGCATCCAAAAGTTCGGCTACCTGCCCGAGGATCAGACCGACTTCCTCTTCGCCATCATCTGCGAGGAACTCGGCATCGCCGGCGCAGCGCTCGTGGTCGGGCTGTACGCCTGCCTGCTCGTCACGGGGGTGGTGATCGTCCGGCGCGAGCGATCGCCCTTCCTGAAGCTCCTCGGCATCGGGGTGCTGGCGACGGTCGGCCTGCAGGCGATCATCAATCTCGCCGTCGTCACCGGACTCGGGCCGACGAAGGGGATCGCGCTGCCTCTGCTCTCGTCGGGCGGGACGGGCTGGGTGCTGACGGCGGCCGCGCTGGGGTTGCTCGCGGCGATGGACCGCACGCAGCCGGTGCCCGCCGCCGACGACGAGGAGCAGGCCGACGCGGAGGCCGTTCCCTCGATGCCCTGATGCCTTGATCCCTCGATCCCTGCTCCCATTCAATCCGCAGCATGAACACGCCCGGCTTCATCTTCGCGGGGGGGGGAACGGGCGGGCACCTGTACCCTTCGCTCGCCGTGCTCGAACGGCTCCGAGAGCGTGTCGGGGGCGAGGTGCGAGCGCTGTTCCTGTGCTCGTCGCGGGGCGTGGATCGAGCGATCCTGGAGGGCGAGGGGGTCGAGTTCGTTCCGCTGCCCATCGCCACTCCGGCGATGCGCCCTGTTGCGATGGCGCGGTTCATCGGGTCGTGGGGAGCGTCGGTCCGAACCGCGCGTGCCGCCATCCGGCGCGCGCGAGACGAGTGCGCCGGCGTGCGTGTCCTGTGCACCGGCGGGTTCGTGAGCGCGCCGTCGGTGCAGGCCGCCCGCGTCGAACGGTGCCCGGTGACGCTGCTGAACCTCGACACGCCGCCGGGGAAGGCGAACCGCTGGCTGGCGCGCCATGCCGCGCGGGTGTTGAACGCAGGACGCGACGCGCACGTCGGCTGGGCCTCGATCGCACCGGTTGTTCGGAGAGCCGCCCTCGCGCCGGGCGATCGTGCCTCGTGCCGACGCTCGCTCGGTCTGGACCCCCACCGCCCCACATTGCTCGTGACGGGTGCGAGCCAGGGGGCGAGCAGCATCAACCTGTTCATGGCCGAGTTCGTGCGCGAGCGTGCGAATGACCTGGCTGGCTGGCAGGCGCTTCACCAGACAGGCCCGAAAGACGGCGACGCGGTGCGCGAGGCGTACGTGCGGGCGGGCGTGCCGGCGCGCGTAGTGGACTTCATCAACCCGATGGGCATGGCGTGGGGCGCGGCCGATCTGGCCGTCGCGCGGGCAGGCGCGGGCACGGTCGCCGAGGTGTGGGCGAATCGAGTGCCCACGATCTTCATGCCCTTCCCCTACCACCGGGATCAGCACCAGCGGCACAACGCCGAGCCGCTCGAAAGGGCCGGCGGCGCGGTCATCGCGGCCGACCTGATCGAACCATCACGCAACATGACGACGGCAGGCGTAGCGCTCGCCGACCTCCTGCGCGACGCGGGCCGACGCGATGCCATGCGCACCGCCTTGGCCGACCTCGGACCCGTGGACGGAGCAGCCCGGGTTGCCGAAGCCCTGTTCCATTCCTGAACACCTTGGACTCCCTTCTTCACGTCCACTGTCCACTGTCGATTGTTTCACGGGCGGCGTGCCGTACACTGGGGGCATGGAGGGTCCGCGTTCATCGCCGCCTTGCGTGCTCTGGCACGCTCCGCGTGTCCGTCCGCCGGCCGCGCTGCTGGAGGCCCTTCGGCGCCGCGGGATCGAGCCGACGGCGGAGATCGGTCCCTACGCGGCCTTCGCCCGGCTGTTGCGCATGAGCAAGTCGGCCGGACACCCGCGCCCTGTGCTTGTACTGGTCGAGCCGGACTCGCTGCCGGATTGGGATCGCGTGGTTGCCGCGGCTGTTCGCTTCGTCCCGGCTGCGGTCTGCTGGGCATTCCGAGCGGGCAACCCGGACTCGCTCACCGTGGTCGAGTCACCGAGGCCGAAGCCGGTGACTTTTGTTCACCCCGCCCCGGCACCTGCGTCCGGCGCGCCGCTGCGGTTGTCCGGAACTCTCGCCGGGGCATCGGCGGCGACGCCGGGAGCAAACGGGCAGAAATCCTCCCCCGAACCCGATTCGATGCCGAACGCCCGGACGCTCCTGACCGAAGAAGAGTTGGCGATGCTGTTGGCCGATGAACCCACCGGGGACGCGCAGCGCGGTCGCTGAAGGTGCGTCCAGGTCGAGTGCGGGAGTGGCAGGTGGCCCCTGAGTCCCCCGAGTTGCGAGTGATCCTGGTCGGCCGGACCGGCCTCGACGCGCGCCTCCGGCTGGACCCAGGCATCGAGGTCATCCGCGCTCGCACGCCGCTCGACGCCATCGGCGAACTGAGCGACCCGATCGACGATCGCAGCCCCTCGGCGGCGGTGGTGGTCGTCGCGCCGGACGCTGAGCCGTCGGTGAACGGGGACTCGGCGTCGCGCGGCGACAACCTGCCGAACTTCCTCGCCGGCCTGCGCCTGATCGATCCGTGCGTGCGGGTGTTCCGCGTTGGGGCGGGTAGCCCGCAGGCGGGGCTGTACGACGGCGTGGTTGAGGCGGGCGCTACGGGGCAGACGCTGCGCGAGATGCTGCGTGCGGCATCGTCGAACGGGAAGACGCCCACGGACGACGGCGATCGCGAGCGCGTGCGAGCGGAGAGCGCGATCGACCCGATCGTCGATGCCCTGCTCGCGGCCGGATCGGAGCGCCCCGTCGGCGATGCGCCGATGGTCGAGCGGCTGCTTCGCGGCGGGGAGCCGCTCGCTGAGGGCCTCGCGCTGATCCGTGATCGAACGGGGAGAGCTGACGTCGAGTTCATCCCCCCTGGCGCGGAGCGCGACGCGGCCGGTGCCGTCGCGCTCGTGCCTGCGGGCGCGGGCGGCGCGCCGGCGGGCGCGCTGCGAAGCGCGACGGCCACACCCGAAGAGTTGCGTCCGCACGCGGCCTGGCTCGGGCTGTGGCTTCGCCTTTCGTCGCAACTCGCCGAACTGCGACAGGCCGCGTTCCGCGACCCGGTCACCGGGGCGTGGAATCGACGCTACTTCGACCGGTTCCTGACGGTTGCGATCGACCGCGCCCGCGAGGCGCGGCGTTCGCTCACCGTGCTCGTGTTCGACATCGACAACTTCAAGCAGTTCAACGACAAGCACGGGCACGGCGCGGGCGACGAGATTCTCCGCGAGACCGTGCGGATGCTCACGAGCGTCGTGCGGCCGACCGACCGTGTCTGCCGCATCGGCGGCGATGAGTTCGCGGTGATCTTCTACGAGCCGCACGGTCCGCGCGACCCCGGAAGCCGCCACCCGGCCTCGGTCTTCGACATCGCCGAGCGCTTCCAGCGACAGGTCCACTCGTGCCGATTCCCGAAACTCGCCGGGCTGGCTCCCGGCACGCTCACCATCTCGGGAGGGCTGGCGACCTTCCCGTGGGACGGCTCGACCGCTGAGAAACTGCTCGACCGCGCCGACCGCCTCGCGCTGGAGAGCAAGGAGGCGGGGAAGAACGTCATCACGCTCGGGCCGGGCGCGCTCAAACTTCGCGACGGCGGCTCGACGGAGTGACCGCGCCGCGCCCGCTACCATCGGGCGTGCGCCGCTACGACATGCTCGCGATCGACCTCGACGGCACGCTGCTCGACCCCGCGGGGCGCGTCAGCGCGCGCAACGCAGAGGCGATCGCAAGGGCGCGCGAGGCGGGCGTGGCCGTCACGGTCTGTACCGGGCGCGGGCTGGCGGAGTCGCAGTTTGCGTTGCGAGCGATCGGGCAGGAGGAGCCGGTGGTCGTCGCGGGCGGGTCGATGATCGCCTGCCCGCGCACCGAGGCCACGCTCCACCGGTTCCCCATGCACCCGACGCTCTCCTCGCGGCTGGTGGATGCGATCCTCGACCACGGGCACGCCGCGCTCGTGCTCAAAGACCGGCACGCGGCGGGATACGACTACCTCGTCGTCACCGGAGAGCAGCAGCACGCGCTGGACCCGACCACGCAGTGGTGGTTCGAGACGATGTGCGTGAACGTGCGGCTGGCCCGTTCGATCGCGGAGGACGAGCACCCGGATCACACGGTGCGCGTCGGGGCGTGCGCGCGACCGGCCTCGCTGCAGGGCGTCGAGGCGGTCGTGCGGGCCGAGTTCGGCGGGCTGGTCTGCTACCACAACTTTCCGGCGGTGGTGGAGGCGGAGAAAGCGTCGGACCCCGACGCCGTCCACATCCTCGAACTCTTCGACGCGCGGGCGGACAAATGGTCGGCGATCCGGCACCTCGCCGACGAGCGCGGCATCGGCGCCTCGCGCATCTGCGCCATCGGCGACCAGGTGAACGACCTGACCATGATCCGCGGCGCTGGCCTCGGCGTGGCGATGGGCAACGCCATCCCGGACGTGCGAGCTGCTGCGGCACGCATCACCCGCTCGAACGCCGAGGACGGCGTCGCGTGGGCGGTGGAGCGGGTGCTCTGGGGTGAGTGGTGATCGCGTGCGTTCGTGCCCCGATCGTACAATGCGTCGTGCCCCAAACGCTCTCCGAGATCCGCGGACTCCTCGCCTCGCGCGGACTCTCGCCGCGCCACGCGCTCGGGCAGAACTTTCTGATCGATCACAACCTGCTCCGTCGGCTCGTCGATGAGTCGGGCGTCGGAGCGGGCGACCTCGTGCTCGAGGTCGGGCCGGGCACGGGGACGCTGACGGAGGAGTTGCTGGCGCGCGGCTGCGAGGTCATCGCCTGCGAGCTGGACCGCGGGTTGGCCGGCTTGCTTCGGAATCGGCTCGGAAACGAAGCGAGGTTCACGCTGGTCGAGGGCGACTGCCTGGAGGGCAAGCGAGCGCTCTCGGGCGCGCTGGCGGGTGCGCTCGCGGGTCGCCCGTTCACGCTCGTCGCGAACCTGCCTTACGGCAGCGCGACGCCGCTCATGCTCACGCTGCTCGTGGATCATCCCGAGTGCCGCGCGATGTTCGCGACGATCCAGCGGGAGGTCGCGGATCGGCTGGCAGCGCGCCCGGGGTCGAAGGCGTACGGGCCGTTGGCGGTGGTCGCGTCGTTGCTCGCACGCGTGCGGACTGTTGCGGCGCTCGCCCCGGAGTGCTTCTGGCCGCGGCCGGAGGTGACCAGCGCGATGGTGGCGATCGAGCGCAACCCCGACGCTCCGTCGCTGGACACGCGTGCCCTGGCCGACTTCTGCCAAAGGCTGTTTGCCCAGCGACGCAAGCAGGTCGGCTCGGTTCTCGGACGCGACTTCCCCTGGCCGGAGGGCGTCCGGCCCTCGGACAGGGCAGAGAGCCTGCCTCCCGAGGCGGTGCTGGAGATGTTCCGCGCAGAGGTTGTGCGGAACGGCACGAACCGTGTAGCGTGATGGCGGCGGCGCCGACCGCCGCGGGAGAACGCGCCGATCCGATGAGCGGAGGACCGTCCAGCCCCAGCCCGGTGGGCGACCCGCAGACGCTGGCCGCCGCACTCGCTCCGGCATTGCGAGAGGCGTGCGGCGGGCGTCTCGGCGAGATCGAGTGGTTCCGTTCCACGTGGCAGCGGGGCGGCGCGGCAACGGGCTTCGCGCAGTGGACGGAGCGCGATGGGCGCACCCTGCCGGTTGTGGTGAAACTCCCGGTCGGCCCGCGCGAGCACCGCTGGGCGATGCTGCTTGGCGCAGCGGAAACGGACACGATGCCGACGCCTGCCCACGAGCGACCCGTTCCCCGTGTGGTGACGGGTGGGAACTCGCTGGACGGGTATGACCTCGGCTGGCTCGTGATGGAACGTCTCGACGGGCACACGCTTTCGCACGCGATCGACCGGGCTGCGATCGAGGAGCTTCTTCGTACAGCTGCCCGCTTCCATGCTCTCGCCGAGCAGGCCAGGCCGGTTGAGGGGCCGCCCCCGGAGCGTGACTGGGGATCGCTGATCGCCCGATCGCGCGAGGCCCTGCGGGCACACGAGGTCGAGATCGGTGACGCCCAGCGCTGGAACGAGGCGTTGAAGAAGGTGCAGCGAGCCTTGCCGATGCTCGAGGCAGCGTGGCGGGCGAGGCCCTTGGACACCTGGTGTCATGGCGACCTCCACCCCGGCAATGCGATGCGACGGTCGGGCAGTGACGGCCGCCCCGGGCCGTGCGTGCTGCTGGACCTTGCGTTCGTCCACGCGGGATCCTGGGTGGAGGACGCGGTCTACCTGGAGCGCCAGTTCTGGGGGCACGAGGATCGTCTGGATGGGATCAAGCCGGTCTCAACACTCGCTAAGTGCCGACGAGAACTTGGGTTGCGTACAGATGGGGACTACGGAACGCTGGCATCGATCCGACGGGTTCTGATGGCCGGCTGCGTTCCCGGAGTAGCCGCCCACGAGGGAACCCCGGCCTATGCGGCTGCGGCCCTGGGAATCATCGAGCGCATCCTGCCGCAGATCACCCGCTGAGGCCGGGCGATGCCGGTTTTTGACCCCTTGTGCCTGTCGGAAGGGGTATGCTGTGGCCGGGCAGGCCCGGGGGCCTGCCGGTATCCTCGGGGGTCCGAGGTCGAACCGCACGCACGCGTCCCGGCGTCCGACGCCGGGTCGCCCAGCAGCAGGGGCGCGAGGCCGTGGAAGCATTCGAACACCTCAAGAAACTCGTCGCCGAGGCGCAGGACGACATCGAGAAGGCCGAAGGTGGAAACAAGGCGGCCGGCACCCGCGCCCGGCAAGCCATGCAGCAGATCAAGGAAGCGGCCCAAGAGGTTCGCAAGCAGATCCTGGAACTCCGCGATGCCGGGAAGCCCTCCTGACACCACGACGCTTGGGGCGAGACCAGCCGTGGACGCCTCCGAGGACGCCCGTGGTGCATCGCCCGAGGTGAACCAGGACGGCCTCCTGTTCGACCTGTCGGGGCTGAATCTCGACCGGACCATCGTCGATCGCGCCGGACTCGAGCGATACCTCCCACACCGAGGGACGATGCTCCAACTCGACGGTGTCCTGTGGCAGAATGAAACGAAGACGCGCGCGGTCGGCGTGAAACGCGTGCGCGACGACGAGTTCTGGGTGGCCGGGCACTTCCCAGGCCGACCGATGCTGCCGGGCGTGCTCATGGTCGAGACGGCGGCGCAGCTCGCCGCGTACCTCTTCAACGTCCGGCAGACCGAGCCGCAACTGGCCGCGTTCCTGCGCATCGAGAGTTGCGTCTTCCGCAAGAGCGTGTCTCCCGGCGACACGCTGCTGATCCTGTGCCAGGAGCACAAGATCGGGCGGAGGCGGTTCACGAGCGATGTGCAAGGCGTCGTGGACGGGCAGCCGACATTCGAGGCACGGGCGAGCGGCATCGCGCTCGGCCCGTTCCGCGGGTCGATCACCGGGCAGCCATGACCGCGCCCTACCCGCTCACGTTCGAGCCGATCCTGAAGGAAAAGGTCTGGGGCGGTCGCCGCCTCGCGCGGTACGGCAAATCGCTGCCAGAGGGCGCGCTCGTGGGCGAGTCGTGGGAGGTCGCGGATCTGGCAACAACGAGCGCGTCGGGGGGTGGGGGGGGCGAAGCCCGCTCGACGATCGCTTCCGGCACGATGGCAGGGCGAACGCTGCACGACGCAATGGAGGCGTGGGGACGCGGGCTGCTGGGTACGGCGCGCCCCGCCCCGGACGGCGGTTTTCCGCTGCTCGTGAAGTTCCTCGACGCGCGCGAGCACCTGAGCGTGCAGGTACACCCTTCGCCGGAGTACGCCCGCGAGCACCCCGGCGCGCACCTCAAGACGGAGTGCTGGTATGTGCTGGAGGCCGATCTCGGGAGCGTGATCTACAAGGGCGTAAAGCGGGGCGTCGCGCGGGCGGATTTCGAGCGGGCGCTGCGGCGCGGACAGGGCGAAGGTGTGGTGCAGTTGCTGGAAGCGGTCCCCGCCGTGCCCGGCGAGTGCCACAACCTCCCCAGCGGCACGGTGCACGCGCTCGGTGCGGGCGTGCTGGTGGCCGAAGTGCAGACCCCGAGCGACACCACGTTCCGCGTGTACGACTGGGCGAAGGAGTACGGTCGGGCGGGGCGAGAACTGCACGTCGAGCAGGCGATGGCGTGCATCGACTTCAAGCCCGCGCCGCGCGCAGTGAAGTTCTTCGGCGAGGGCACGATGCCGATGGCTTCGACCGCGATCTATTCGGTGACGGCGGCGGGGCGGGGCACGACGCGAGTTGCCGGGGCGTGCACCGTCGTGATCTGCGCCGCCGGGCGCATCACGGTCGGCGACCTGCCCGTGAAGGCGGGCGGCGTTGTACTCGTGCCGGCGGATACCAGCCTCGTCGTGGACCACACGGAGGGGGTCGCGCTGCTGGTGGGACTGGCGGCGCGCTGATTTCCCGTCACGAGGTCGTGGCCGATCAGCCGTCCTCCACACTCGGCCATTGCTCGTGGAGGCCGAATCGGTCGATCCCGCGATGGAGGTACGCGTCTTCGATCATGCTCCGGGCGGAACATCACATCATCCCGTCGAGCATGGCGGGTCGTTCCTCGGGTGTCTTGCGCTGGAGCGCTTTCGCCATCGCTTCGCTGACGCACTCGCGTTCCGGAGTGGGGAAGCGCCTCGCATCCAAGGGCGAATCATAGGAGAACACCGGCGGCCGTGCGATTCAGGTCTACGCTCGGAATGCCTCGGCCACCTTCCGCAGCGATCCCTCGATCACGCGGAAGTGCTCCTCCGTCAGCGCGTGATGCATGGGCAGGCAGAAAACCCGGGCGGAGAGCGAACTCGCGACTGGCGTGTCGTGCCGGTTCCACGGGGTCAGCGCGGGCTGGTCCACCGTCGCACGCGGGTAGTGAACGGCGGTCGGCACGCCTTCGGCCTTCAGCGCGGCGCAGAACTCGTCGCGGGTGCAGGTGAAACGCGACAGGTCCATCTTCACCGTGTAGAGGTGCCACACGGCCTCGGCCTTCGGTGTGACGGTCGGCGCCGCCAGCCCGTCGAGGTCGGCCAGGATCGAATCGAACCGACCGGCCGCGGACTGGCGGGCGGCGGTCTCTGCGGGCAGACGGTCGAGGCGCGAGCACCCGATCGCGCCGGTGATGTCGTTCATGCGGTAGTTGAAGCCGACTCGCTCGTGCAGGTACTTTTCCGTCTCGCCGTGCGAGCGCAGCAGGCCGATCTCTCGGGCGAGGGCATCGTCATTCACGGTGAGCAGCCCGCCCTCGCCTGTGCCGAGGTTCTTGGTGGCGTAGAAGGAGTAGGTGACGGCGTCGCCGAACGCGCCGATGCCGCGCCCGCCGTAGCGAGCGAGGTGCGACTGCGCGGCGTCGTACACGACCC
>JAANMT010002578.1_pt1 | contig 14658 bp, 14 predicted proteins | sample 7279711 | NCBI WGS metagenome assembly JAANMT01 (sample SAMN14094538, study PRJNA606508) | bioreactor metagenome | isolation source: A lab-scale SPAN reactor treating ammonium-rich wastewater day 1 | place: Ireland: Galway | collected 2017-01-16 | reverse complement strand
CGGGATCGCCCAGTTCATGGTCAAATCGGCCTATAAGAAATACAGCCAGGTTCCTTCCAGCGCAGGCATGAGCGGCGCTGAGGCCGCTGCCAGAATGCTGCGAGCCAATGGAATCGCGGGTGTGGATATCGAACAGGTCCAGGGGATGCTCTCAGACCATTATGATCCAACCAAGAAAGTCTTGAGGCTGTCTCCCGATGTCTACCATGGAACTTCTCTGGCTTCGCTCGGTGTTGCCTGCCATGAAGCGGGCCATGCCTTGCAACATGCTCGAGGATACACACCTCTTTATCTCCGCTCCATCATGGTTCCTGTCGCCACCTTCGGAACCAATGCGGGAGTCTGGTTGATGCTCATCGGTGTATTGATGGGGGCCGCCAGCGGTGTTCCCGGGATTGGAAGGTATATGGCCCTGATCGGTTTTGTGGCTTTCCTGGGTGCGGTCCTTTTTTCGATTGTCACTCTTCCGGTGGAGTTCGATGCCTCAAAAAGGGCCAAACAGCAGCTGGCTGAACTGGGCATTCTCCACAGTGTTGAGGAGCAGCGAGGGGTGGCAAAGGTCCTCAATGCCGCCGCCATGACCTATGTGGCTGCGGCCATTGTTTCCCTCCTCTATCTGCTGGAGTGGGCTATTCGTCTCGGGTTGATCGGCGGCAGGCGTGACGACTGATGAACGGAAAGTTTTCGCTCCCTGAAATTTTTTCAGGCCGATACGCCGCACTGCTGTGCGGCGTTATCATTTTAGGGCACCTGGCTGGAACCTCTACGCCCGTAGCTGCTGCCCAGGGAGCAATCCGGGTCGCTTCTGAAAAAGCCTATGTGGATCTCCTCAGCCTGTGGGCGGAATCTTCGGGTATCAAAGTGAATGTCCAGATTGTCGCGGCGCGACAGGCCATCCGCCTGGCAGGTGGGGGGCAAGTGGATTTTGCCCTTGTGGGAGGGACAGTCAGCGAGGGGGATCGCGCCATCCTCGGAGCAAGGCCTGGACGGCTCCCATTGGTGAAGGAGGTGGGTTGCGAAGCCCTGGCCCTTGTGGTCCACCCGGACAATCCATTGCCTTTCATCCTGGAACAGGAAGCCCGTTGTATCTTCTGTGCGACCGGGTGCTCCGATGCTTCCCCCACTCTGTCTGTCTGGAATCAGCTGACAGCCTGGGCTGCAGATTCGGCGACTGCCTCGATCAGGGCGATTCTCCCGGGCTGCAACACAGAAACCGGGCTGGGTCTGGTTCACCTCTTGGATGCATCATGCAGTAGCATCCCTGAACGGGCCGGTTCCTGGAGTGATGCGGATATTGAAAGAGAGGTTGCTCAGGATACCCATGCGATCGGTATCGTGTACCGGTTGCGTTCTATTCAGAAAGCGCGAGTGGTGCCTGTTAAAGGAAAAGCCACAGACAACCCGGTCCTTCCCGAACCGGGAAAAATTTCTTCCGGGGAATACCCGTTATCTGGAAAAATCTCTCTCCTGTATAACCTTCGATCGCGTCCAGAGTCTCCTCAGAGCCGTTTTTTGAGTTTCATCTCCACCCCCAAAGCGCATGAAGATCTCCGCAAGGCGGGCTTCTATCCGATGCGGTAAAGCTTCCCGGATGGAAGACGCAGCATCACGGCCCACTGGCAGAGAGGGTGGGAAGAGCCTGATGTAGGGGCGACATTCATGGCGCCCGAAAATCCTTGGTACCCCACAACCCCGGCCCACTTCCCCTCAACTCCGGCCTGATCGAGAACCCACTTACCCATTTGTCATTCCCCCTCGCCCCATTTGTCATCCCCAACCCCCAACCCGTCATTCCCTCTTGCCCCTGCTGTCATTCCCACGAAAGTGGGAATCCATCACACAACCCGTCATTCCCTCTTGCCCCTGCTGTCATTCCCGCGAAAGTGGGAATCCAGAAAATTATTCGGACGCCATGGATCCCCGCTTCCGCGGGGATGACGAATGTGAAGAGCGAGGATGACGGTGAAAAGGAGCGAGGGGGACAAATATGAGAGCGGGGATGACGAATATAGGGAGCGGGGGTTTTGAGCGATGGTTTTGAATTGAGTCGAGAGGAATATGCGGACAGTGCCATTCAGAGGGTGTTTTCATGAGGAAATATCCCGGATCTAATACCAATTCCCAAACATTGAAAGGAACTCTGAATGATGCATTGATAGGCCTTCGATCCAGGTTGTGGAATCCCTTCCCCCTCAGCTCCCCTTCTTTCCCTTGACCCCCTCCAGCAGCTCGTAGTCGGTCACATCCAGCTTCATCGGGGTGATGCTGATCACACCTGAGAACAGTGCCTCCACATCGGTTCCCGGCCGCGCTGGGCGCTGGAAGTAAGGCCCGGCATACGACAGCCCATCCGCCTGCTCGGAATGAGCTCGGAAAGCCACCGCCAGTGGATCGGGGGACATCGGCACCACCTGGACTGGAGGCGGATCCGCCAGCGGTGCGGATGGGAAATTGACATTCCAGAGTGAGCAGCCGGTCTCGAGAACATGCGGAATCAGCCAGCCAAGCACTTCTGCAGCCCAACGGCTGGTTCGTTCCCAGTTTCTCTCCCCATCTTTGCCGGTTAGAAGGGACAAGGCTATTGCGGGAAATCCCAGTGCGACTGCTTCACGCGCCGCTGCCAGAGTTCCAGAATAATAGGCATCGATCCCCAGATTGGCCCCCCCATTGATCCCGGCCAGCACAAGCGGCTTCTGCCCGCCAAAAAGATCCAGGCCGACCAACCCGACCCGTGAACAGTCTGCCGGGAACCCATCTATAACCACCCCGGCCATGCCATCCAGCTTGAGCGGCTCGATGCGAATCGCCTCCTGCGGGTCGACTGTGGTGGCATGGCTGCGCACCGACCATCCTCTGGCAGGAGCCGCGATGCGGACATTCTCGAAGCCCATCCTTTTTACACAATCCCACAAGGCTTTGAGGCCGGGTGCATCATATCCATCATCATTGGTCAGAAGAATCGGCTGCTGCAGCATTAAAAACTCCAATCTCCGGTTTTTTCTCATCACCTTGGCATCCATCACTCCCGTCCAGAACCAGTTGCCTGAAGCATCATTTCCAGCGCCCATTCCGGGAGTGGAGATTCAATATTCCGTTCCTCTCCAGATATTGGATCTTTGAACATCACTTTCCAGGAATGTAGAGTCAAATCAGGTTCCAGGGATGGCCTGCCACGCCTTCTCCCGTACAGGGGATCCCTCACCAATGGGCAACCGAGCCAGGCCAGATGAACCCGGATCTGATGTGTCCTTCCGGTAAGCGGCCTGCACTCCAGCAGGCTCTGTCCGGGTGTGGAATGGATTGTACGGTAATCTGTCCGGCTGGGTAATCCAGTCCCGGGTGAGGCAATTTTGAAACGCCCCTTGCGCCCTTCAGCAAGCGGCTGGTCGATGGTTCCCTCAGGTGGACTGGCCTCCCCTTCCACAAGTGCCAGGTAGGTCTTTGCAATCTCTCCTTGAGCAAACAGGCGATTGAAAAGTGTGCGCACCTGCGGGGTTCTTGCAACAATCAGAATCCCGCTGGTCCCCTTGTCCAGCCGGTGCACAATGTAAGGCCTCTCATTGAAGAGACTTTGATAGACTGTGTCCAGTGAAACCCTACCGGTGTTGTCCTTGAGAACACTCAGACCGGCGGGCTTATCGAGGATCCGGTATCCATCCGTTTCCAGCAGCACCGGCAGCCGGTCTGGGGCTGAACATTCTGACAGAGGCTGAGAAGGGCACATGGTTTTCATTTTATTTTGAGATATTATATTATCACAGTGTCGGCTGGTTTTCCGTACTGGGCCTGCCTTCTTTCATGAGCGCTGGCTGATTCAACCACTATTCACTCAAAGGCCGGAGATGAATAAAATAAACGGTACAAGGGTCAAATACAAAAAGATTCCTTGATGAAAAACCGGATGAAACCTGGCGGATAAAGGTTCTCATCCATAAGAGAGATAGATGCCGGGGGTAAGATTTTTGTTGTTATGAGCAAACCACTTGGGATTCGCCGTTGGGCGAAAAAGACAATCCGCAAAATTTCTGGAAAAAAGAGCGACTCCTCTCTGCTGGCTTTTGATGATGTTCGGCGTTCCCTCGAAGCGGTTCAGGAGCGTTACCTTGGGTATCGTGCCATCCCTCTCGACCGGGTTATCGGGAGTGTGGGAAGGTATAACGATTTCAATGCCGAGTTCCGAATCGATGAGCACCTCGACCGGACCCGCAAAGACCGGATCAAGGAGCTGATGGAGCGGGATGAAATCCTCCCGCCCGTCAAACTGTACAAGATCGGAGATGCCTATTTTGTTCTGGATGGCAATCACCGTATCGCCGCTGCCAAGGAACTGGATAAAGAATTCATCGATGCGGATGTGACCGAATGTGTGGTCCCGATTCCCTTCCAGGTGGGAGATGACGAGCCACGTGAGGCGATCCTCGATGCAGAATATCGGCTTTTTCTGGAAAAGACACACCTGGATATTCTGCGCCCCCACCACCAGCCAATCGAATTTTCAACCCATGGCCGTTATGCAGTGTTGTACCGCCATATTCAGGAGCATCGTTATTTCCTGGGGATCGAGCGATCTGCGCCGGTGTCCCTCGAACAGGCGGTGATTTCCTGGTATGACACCATCTGGACTCCCATGGTTTTGCTGATCAACAAACACAAAATCCTCGAGTGCTTTCCGGGAAGGACTGAAGGGGACCTGTATATCTTCATCATGAACCACCGCTGGGTGCTCAGCCAGAAAGCGGGTGTGGATGTCGGGCCGGAAGAAGCCATCCGACACTTCTGCCTGGAAGGCCCCTGCCCGGCTCCGGTCTGAGTATCGACTCCATTTTCCTCGCCAGACACCCTCCGGAATCAGATCATGAAATCTGATTCCCCTTACTTTTGTTCAAGCGGACAATCCATTAGCATTCTGTCCATCCTGATGACTTTCCCATACTACTCTGAAGGAGGCTGCAATGAATTTCGGGTTGCGTTTGAAATTATCGATCATGATGGTTCTGCAGTATGCGGTCTGGGGTGCCTGGGCGGTTCCACTGGCATCCTATATGAGTGGACCCTTAGGCTTTGATGGAGCCAGTGTCGGCTGGGTTTATTCAACAACAGCCATCGCAGCGATCATCTCCCCCTTTTTTATCGGAATGGTTGCAGACCGTTATTTTTCCACCGAGCGATGCCTGGGTGTGTTCCATCTGATCGGGGCGCTCTTCCTTTATCTGGCATCCAAAACCGGATCCGGTGAGGTGACTTATCTGTTCAGCATCATGCTGCTCTACTCGCTTTGCTATATGCCCACCATCGCACTGACCAATTCGCTTTCTTTCAGGAACATGTCCAAGCCAGACCAGCAGTTTCCGGGTGTACGGGTGTTTGGAACAATCGGCTGGATCCTGATCGGCTGGGTGATCGGCTTCAAGCTGTTCGGGCTGGAGGAGATCTCAGCGCAGCCCCTTCTGATGGCCTCGGGATTGTCTGTGGCACTGGGAATCTTCTGTTTCTTCCTGCCGCATACCCCCCCGATGGAAACAGCCAGCGATGTCCTTGGAATCCTGACCAAGCCGCTTGGAATGCTGAAGGATAGAGCCTTTGCCATTTTTGTGGTGGTATCGTTTCTGATTTCGATTGTCCTGGCCTTTTATTATCAGCTGGCGAACCCTTTCCTCCATGCCATCGAGGCCCCCAACCCGCAGGCGCTTCAGACCATCGGCCAGCTGATGGAAATGATCCTGCTGCCATTCCTGCCCTGGTTCATCTACCGCCTCGGCATCCGCTGGACCATCATGATCGGCATGGTGGCCTGGTGTATCCGCTATCTGATTTTTTCCACAGGCTCGGTCTGGCCGGTGGCTTTGATTGGCCTGCCTCTCCATGGTGTCTGTTTCGACTTCTTCTTTGTGACTTCGCAGATTTATGTGGATGAGGAATCCCCCGATGATATCCGTGCCAGCGCGCAGGGTTTCCTGGCTCTGGTGACCCTTGGGCTGGGGATGTTCATCGGCAACCTGCTGGCAGGAAGCACCGTTGATTCCGCAACCGTGGATGGAGTGATCAACTGGACCAAGGTCTGGCTGGTTCCCTTCGGGGGAGCGTTTCTTTCCGTCGTCCTGTTTCTGATATTCTTCCGGGAGCCTGTCCGGAAGAATAACCGCCAGGCATGATCTCTGTTGTTGAATGATCTGGGATTGCCCGGGCTTCTGGAGGCCTTCCTGAAGCCTTCCATTAGTCCGGGCAAATGCGGGATCCAGAAATGGATGCAAGGGATTGTGACCCTCCCGTCAGAGGGGGGAACACTTGGCCCACTCGGACAATGGGTTGGAAAAGAGCAACGATTCAAAAGGTTTCCCTCACTCATGCCTGGCCCCGATACACAATTGACTGACAGAAAAAAATATTTTGCCAATGAGTGTTTTTTTCCCTTGACAAGCCTTTTGATTCCAGTAGAGTATCTACAAAGATTTGAGGATTCATTTCTAAGACCTGAAGAGAACATCGTCGGAACCAGTTTCCCTCCGCAAGATCAAAAGACAAACCCATGTACGTCCAGTTATTCTTGCTGAACAGTGCGCTGCGCTCTAATGGAGTGTCATTGAATCACCGATCTGCAAACAAAAGAAAGAAGGAAAATCAGTATGAGTAATGGAACCGTCAAATGGTTCAACGACCAGAAGGGGTTTGGCTTCATCACCCCGGACAATGGTGGCGAGGATCTCTTTGTTCACCACACAGAAATCCAGGGCACAGGCTTCAAAACCCTTGCCGAAGGCACCAAGGTCGAGTTCGAGACTGCTCGTGGGGAAAAAGGCCTGAAAGCAGTCAAAGTAGTTGCGCTGAACTCTTAATCTAAACCTGGCAACTTCACCGGGATGGGGAGTCTTCAAAGGCTTCCCATCCCGTACAATTACCACCCCTTTTTTCCACGCTTTGTCTCCATCTACAGACAGCAGACATTGAGATTTGTTTGTCCGCGGATTAAGTTTTTTCAGGACCTTCGCTCCCTGCCGCTTGGAACCAGAGAGCATCTCCACTAATCTGTCCTGTACTGTTGGGCCGATCTGCTTGAGGAGGAGAAAAACTCCCCCATGAGTGCCTGGAGAAGAACAATCCCCTGCCTGCTTTCCAGTCTTTTCTGGCTGGCCTTATTCATCCATCCCGCATTCAGCCACTGGCCGGATTTCCGTGGCCCTTTGAACAATGGACATGTCCCTCCCAGGCCCGATGGCGCACTCATTGGGCTCCCCACCCAATGGAGCGAAACCGAAAACATTGTCTGGAAAACCCCGGTTCCACTGAAAGGGTGGTCCAGCCCGGTCATCTGGGGAAACCGAATCTGGTTAACCACCGCGACCGAAGATGGCCTGGAAATGTTTGTCCTGTGTGTGGACAGCACAACAGGGAAGATTCTTGTAAACCGGAAGATATTCGAAAATGAGGCCCCGGAACCTCTCGGGAATGATGTCAACTGTTATGCTTCGCCCTCACCGGTCATTGAAGAGGGTCGAGTGTATGTTCATTTCGGCAGTTATGGGACCGCCTGCCTCGATTCAGAAACCGGCGCCAGCCTGTGGGAACGGCGTGATTATCCCTGCCGGCATTATCGCGGCCCTGGCTCCTCTCCCTTTCTCTACAAAGATAAATTGATCCTGACCTTTGATGGGGTTGACCTGCAGTATGTTGTCGCCCTGAACAAGCGGACCGGCCAGGAAATCTGGCGTGCGGATCGCACCACACGGTGGACCGATCTCGATGAAGACGGCAAACCCAAGCGGGAAGGGGATTTCCGAAAAGCGTTTTGTACTCCGATCATTGCCGAAATCGATGGAAAATATCAGTTGATTGCTCCTGGATCGATGACTGTGTTTGCCTACGATCCCGATACCGGGCAGGAGATTTGGCGGGCTGATGACAATGGTTTCTCAGCAGCCTGCCGTCCGGTTGTCGGCAATGGCATGGGGTTCTTTTCAACTGGACAGGACAGGGGGGGGTACCTTGGAATCCGCCTCGAAGACATCAAAGGAGATGTGACCCATTCCCATGTTGTCTGGCGTCAGCAGCAGGGCATGCCCAAACGCTCCTCGCCCATCCTCCTCGATGGCCTGCTCTACCTGGCCAATGACAGCGGAATCGTTTCGTGCCTGGATGCGGCCACTGGTGATTTTCACTGGAAAGAGCGCCTTTTGGGTGGGACCACCGCTTCGCCGGTTTATGCCGATGGGCTTTTGTATTTCTTCGATGAGGATGGCAGGTCCATCCTGCTGAAACCGGGAAAAACACTCGAAGTGGCCCATGAGAACAGGCTGGATGAAGGGGTAATGGCGTCACCAGCCGTGGATGGCAAAGCGCTTTTCCTTCGAACAAAGACTCATCTGTACAGGATTGAAACAAAAAACGGTGTGCCGGGTGAGGCGCAATGAGCAGCCCTGCCGGTCCGCAGATCCTGCTCCGAGATGTCCATGTCAGCTACGGAAAAAATCCGGCACTGGCCGGGGCTTCCTTGTCCATCAATGAAGGCTCGGTGGGATTGCTGGGGCCGAATGGCGCAGGGAAGACCACCCTGTTGAAAACGCTGCTCGGGTTTGTGTCTGTCGGCCGGGGTGAGGTGGAGCTGTTCGGGGAAAAGATGCCGGCTTCACGCCGCCATGTTCGCCATCGTCTCGGCTACATGCCGGAGCGCCCCATTACCAGCCCGACAATATCCGCTGTCTCTTTTCTCAGGTACTGCGGCTGCCTGTTCGGGATGACTCCCCAGGATGCGATGGAACGTGCCCATGAAGTGCTCAATTATGTCGGTGTCGGCGAAGTCCGGTACCGTAAAATGGGCACCTACTCGACCGGCATGTGCCAGAGAGTGAAATTCGCGCAGGCATTGATCCATGATCCACGGTTGATCCTGCTTGATGAACCGACCAATGGGCTTGATCCGGAGGGCAGGGTTGAGATGCTGAACCTGATCCGTGAGGTGGCTTCAAGAAAAAAGGTTACTGTTCTGCTGTCCACTCACCTGATGCCGGATGTGGTTCAGGTCTGTGACCGGGTGATCGTCCTCAGCCGTGGCCAGGTGGTGCGGGATGGCAAGATTTCCGAATTGACCGCACTGCGCCAGGGGCAGTATGAAGTTCGTGTGCGGGAAAACAAACAGGCCTTTCGTGAGGCGCTCGCATCCCGGGGCTGCACCTCGAATGATCGTTATGATGGGACCCTTCTCATTCAGATCCCGCCTTCCCTTCCGCTGCGCACTCTCTTTGAAATCGCCAAGGCTCAGCGCACACAGATACGCCATCTGCAGCCGGCCCGGCAGAGCCTGGAGGAGGTATTCATGCAGGCGGTTGGAAAGGGGAATGGATAAATCCTGTTCATGCTGAAAGCATCCATGAAAAATGAGATTCTGATCGGATTGAGTGGAACGGATAAGCCACACCCGGGAGAGCACCTTGCCGATTTTTGACCGCAGCTATCGTGCTTATGATGGCCAGCTCAGAACCGGCCTGGCCTGGTGGGTGATTGTCAAACAGGAGATGCGGGTGATTTTTCCCACACGCAGTTTTCTGGTTCTGCTCGGCTTCTGCCTGGCTCATGTGGTGCTGCGCCTGCTGCAGATTGTTGCATTCGATATCCTCGCTTCCAATCCTGAAAGTTCCATCGCACGCCTGGTCAGGGAATTTCCACTGAAGGTGGATTCAGAACTCTTCTACCAGTTTCTGACCACCCAGAGTTTTCTGTTGTTCGGGATGATTCTTTATGCCGGCGCAGGAATGATCTGTGATGATGTCCGCAATAACCTGATGGAGGTTTATTTCTCCAAACCGATCACCTGGGTGGATTACACCCTCGGAAAAATCCTGACTCTGGTTCTGCTCGGGCTGGGACTTTCTGCGGCCCCCGCCATCCTGCTGGTGGTCCTTCATAATATCCTCGCTCCAGGCTGGGAAACCCTGGAAGCGACAATTGAATGGCCGCTTGCGATCAGCCTGTATTCATGCCTGATTGTAGTCCCTTGCAGCCTGGTTGTGCTGGCTGGCTCCGCCCTTCTGAAAAACCAGCGTGATGTGACCATTTCAGTCGTCGTTCTGGTCATTGTGAGTTTTGTTCTTCCGGAGTCGGTGTCAAATATTTTTGACAACACCTGGATACAAATTGCCTCGATTCCAGGGTCGATATTCAATATCGGCGCCCAGCTCTTTTCTGTTGATTCAGAGCCGCTGGATCTGTCCCCATGGCATTCGGTCATCGTTGTCGTTTCCATCAGCCTCCTTTTCCTTGGAGTGATCTGCCGCAAGGTGCATAGTTGTGAGGTGGAGGTATGAGTTCGACCGTTATCGAGTCACGCTGCCTCTCCAGGTGGTTTGGCGAGGTCATTGCGGTCAACAATCTCAGTCTCACCATCGGTTCCGGGATTACAGGCCTGCTCGGGCCGAATGGGGCCGGGAAAACGACACTGCTCAAACTCGCTCTCGGACTGTACTCCCCGAGCCGTGGCATGATCCGGATTTTCGGTGAGCCGCCCAGAAATAATCTCAAGGTCCTTGCCAGGATCGGCTACTGCCCGGAAAGCGACTATTTCTATGACCACATGTCCGGATTTGAATTCGTTTGCTGGATGGTGCGCCTCCGGGGAGTGGATTCCAGGAATGCCCGCAAGATGGCTGAGGATGCCTGCGCCATGACCGGCATCAGCCATCGAATGCACGATCCTGTTGCCTCTTACAGCCAGGGGATGCGGCGCCGCATCAGCATCGCTCAGGCCATCGCGGTTGAGGTGGATCTCCTGATCCTGGATGAACCAATGGCCGGTCTCGACCCGGAAAGCCGGGAGGTGGTTTTCAACCTGATCCGCAAGATCGCCGAGTCCGGGCGGGCGGTGGTGTTTTCCAGCCATATCCTGTATGAAATCGAAAGGGTCACCCACAATGTGGTCCTGCTCCATCAGGGGGGGCTGATCGCTCAGGGGGATATCCGGGAAATCCGGGAGCTGATCGATGAACACCCCCATACTGTCACCATCGAGACACCGGATACTCAACGGCTTGCGGCTTTTTTTGCGGCACAATCGACCACCGCAAACATCGACCTCAAAGACAGCCGGATCACTGTCCAGACTCGCGACCCCAACCGCCTGTATCAGCAGCTGAATGATCTGGTTCTGGATGACAGCATGGAGATCAGAAGCATTCACTGTCCGGATGACAATCTGCAATCAGTTTTCGAGTATCTGGTGAAACGATGACTGTCGATATGCCAGGACCCATGACTGCGCCGGGATCCCATTTCGTGGGTTACACTGGAACTGCATTCAGCCATGCCCTGCTGCTGCTCTGGCGGCGGAAGCATCTGCTGGTACTGCTGGTGATTACTCTCCTGCCAGGCCTTCTGCCACTTCTGCTTTGGTTTTTTTCAGGGAAGGCCTCCCATTCAGGCCCGAAATCATTTTTCAATGACATGGCGTTTCATGTTTATCTTGAGAATCTTGTCCCGCTGGTATCCGTGTTTTTCGGGTGTTCTCTGGTGAGTGAAGAATTGGATAACCGGACCATTCATCATATCCTCACCCGGCCGATTCCACGCTCCGCCTGGCTGCTGGGTCGGTTTATGGCGTTTACAACCGCCTCGTTCTTATCCTTTGCCGCTGGCCTGGGATTCCTTTTTGGCGCTTGCGCTCTGACCGGCAATATCCAGGCGGTTTCCTCAAACCTGATGATACTCATCCATTACATTGGAATCACCGCTTTTGCCTTGCTTCCTTATACCGCCCTGTGCACCTTCTGGGGAGCCAGCATGAAAAAGCCGATGGTGCTCAGCCTGGTGGTGATTATTGGATGGCAGAATCTGGCCTTGCTGATGCCAGGTGTTGTGGACTTCCTCACGATCGAAAAATACATCCAGGAACTGCTCCCGGAAGGGACTGTCGGCAATACACAGCAGTCTCTTGCCCTGACGATCCTCGAAGCCCAGAAGCAGGAATACCTGGTCGGAACAGGCTGGTCGATCGCTGCTTTGCTGTTTATTACAGGCCTTTTCATGCTGCTTGCAATCTGGATGGTTCGCCGCCGTGAATATGCTTCTGCACGGTTCCAGCAGTAGGCCCAGCGCTCCAACGGGCAGTATCTTCAATCGAGCTCGTCGGATAATTTTCGATAATTCGCCATTTCTCTCGTGACTTCATGTGTATGCAGGGGTATCCTTCTGATGTCTTCCTGAATCATCTCCCCGAAAGGACGCACATCCAATCGATGAAATCCTTTTCCTTATCCCGCCGAAGCTTCCTCAAAGTGACTGCTGGTGCAACGGCGGCTTCACCCTTCCTGCTCACCCCTTCGGGTGTGGCCAATAACCCCATCCCTCCACCCAGCGAACGAGTCACTCTGGGGCATATCGGTGTGGGTGGGCGCGGCAGTGAGGTGCAAAAGGGGTTTCAGAGCCTTCCTGCGGTGCAGTGTGTCGCGGCCTGTGACCCATTTCAGTCCCGTGTCAATGATCGATGCGAGGCCATCAACAGGTTTTATGCCGAGCAGCACAGCTCAGCGAACTATCAGGGCTGTGCGGGATACCGGGATTTTCGGGACTTGCTGGCCCGTGAGGATATCGATGGGGTTGTCGTGGCCACACCGGACCACTGGCATGTTCCAATTGCCATCGAGGCAGTCAAGGCAGGCAAGGATGTCTATGTCGAGAAACCCCTGGGGGTTTCTTTTGAGCAGGACTGCGCCTTGCGCGATGTGGTCAAACGTTATGGCGCTGTTTTCCAGTATGGCACCCAGCAGCGTTCCGGAAGAAATTTCAGGTTCGCCTGCGAACTTGTCCGGAATGGGCTGATCGGGAAACTGCATACCATTCATGTCTGGTGTGTGTCGGGTGACCAGGGCGGCTCCATGCAGCCGGTTCCGGTCCCTGAAGGATTCGATTATGACCTCTGGCTTGGCCCGGCCCCTTATGCCCCTTATACAACCGACCGCTGCACACCTCAGGGGGGCTATTGGAACTATGACACTTCCCTGGGTTACATTGCGGGGTGGGGGGTGCATCCCCTGGATATCGCCCAATGGGGAAAAGGGGCGGATCAGACCGGGCCGGTGGAATTCGATGGGACCGGCGACATTCCCACCGATGGCCTCTATTCAACTATCACCTCCTGGGAGACCACTTTCCGGTATGGGGATGGTGTCGAGGTTCGTTATGTCAGCGCGAACCGGGTGCGTCCTTTGATCGAGGGATACCGCGGCCCCCACGACCATGGAACCACCTTTATCGGCGATAAAGGGTGGGTCAGTGTCGACCGCAGCCATCTCCTTGCCGATCCGCCATCGCTGCTGGAAACAGCCCTTGGCGAGGATGCCATCCACCTCTATGAAAGTGAGAACCACTGCCAGAATTTCATCGATTCCATCCGCAGCCGCCAGGAAACTGTCAGCCCGATCGAATCGGCGGTCCGTGTCGATACCATCAGCCAGTTGTTGAACATCTCGATCCGTCTCGGGCGAAAAATCCATTGGGATCCAGGAGCCGAAAAAATTATTGGTGATCCGGATGCTGAACGAATGCTGAGCCGTCCGATGCGGTGTCCATGGACACTGTAATGAATATAATAAAAGGTTAATGCCCCATTTTTCGAGGTAAACCCATGAGTGAAAACCAGACCCATCCGAATGCGGTCGATGAGGCATTGGATAAGCTCCTCACCTACACATTTGGCCAGAGCCGGGAACCGTTGGCTCTTATCGAAAAACAGGTGTTCGCATCTCTTGGGGACCGATCTAAAGAAGCGGGTCTTGCAGAAAAACTGGGCCAGCGCCTGCGAACCGATGCCTCGACAGACTGTAAAAACTTTGTCTGTCGGCAGCTTGGCCTCCTCAACCAGAGTGGCGCGATCGACTCAATCCTTGGTTTGCTGGATCACCCGGAAACAGCCGATCATGCCCTGTTTGCCCTGGAGCGGATCGATCAGCCCGCGGTCCTGGAGGGCCTTCAGAAAGCTCTGGAGACCGCTCCGGAGAAAAGCCGTGTGGGGATCCTGCTGGTGCTGGGAAAGAAGAAAAATCCCGGGTCCATACCAGCGATTTCCAGTTATGTTCAAGATAAAAACCCGGATTGTTCAGAAGCGGCCATTCGAGCGCTCGGGATGATCGGTGGGGCCTCGGCCTGTGAGGAACTGAAAAAGGCGGAGTATGCCCGATCCCCACAGATTCACCGCGCCTGGGGGAACTCTCTTCTTCAGATTGCCGAAGGTTTTCGAGCCTCCGGGGACCAGCCCCATTCAACCGCAATACTCCAGCCACTGCTGGCAAGTGAACATCCCTTTGGGATACGCAAGGCGGCCCTGCTGGGCTTGAAGAACAGCGATAAGAAATCCTTCGAAGATGCCCTGGCAGGGATTCTCAGTGAGCCGGATGGGAAGCTGAAGCACCTGGCTCAGCAAATGAAAGATTCATCCGATTGACCTTCCCACATCTATCCAGCCCCTGACCTTCATGAACAGGAATGGGACAAACTGATTGATCAATAGGACATGAATGTCACATTCATGGAAGGCCCTCTGCTCACCTATTTCTCCATCTGACCTGCTCCTCTGCAGAATTTTCAGAAAATACCCAAAATGAAGGTGCTGTAACCCCTTTGATTGATTCATTTTACCTCTACGATAAGTCATGATAGTCAATAATATCGTTTATGGTT
>JAANMT010002575.1_pt1 | contig 14680 bp, 15 predicted proteins | sample 7279711 | NCBI WGS metagenome assembly JAANMT01 (sample SAMN14094538, study PRJNA606508) | bioreactor metagenome | isolation source: A lab-scale SPAN reactor treating ammonium-rich wastewater day 1 | place: Ireland: Galway | collected 2017-01-16 | reverse complement strand
GCAAACGACGAGACGACGTCCTTCGGCGCGCTCTCCGCCTGCGGGGCCATCTTCAACTTGTCCGCGCCCGACATTGACTTCAAGTCTTCCCGCGTCAACCTCGGCACTGGCGTGACGGTCGCGGTCGCCGTCGGCGGGACCGGCGTCCGCGTGGCGGCCGGCGTAGGCGACTCCCCAACGGGCAAGGGGACCGGGGTGAGGGCCGGCGCGCAGGCTGCCAGCAGAATGATCAGCCACAGAGACAGGACAACTTTCATCACGACCTCGCTGTTGCGAGTATTATCGCACAATTACGCGCGGCGAGCGTCCAGGAATTCGTGAAAGCCGCGCCCGTTTCCCGTCGTTCGATTCGTTTTTACGCGCGGGGCGGTATAATTCCGTCATCTTCGGCTCGTCATCCAAAGGTAAAAATTTCCATGACCACTCAAATCACGATCATCGGCCTCGGTCAGATGGGCGGCTCCATCGGCCTGGCGCTGGCCCCGCACAAGCAGACGCTCGTCCGCACGGGACACGACAAACGCATGGACGTCGCCCGCGCCGCGCAAACCGCCGGGGCGGTGGACTCGATCCACTTCAACCTGCCGGCCGCGGCCTCCAACGCGGACGCGGTCATTTTGGCCCTCCCGCTGAACGAAGTGCGCGACACGCTCAAATTCATCCGCGACGACCTTAAGGAAGGCGCGGTGGTGATGGACCTCTCCCCGGCCAAACGTCAGGTGGAGGCCTGGGCGCGCGAGACGCTTCCGCCCGGACGCTTCTACGTGGGACTCGCTCCCGCCGTCAACCCCGCGCGCCTGCTGGACCTGGGCGGCGGACTGGACGCGGCCCGCGCGGACCTGCTGGCGGACGCGACCGTCCTCGTCTGTCCGTCCGCCGGGGCGCCCGAAGGCGCCGTCCGTTTCGCCACCGATCTTGTGCGCCTGCTGGGCGCGGCCTCCCTGATCTCCGACAGCGCCGAGGCGGACGGCCTGCTCGCCGCGACCACATTCCTTCCACGCTGGCTGGCGGTCTCGCTCGTGGAGGCGACCATGACCCAACCTGGCTGGCGCGACGCCCGGAATCTGGCGCATCGCTCCTACGCCATGCCGATCGCGGCCTCCTTCGACCGCGACGACGCCGACGGTTTCAACGAGGCCACGCTGGCGAACCGCGAAAATGTGACCCGCGTCCTGGACAACGCCATCGAGTCCCTGCGCGCCCTGCGCGACAGGATCGAAAACGGAGACCGCGCCGCGCTGGACCAGCGCGCCCGCGCCGCCCAGTCTCGCGCGAACGAATGGCTGGCGGAGCGTCGCCTCGAATCCTATCGCCCCGCGCAAACAAAGAAGACCGACGATGCAATGGATGACTCGTCCCTGGGCGGACGCTTGCGGCGGATGTTCGTCGGACGCTGGCGGCTGCCGGGCGCGGACCGCGAAGGGAAATAATTCTCCCCGCCGACCGCATTTCAACATGCCCTTTTACTGCTACATCCTCGAGTGCGACGACGGGACCTACTACACCGGCTGGACGACCGATCCCACGCGCCGCGAGAGACAGCACAACGCCGGGCGCGGCGCAAAGTACACCTGTGCGCGCCGCCCGGTCAAGATGGTCCACGTGGAGGAGGCCGCCTCCCGGTCCGCCGCGCTGAAACGGGAACGGGTCATCAAAAAGATGACCCGTGAGCAAAAACGTAAATTGATCGCGAACGGCGGGATAGTCTAATCGGTGAAAAGCGGCAGGTGTCCCAGCGCGGCGATGTTCATCCACTGCGAGCGGTCTCCCTCGGTGAGGATGGCCGCCTCGCCAACGACCGTCGCGCCCGCCTTTTCCATCAGCATCTTCATGCCCTGCAGGGTGGAGCCGGTGCTGATGACGTCGTCCACGAGCAGGACTTTGCGTCCCTTCATCAGGTCATGGTCTTTTTCGTCCAGCACGAGGAGCTGAGGCTGGCCGGTGGTGATGGAAAGCGTCTCGGCGGTCAACGCCGCGCCCATGTAGGGTTTGTAGGTTTTACGAAGCACGATGTAGGGTTTGTTCGTCTCCACGGAGAGCGCGTGGATGAGCGGGATGGACTTGGCTTCGGCCGTGACCAGCACATCGAATTCCCTGTCCTTCAATATTTTTCCCAGTTCACGCGCGCAAGCCTGGACGAGTTCCGTGTCGCCCAAAATGTTCAGGATGGCGATGCGCAGCCCGGGCTTGATCTCGAACAGCGGCAGTTGACGTTTGATCCCGGCAATTTCGATGTCGTAGGTTTCGCGGGGCATAAGTCCTCTCGGAAACCGGGTTCTCGCGGGAACCCGGAATTTAGCGTAGTTTATCACAAACAATCCGGGGCGGGTATAATCCGCGTATGCTTCCAGACCTGCAACTGAACGACACCGTCCGCATGAGGAAGGCGCATCCGTGCGGATCGTATGAATGGAAGGTGACGCGTCTCGGCGCGGACATCGGGCTGGAGTGCCTCGTCTGCGGGCGACGCGTCCTGTTGACGCGCCGCGAGTTGACGCGCCGCGCGAAGACCGTCGTCCACGCGCGCCCGCCCGAAGGTTCAGATCACGAAGCGAATTCAAAACCATGAAAAAGCCGCATATCCTCGTCCTCTTTTCCGACACGGGAGGCGGGCACCGTTCCGCCAGCGAAGCCATCATCGAAGCCCTCGGACTCGAATTCGGCGATTCCGTCAGCGCGGAGATGGTGGATTTCTTCAAAGATTACGCGCCCATCCCGTTCAATAAAATGCCTGAACTGTATCCGAAGATGGTGAAGGCCCCGCGCCTGTGGGGGGCGGGGTTTTACGCCACCGACGGGCGGGCGCGGGCGCGCATGTTGACCGCCGCGTTCCGTCCGTATGGCGTCCGCGCCGCAAAGAAACTGCTCGCCGGCCATCCCAGCGACGCGATCGTGACGACGCACCTCGGCGCGAATTCAATGGGATTGTGGGCGCTGGGACGAAATCGCACGCGGCGCTTTATCACCGTCGTCACCGACCCCGTCACCACGCACGCGCTCTGGTTCGATAAACGCGCCGACCTGATCCTCGTCCCCACCGAATACGCGCGCGAGCGCGCCATCGAATATCACATGCCGCCCGAAAAAGTGTTCGTCGTCGGGCAGCCCGTCTCGGACCGTTACTGCGCGCCGCCCGGCGACAAACGCGCGCTGCGCGAAAAACTGGGCTGGCCGCAGGATAAGACAATCGCCCTGCTGATCGGCGGCGGCGACGGGATGGGTCCGCTCGAACGCAACGCCGCGGCCATTGACGAATCCGGGCTGGACCTCGGGCTGGTCATCGTCGCGGGGCGGAACGAAAAACTGCGGAAGAAATTCGAGGCGCGGCGCTGGAACATCCCGACGCGCGTCTACGGCTTCACGCGCGACCTGCCCGATTTCATGCGCGCCGCCGACGCGGTGATCACCAAAGCCGGGCCGGGGACGATCGCCGAGGCGCTCATCGCGGGTCTGCCCATCATCCTGAACGCGCGTCTGCCCGGGCAGGAAGACGGCAACGTCACCTTCGTCCAGAGGGAACGCGTGGGCGTGTGGGCGCCGCGCTCCGACCGCGTGGTGGCCGCCCTGAAAAAATGGATCGAAAACCCCGAAGAGCGCGAACGCTTCGCGGAAAACTGCCGCCGCGCGGCGCGTCCCGAATCGGCGCGGCTGATCGCGCGCTTCATCGGCTCGCAGGTGGGGCTGTGCGAGGAACCGTTAATCGCCGCGTAGGGGCGAACCTGGGTGTTCGTTGTGCGACGAGCCGTTAATCGCCGCGTAGGGGCGAACCTATGTGTTCGTTGTGCGACGAGCCGTTAATCACCGCGTAGGGGCGAACCTGTGTGTTCGCCCAGTGTTCGCCCAGGGCAGACACGCAGCCCAGGGCAGACACGCAGGTCTGCCCCAACAGCGGGTCTGCCCCAACAGCAGGTCTGCCCCTACGTCATTTAAATCCCGAAGGGGTATAATCTCGTCCATGCCCATTCTCGACGCGCACAGCCTCGACTTCATCAGCAAGAGCGCCGAACAAACGCGCCGCATCGGAATCCGTCTTGGCGGGCTTCTGCGGCGCGGCGACCTCGTTTGCTTGCAAGGCGAACTCGGCGCGGGAAAGACCACGCTGGCGCAGGGTTTGGCGCAGGGATGGGGCGCGCTGGATTCGGTCTCCAGTCCCACCTTTGTTTTGGTCAACATCTATCGCCGCGCGGACGAAGCGCGCTTTTTCCACATGGACGCCTACCGCCTCGCCTCCGCCGCCGAGGGCGCGGAACTCGACCTCGACGCGATGCTCGACGCGGGACTGCTCCTCGTCGAGTGGGCGGAGCGCGTCCAGCAAATCCTGCCGGACGAACGCTTGTGGATCGCGCTCGAACACGTCGGCGAGGAACATCGTCAAATGCATTTCTCGGCGCGCGGCAAACGCTACGACGCGCTGCTCGCCGACCTGCGCCGGTCCATGTTTGGAGTCGCGTGATGCTTCTGGCTGTTGACACCTCCACCGCCCAATTGGGACTCGCTCTATACGACGGCGCGACGGTCGCGGCCGAATTGACCTGGACTTCGCGCGCCCGTCACACCGTGGAACTTGCCCCGGCTCTCTCCGGACTTTTAGAGCGCGTCGGGCTGACGATGGACGGCCTCTCCGCCCTGGCGGTGGCCATCGGTCCCGGCTCGTTCACCAGCCTGCGCGTGGGACTGGCTTTCGTGAAAGGACTCGCCCTCGCGCGCAAACTGCCCGTCGTCGGCGTGCCAACGCTGGACGCGGTCGCGGCGGCTGTGCCGGTGCAGGCGCTTCCGCTGGCGGCCGTCATCCAGGCCGGGCGCGGACGGATCGCCGTCGGGTGGTACCGCGCGTCCGAAAACGGGTGGCAGGCCGAAGGTCAGGCGGAAGCGACGACGGCGGATAAACTCGCGGAGTCCATCCAGCATCCCACCTTGGTCGTCGGCGAGTTGGACGCGGAGGAACGTCAACGGCTGGCGCGGAAGCGGAAGAACATCCAGTTGGTTTCCCCCGCGCTGTCGGTGCGGCGTCCCGCGCTGTTGGCGGAACTGGCGTGGAACCGCTGGCAGGCCGGTCACGCGGACGATCTCGCTTCGCTGGCGCCGATCTATTTACACGTCGAAGGAGGGCCGTCATGATCGAGATACGAAAAATGAAAGTGGAGGACATTCCCGAAGTTGTGGAGATTGACCGCAGTTCGTTCACGCTCCCGTGGACGGAACGCTCCTTCAAATACGAGGTGACGGAGAACAACGCGGCGCGCTGCTGGGTGACCGAGGTGGACGGGCAGGTAGCCGCCATGCTGGTGTTGTGGATCATCACGGACGAGGCGCACATCGCCACGATCGCCACGCATCCGCATTTTCGGCGGCGCGGGTTCGCGAAGAAGATGCTGATCCACGCGCTGGTCGCGGCGCGCGAAGAGGGCGCAACGAAGGCGCTGCTGGAAGTACGCGCCCGTCATGTCGTCGCGCAGAAGATCTATTGCGACATCGGCTTTGCGGAGGTGGGACGCCGCCCGATGTATTATCGCGACAACGGCGAGGACGCGGTGCTGATGACGATGGACGACCTGGGCGGGTTGACAGTGGCGGAGGCGAAATGAGCGCAGAAGAGACGTTGAAGCAGATCGCCGCCGAGGTGTCGGTCTGCACGGACTGCGCGCTGCACAAGACGCGCAAGAAGTCTGTGCCGGGCGAGGGGCCTGCGGACAGCGAGATCATGTTCATCGGCGAGGGGCCGGGCGTCAACGAGAATGAGCAGGGACGTCCTTTTGTGGGCGCGGCGGGAAATTTTCTGAATCAGTTGCTGGCGCAGGCGGGATTAAAGCGCGAGGATGTGTGGATCGGCAACGTGGTGAAGTGCCGTCCGCCTGATAACCGTGATCCGCTTCCCGAGGAACTCGCGGCGTGCGACGTTTATCTGGAGCGTCAGATCGCGGCCATCAACCCGAAGATCATCGTCACGCTGGGACGGTTTTCGATGGGCAAGTTTATGCCGGGCGCGAAGATCAGCGCGGTGCATGGACAGATGCGCAAGATCGGGAAGCGCTTCGTGATCGCCATGTTCCATCCCGCGGCGGCGCTGCACAACGTCAACATCAAACCGCAGATCCTGGCCGATTTCGCCAAACTGCCGCAATTGCTGGATGTGGCGCGGAAGGAGTTGGCGAGGATGACGCCAGTTCAAGCGGCGGCGGAGGAGCCGAAGGAAGATCCGAAGCAGTTGAGTTTGTTTTGATCCGTAGCCAGTCTCTTCATGTCGGGTAAGGGGAGATTGTATTTGTTATAATCTTTGTCGTATTTGCGAAAGGAGCGAATATGGATTCAGTAGAAAAGGCCAGTCAATTGCACGATAAGGTCACGCGCGGTTTCACGCTCACAGCCAAAGAACGCAAGCAGTTGGAAGCCTGGTACGCGAAACAGGACGCCCTGGAAAACGAAATATTGTTCCTCCCAGCCGGGCGAATGACCTCCTCGGATCTCGAAGCGCAAATGGACGCGGCTCTGGCGCAGGCGATCTCTGCAACCCAGCAAATCCGAAAAATTTCTTCCGAGAACGCGAAATTGCGGCGTGAAATAGCCGTTTTGCGCCGCCAGCTGACCCAGCGGATTGGGACACAACCCGCATGACCATTTCCGACGCGGTTCGGGCGCGTGTACGAAAACGCGCCGATTACGCCTGTGAGTTTTGCGGCGTCCGTGAAGTCGACTCGGGCGGCGAATTGACGATGGATCATTATCAGCCAAAGTTCAAGGGCGGGAATGACGACTTGGACAATCTGCTTTACTGCTGTCAGCGTTGCAATCAATATAAACTCGATTATTGGCCGGTCCGCGCAGGCGATCTGCCACTCTGGAATCCTCGCCAGAATAACGCATCCAAGCATTTTATCGAATTGGATGATGGAAAATTGCATCCGCTAACGAGTATTGGCGCATTTACCATAAATCGCCTTCGCCTGAATCGTCCTCCGTTTAATAGCACATCGTATTCGGGAACGTCAACTTGCCGAAGACGCGCGTCGTTTAGCGCGCCAGCAGGAGGCTGTCCGTTTGCTGGAGAACCTCAATCGTCAATTTTCCGCGCTTGTTGAAGAACAACAACGACTGCTCGAAGAATTGGGTGAACTATTGCGATTCCTTCTGGGAAGCAGAAAATAACGTTGGATCATTTCGAGCGTATAATTTCGGCTCATCTGTAGAAGGAGCGCGTCTGCGAAACCTGACGCTAAAGGAAACCAATGACCACCAAAGATATTCTCATCAAGAAACTGCAAGACAAATCCGCCGAAATCGCCATTTTGGGACTCGGCTATGTCGGCCTGCCGCTGGCGGTGGTGTTCGGCGAGGCGGGATTCAAAGTGACGGGCGTGGATCCCGACGCGCGGAAGGTGGATCTGCTCAATAATGGCGAGTCGTACATCCCCGACGTCAAGACCGAGGCGGTGGCCGCGCTCGTCAAGGCGGGACGCCTGAAAGCCACGACGGATTTTTCCGTGCTGGAGAAGATGGACGCGGTCAGCATCTGCGTGCCGACGCCGCTCCGCAAGACGGGCGACCCCGACATGTCGTTCATCGTCGCGGCGACGGAGGAACTGGCGAAATACGTGCATCAGGGCATGGTGGTCGTGCTGGAGTCCACCACCTATCCCGGCACGACGCGGGAATTGCTGCTGCCCAAACTCGGCATCGAGCACGGGCTGACGGTGGGCGAGGACTGGTTCCTGGCTTTTTCGCCCGAGCGCGTGGACCCCGGACGCCAGGACTTCACCACCATCAATACCCCGAAGATAATCGGCGGCATCACCGAGAATTGCGGCGAGGTGGCTTCGGCCTGGTACACGGGCGCGATCCAGACCGTCCATCACGTCTCGTCCACCGAGGCGGCGGAGATGGCGAAACTACTGGAGAACACCTTCCGCATGATCAACATCGGCATGGTCAACGAGATGGCGATCATGTGCGAACGCCTCGGCGTGGACGTGTGGGAGGTGATCGAAGCCGCGGCGACGAAACCCTTTGGCTTCATGAAGTTCACGCCGGGACCCGGGCTGGGCGGTCACTGCATCCCGATTGACCCGCTTTATCTCTCCTGGAAGATGAGGGCGGTCAACTATAACGCGCGCTTCATCGAACTCGCGTCCGAGATCAATACCAACATGCCGCGCTACGTGGTCGGCCGCATGTTGGAAGCGATGAACGACCGCGGCATCCTGCTCAAGGGAAGCCGCGTCCTCGTCCTCGGCGCGGCGTACAAACCCGATATTGACGACGTGCGCGAGTCGCCCGCGCTGGATGTGATCGGCCTGCTCCAGAAGAAGGGCGCGCAAGTCGAATATCACGACCCGTACATTCCGCATCTCCACCACGAATACGACGGCTGGCAGATGGACAGCGTGCGGGACGTGATGCAGGCCGTCCGCGAATCTGACGCGGTGGTGATCGTCACCGATCACAAAGTCTACGATTATGCCGCGATCATCCGCGAGGCGAAGTTCGTCTTCGACACGCGCAACGCGACGGGCAAGATCGCGAAGGGAAACGGGAAGGTGGTCAGGCTTTAAGTTTCAAGCAAATCCTGACACCTGACACCTGATACCTGACACACGGAGCAACCATGGCGCATTATCTGGTAACTGGCGCGGCGGGATTCATCGGCGCGCGGACGAGCGAAATGCTCATCGAGCAGGGACACACCGTCGTCGGCGTGGACAACCTGAACGACGCGTACGACGTCCGCATCAAGGAATTCCGCCTGCGGAAGTTACAGGCATTGGACGGCTTCGAGTTCGTCCGCGACGATATTTCCGACCGCGGAATTCTTAATCGCCAATCTCCAATTACCAATCGCCCCTTCGACGCGGTAATTAATCTCGCCGCCCGCGCAGGCGTGCGTTACAGCGTCAGCGACCCGTGGACGTTCCTCAATTCAAACGTCCTCGGGACGCTCAACATGCTCGAACTCTGCCGCCAGACTGGGTGCGGAAAATTCCTGCTCGCCTCCACTTCGAGCATCTACGGCGCGAACCCGCCCTACCCGACTCCCGAAACCGCCTCGAGCAGCGAGCCGCTCCAGCCGTACGCGGCCAGCAAAAAGGGAGCGGAAGTCCTCGCGCACTCGTATCATTACCTGCACAATATTGACGTGAGCGTCGTCCGCTATTTCACCGTCTACGGGCCCGCGGGACGTCCCGACCTGGCGATGTTCCGCTTCGTGCAGTGGATCAGCGAGGGACGCCCCGTGCTGGTCAACGGAGACGGGAAGCAGTCGCGCGGCTTCACCTTCGTGGACGACATCGCGCGCGGCACAATCGCCGCGTTGAAGCCGCTCGGATTCGAGATCGTCAACCTCGGCGGGCATGAAGTCATCAGCATCAACGACCTGATCGGGTTGACGGAGGAAGTCGTGGGCAAGCCCGCGCAGGTCCAGTATGGACCGCCGAACCTCGCGGATATGTTCCAGAATTGGGCGGACGTCTCGAAGGCGCGGCAATTGCTCGGTTGGCAGCCCCAGGTCGGCTTGCGCGAGGGGATGGAGAGACTCGTCGAGTGGTATCGCGCCGAGCGTGAGTGGGCGAAGGATATTGTGACCGCGTAGCGCGTGGTTCGAATATCACAACTCTTCGAACATCAACTTCGACCAGTTCACGTAATGCGTTTGAGTGGAGTTGATCTGTTTTTCCATGTCGTCCCCCAGGTGAACAATATAGCCAGCGCGCGGATGATACGCGGAGACAAAACTTTGAAACGACCGACTTGATTCGGGCGTATTTAGCGAACGATATTTCACTTCCACTGGAACCGCTTCCGTGTTTTTGTCCAGCACAAAATTCACCTCGGCTTTGTCGGTGGTGCGCCAATAATGGACTTGATGCGACGTGTCCGAGATTTTTTTCCAAAGCAGGTTATGGACGAGGTTCTGGAACAGGAACCCGCCCTCGGACGGCGACAAGGGCATCCCATACGATCCGAGCGCATAGTTTCTCATCCCTAGATCGTGAAAATAGAATACGGGCGTTTTGGTCAATTCCTTCCGCACGTTTTTGAAGAAGGGCGGCACCCGATGAAGCAGGAAGGTCTTTTCCATAAGCCACAAGTAGTTATTGACTGTGGCGGCATTGATGTTGAGCGTATTGGCGATCTCCGAAATGGCAGCCAATTGTCCCACTTGTGAAGCCATCAGCCTGGTCAACGCCGTGAAGCGATCCGTTTTCTGCACGCCAAGAAGGAAGGAAATATCGCGCTCCAGGTAACTCTGGTAAAGTTCCGCGATGATCCTGCGTTTTTCGACGACAGTATCCTCCAGCGCGACGCGCGGATAACCGCCAAAACTCATGTATTCCTCGAGCAGGTTCTGGCGCTTTTGTTTTTCGAGCGCGAGAAATTCGCGCAGGTCATTTTCGTATCTATACTCTGTCTTGAAATTGGCGAATTCGATAAAATCAAGCGTGGACAATTCGAAGACGCGTTTTCGTCCCGCAAGCGACTCGTGGATCTTCTCCTTGAGTTCGAGCGATCCCGATTCCGATACGATGAATTTGTGCGGCAGGTTCATGTCGTACAGGCCCTTCAAAAACAGGCCTGCGTTTTCTTTTCGCTGGATCTCATCAATGAAAACGTAGCCGCCGTCTTTGCCCAATTCCAGCGCGATCTTTTGAAGCAGGGTTTCCTGTGATTGGAAGAATTGACGATCATTTTCAATGTCAAGGTTGAAAGCGACCGTTCTTTTTCCCTGCGCTTCGACGTGTTCTTTCAAAAGCATCATTAAAGTGGTTTTTCCCGCCTGGCGCGGCCCGATGATCAGGCTGATTTCCTTTTTGGATAAATGCGCTTTCAGGGCATCGAGGAGGTGTCTTTTTATGTACATAACCGCATTATAACCCGATAATTCCATTAGTGGACTATGAAAATTATCGGGTTGGCAGCCAATTACCATCAACCCTCCCCCGCGTCACTTATGCCGCACTGGATCAAAAATTACGCCTTTTTAGAAAGCGGAAAGCGCAAATTGTGACCGTGGGTATTATATAATAGCCTCGTGAATTCCCTCCTCTCCAAACTCAAATCCGACTCGCTCTTCGCCCGCGTCCTCCGCAACAGCGGATATCTCTTTTCCAGCAGTTTCGTCTCTGCCGCGCTGGGATTCGTGCAGGGGATTCTCATCGTCCGCCTGCTGGGGATCGAGTCGTACGGCGCGCTGACCGCCGTCATGCTGTTCGCCTCGAACGTGAACCGCCTGCTCTCGTTCCGCATGAGCGAGGTGACGGTGAAATACCTCGGCGAGGCGCTCGCCCTCGACGACAAACCCCGCGCCGCCGCGCTCGCCAAGTGGATCGGCGTCGGCGAGACGTTCACTTCGATATTTGCCTATCTCGTCCTGTTTTTCCTCGCAGCCTGGTTCGCGCACGACGCGGCGCTGGTCGGCTACTATCGCTTCTACGGACTCTTCCTGCTCGCCAACCTCGTCTACGAAACATCCACGGGCGTTTTGCAATCCACCGATCAATTCAAGCGCGTGGCTTTCGCCAACCTGCTGCAAAGCGTCGTCACCATCCTGATCGTCGCGCTGGCGTTTTTCATGCATTGGGGGATGTTCGAGATTCTTGTCGCGTACCTCGCGGGCAAGACGCTGGCCGCGGCGGTCGTGACCTTCTCCGCGCTGGGCGCGCTGAACCGTAAGCTGGGACGCGGCTGGGTCCGCGCGCCGTTCAGCCTGCTCCCCGATTGGAAGTCCATCGCGCGCTTCGCCGTCAGCGCCAACGTCAACGGGACGGTGAACCTGTTCACGCGCGATAACGTCCCGCTTTACATTAAATATTTTGTATCCGATACCGCGCTGGGATATTTCCGTCTCTCCACGAGCCTGATCAACCTCGTCATGCTGCCCATCGAACCGTTCATCTGGCCGACCTACGCCGAGATCACGAAGACGATCGCGCAGAAACAATGGAACGCGACCCGCCGCCTGCTCAAACAGGTCAGTCTCGTCGGCGGCGTCTGGACCCTGCTGGCGGGCGCGGGGCTGGCGACTCTCGGCTGGTGGTTCATCCCGTTCGCGTACGAAGTGGAAGCCGCGCCCGTCATCGTCTGCGTGCTGATCCTGCTCGTCGGTTACGGCGCGGCGAACATCGCCAATTGGAATCGTCCGCTCCTGCTGGCGCTCGGACGTCCCAACGTCCCGCTCGTCGTCGCGGCCGTCACGGGCGTGGTCGAACTCGCTCTCATCGTCCTGCTCGTCCCCTCGGGCGGATACCTCGTCGCCGCGGCGATCTTCTCGGCGTACCTCGCCGTCTCCATCCTCGTCAACATCTCGATTGGACTGTCCGACATCAATCGTCAATCGCGAGTGGAGATTGGTACTTGATATGAAAATTATCGCCATCGCAGGTTCGCAAATCCCCTCCGATACCGCCAACAGCATCCAGGTGATGAAGGCGTGCAACGCGCTCGCGCGGCTTGGTCATTCGGTGCATCTCATCGTCACGGGAGACGGGGGACGGGTGACGGACTGGGAATCTCTCGCGCAACAATACGGGCTGTCACATCCGTTTGAAGTCGAGTGGCTCTCTTCGTCAAGTCGCCGCCTGTTCACTTTTAATTCCGTCCGCCGCGCGCTGAAACTCGATCCCGACCTCCTCTATACCTGGCTCCCGCAATCGGCGGTCTTCGGTCTCCTCGCTGGCAAACCCACGGTCTTCGAAGCGCATCTCCAGCCCACGGGACGGTTCGGCCCCGCCTGGCATCGCGTCTTTGCGCGCCTTCCTGGACGAAAGCGCGTCGCCTGCATCACGGACGCGCTGCGCGTGATCCTCGAACGCGGCTTCGGGATGCGTCTCCGCGCGGACGAATTCGTCATCGCCCCGAACGGAGTCGAACTCGAACGCTTCGCCTCGCTTCCCGACCCCGCGCGGGCGCGGACGTCCCTCGGCCTGCGCGACGCCCCGACCGTCCTCTGCGCGGGTCATCTCTACGCGGGCCGCGGCGTGGACTTGTTCCTGCGCCTCGCGGAATCGCTCCCAGCCGCGCGTTTCGTCTGGGTGGGCGGACGCGCCTCCGACGTCGAGGAATGGAAGCGCAAGTCCGCGGGGTTGGACAACGTCAGTTTCCTCGGCTTCGTCTCGAACGTGGAGCTGCCGCGCTACCTCGCCGCGGCGGACGTCCTGCTGATGCCTTACGCGCGTTCCATCCTCGGCTCCAGCGGGGACGCGTCGTCCGCGTCCGTCGCCAGCCCGATGAAAATGTTCGAGTACATGGCCGCGGGCCGCGCCATCTTGACGAGCGACCTGCCCGTGATCCGCGAGGCGCTGGACGATTTGTCTGCCGCCTTCGCCCCGCCCGAGGACGTCCCCGCGTGGACGGCCGCTCTGCAATCCCTGCTCGCCGACTCCGCCCGCCGCGCCGCGCTCGCCTCCACCGCGCGCCGCGATGTGGAGAAATATACGTGGGTTGCGAGGGCAGAGAAGATTTTGGATGGGTTTCTGGAATCCTGAAGTTCTACTTCAGGATTTGACTCGCTCATCCGAAAGTAGCCCGTCCTGGTGGTCGGGCCAGGGAACTTTCGGATTCCTGCGACGCTGTGATATAAGATGCTCATGAAATTCCACCTCCTTGCCGTCTCCTCCAGCCTGCTGCTCGGCGCGGGATTGTCTGCCATCCAACCAGGCAGTTTCCTGCTCGGCTGGCTGGTCTTTTCGGCGCTCTTCCTTCTTTCCTTTTATGTTTTACGCGTTACGTTTTTCTGGACAATCAAACAACAACCGCGACCCGTAACTCGTAACTCGTATCTTGCAACTCTCCTCGCCGCCGCCTTCATCCTCCGTCTCGCCCTCGGCGCCGCGCTCTACCTCGCCCTCCCTACCAGCGGATATTCCAACGCGCAGAACCAAGCGGGCTACATCTTCTTCGACTCCTTCCGCCGCGACTCGCAAGCCTGGGAACTGGCGCAGTCCGACGCGCCGATCCTCTCCGCGTTCAACAAGAATTTCTACTCCGACCAATACGGCGGACTGCTGGCCTTCAGCGCCGCGGCCTATCGCTTCCTCTCGCCCGACGAGCGCCGTCCGCTTCTCCCCGTCTTCTTCGGCGCGTTGACGGCCGCGCTCGGCTCCGCTTTTTTGTGGAAAGCCGCCGCGCGCCAATGGGACGCGAAGGTCGCCTCCGTCGCGGCGTGGATCTACGCGCTCTATCCCGAGTCCATTTTGATGGGCGGCGCGCAGATGCGCGAACCCTTCCTCATGGCTTTCGTCGCGATGGCGCTGTGGGGATGGGTGGACTACTCGCGCAGCGCCCCCGACAGGAAGCAATCCGCCTCACGCCGCGCCCTGCTCTGGCTTGGTCTCGCCTTCGCGGGGATGCTCCTCGTCTCGCCCGCCATTGCGCTGCTCGTCCTCGTCATCCTGGCGGGCTGGATGTGGATGACGCGCGAGCATGGCCGCGTCTCGTGGACGGCGCTCGTCGTCATCGGGATCGTCTTCCTCGCGGGACTCTATCTCCTCGCCTGGGGGTTGGAACGCAGCCAGCCTTTCGGCTCCTCGCCCCTCGGCGTCGTCATGAACTGGACGCGCGGCGCGGTCAAATGGGACATCCACCAGCTCGAACGCGGCTCGGGCTGGGTGCAGAAACTCTTCGGCGAAATGCCCGAATGGCTGCGTCCGCTCTTCGTGATGGTTTACGGCGTCACGCAGCCCGTCCTGCCCGC
>JAANMT010002560.1_pt1 | contig 14766 bp, 15 predicted proteins | sample 7279711 | NCBI WGS metagenome assembly JAANMT01 (sample SAMN14094538, study PRJNA606508) | bioreactor metagenome | isolation source: A lab-scale SPAN reactor treating ammonium-rich wastewater day 1 | place: Ireland: Galway | collected 2017-01-16 | reverse complement strand
AAAGACTCGGAATTGCCAGTGATGAAGATCTGGAACTCGCCATACAAAAAGGCGTAAATTACCCGAAAGGTTTACTCGCCTGGGGTAAAGAGATCGGCTTCGATAAAATCTCTGAAACACTTCAGAATCTTTACGAAGAATATCAGGAAGAGCGGTACCGCCAAAGTCCGTTGTTAAAGAAAATGTAACTTAAAAAAGATTTAAAATTATGAATCCGAAAATACTTCCTGCTCTTGTTTCCATGGTAGTTTCATTTATTATTCTTACCATTCTCAGTTTTTTTATGACCAAATTCCTGTTGAATTCCGATCAGGATTTCATGACATTTTTTGAGGAGAAATGGCTAATTACACTTGCCGTGGTGGTTGTTTTTGTCGGTTATAAACATTTTTTCAGCAGCAGAAAACAGTCTTAAAATAATCAAAAATTAAATTTTCCAATTAATATGTCGCCACTCGAACTCGCTCAATATATGCTCAATCAGGACCATTTCTCGCAATGGATGGGAATAAAACTCATTGAAATCCGCGAAAAATACTGCCTGATTGAGATGCCTGTAAAAGCTGAAATGATCAACGGCCTGAGAACCGTTCACGGCGGCGTTACATTTTCCCTTGCGGATTCTGCCCTCGCTTTTTCAAGCAACAATACGAATGATGCTTCTGTGGCATTGCACTGCTCGGTGAACTTTACAAAAGCCGTGAGACTGGGCGATACTTTAACCGCTGAAAGTGTTTTAATATCCGATACGCGAAAAACCGGTGTATATGATATTTCTATCACCAACCAACATAAGGTCTTGGTGGCAACTTTCCGGGGAACAGTCTATAAAATTGATAAAAAGGTGACGGATCTGTGATCTAAAATTACAATTAGAAAATATAACTTTTTACTATGAAAATAAAACTACTGATGGCATTATTATGCGTCTACGGATGGTCTTTCGCTCAAATTAAATTCGAAACCGGCTATTACATCACAAATTCGGGAGAAAAGACAGAAGGACTGATTAAAAACGTTGACTGGAATTCCAACCCCACAACTTTCCAGTACAAAAATTCAGAATCGGATGAAGTCAAAACTTGGAGTTTAAAAGACGTAAAAGAATTTAAAGTTTATAATGGAGCCAAGTTCGTAAGAGCTGAGGTAAAGTTAGACCGCTCAAGCCATATTTTAAGCAGATTAAGTAATCAACGAGCACCCGAATTTAAAAATGAGACACTTTTCCTAAAAGAAATGGTGGACGGAAATGTTCGGCTTTATAAATATAGTGATGGTAATCTCATAAAGTTTTTTTTGCAGACAAACGATGGCAAAATCGATCAATTGTTATACAAGCCTTTCCAGTTTGACAATGATAAAATCGCGTACAACAAAGACTTTCGAAAACAGTTGGAAGAAAGTTTCACATGTACAAATGAAAATCAGCGGAAGATTGCAAATGTTGAGTATGTAGAAAAGGAACTGGTCGATTTATTTATCGCACAAAACAAATGCTTAGATCCTGATTATACGGTTTCTGAACAAAAAAAATCCCGCAAAATAAACATTAATATCCGTCCCAGAGTTAATATCTCTTCACTTGATCTTACCCTAAATTCAGGGCCTCTTTACACGGATTTAGGAAGACAGACAAATTTTGGTGTCGGTGTGGAATTCGAATATTTTTTACCTTTCAATAAAAACAGATGGGCGGTTATCGCGGAACCTAACTATCGTTACTTTAAGAATGAAGTAACACAAGATTTAAATTATAGTTATCCTGCTACATTGAAAACCACTGTGGATTATTCAACCATCGAGTTACCAATTGGACTTCGTTACTACATGCACTTAAACTCAAGTTCGAAGTTTTTTATCAATGCTCAATATGTTGCAGACCTTCCCCTGAATGCGAAAATAGAAATTTACCGTAAGGACGATTCGGCAATGAATAGTACTTTGGAACCTCAGTCAGATCCTGCATTTGCATTCGGTTTAGGATATAAGTATCGCAATAAATATGGTGCAGAATTCAGATTCTTCACAAAAAGAGGAATTACGAATAACTATATACTTTACAGTTCAAATTATGAAACCACATCTTTCATATTAAGTTACAATATATTTTAACAGACACTCGATTCAATAAGAGTTAGAATTGAAATTCAATATAAAACTTCAAAAACAATTTTTGAAGTTTTTTTTATTTCGATGTAACAAAATTCCGAACTTCGTTGTCTTACCTATAAACTAAGCTATGACTCACGCAATCTTTAAGGATACGGTCTTCTGTCTCAAGGATGAGATGTACCGTTTTGCGAAAAGATTCGTGATGAGCAGTGACGAAGCCGAAGATGTTGTACAGGATCTGATGGTGAAATTCTGGCAGAAAAAAGAAGAGATTGCCGCTTTCGGAAACATTAAATCCTATGCGATGAGATCGGTAAAAAATGAATGCCTGAACAGATTAAAGCATCACGACGTGAAAATGGGTTTTGCAGATTTTCAACTTCACCGAAGTGAGCTTTACCAGATCGAGACCAATAATCTGAAAGAACACATCCTGGACTTCATCAGGCTGCTTCCGGAAAAACAGAAAGCCGTGATTCACCTGAAAGATGTAGAAGAATACGACATCTCGGAAATCGCAGAATTGCTGGAAATTGAGGAAAACGCAGTAAGAGTGAATCTGATGCGGGCCCGCCAGAAAATTAAAGAACAGATCACCCAATTAATGAATTATGAAAACCGACAGATCACAGGATAAATACAACGAAATCTTCCAGGAACTCAGGGACGAAAAGATGAAATGGGATTTTGAAGATTTTCTGGCGGAAGCTGAAATAAAAGAAAAACCTGTCATTAAAATTTCAGAAAAGAAAAGCGCATCTTTCCCGAAATTCTATTGGCTTGCAGCAAGTCTTGTACTGCTTGCTTCAGTGGGAGCGTTCTTTAAATTTATACAACCAAGCAGCATTCAGGAACAGAATGATTTGGTGAAAAACGAAATTCTGAAACAAAAAGACGATTTCGGAAACGATAATGAATTTGTCGCAATCCACACGAATGACTCTGTAAATGTAGCTTCAGACAGCTTAGTTACCGATTCGGCATACATCAGCAGCGATGAAGATGTGATGGATAAAATCCTCCCAAAAAGAGGAAGAATTAAAAGAAACCCGAGGCCTGTATTCGTTCAGAACGACACTCAGGTAAAATCTGCAAAAAAAACCACGGAGAAAGCTTCAAACTACGAATCTAACTACGTGATCATTAACGGCCAGAAAATCGAGAGCGAAGAGGAAGCAATTGATCTGGCGAAATATTCCTTCCGTATCCTGTCGGAAAATGTAACCAAAACGGTAGCGCAAACCGAGGCGCTACACAACCTAAACGACTACGAATAACCATTAATCCAGATGAATCATCGTTTCATCTTTTAAAAAAAAATATCATGAAAAAAACAATATTCATATTCGCCCTTTTCTTTTCATTTTTTACCACGGTAAACGCACAGAAAGACAAACTTGACCAGCTTTTCGAAAAATATCAGGAAACTGATGGCGTAACCTCCATCAAAATCGCCAAGCCGATGTTTAATATGCTGAACAAGCTGAACATTAATGATTCTGAACTTGACCAGATTAAACCATTATTAAGCAAGATCAACGGTCTTAAAATTCTTATTGTGGAGAAACCTGAAACCAAAGGAACAGATGAAATCAAGCAGCTGAACATGTTCCAGAATCTTCAGAGCGATATTTCCAACTCCATCAAAAATCTGAAGTATGAGGAACTGATGACCGTGAACAGCAAAGACAATAAAATTAAATTTCTGTCTTCTGACGCTACCAATGGGATTTTAGACAATCTGCTTTTAAGCATCAATTCTGAAGGAAATACGGTTCTGATGATGCTCGACGGGAAAATCTCAATAGACGACGTGAACAAACTGGTGAACGAAGCCCAGAATACTTCCCTCAAATCTTCATTAGTAACTGAAAATGTGAGCCCAGGCGGCGTAACCCAGGTGCGCAGCGTAGGGAAATTTACCGGCATAAAAGCCTCAAGCGGAATTAAAGTGAATTTTACCCAGGGAAATAACCAGTCGGTGGTTGTAGAGACCGATCCTAATCTTCAGGAATATGTTTCTACAGAAGTAAAAGACGGGATTCTGGTCATTTCAATTAATAACAAAAACAATAAAAAGCTTAACTTCAAAAAGCTATTGGTTACAGTTGAAGCTCCCAGACTTGCTTCGGTAGACGTAAGCTCCGGTGCATCTTTGATGACTGTAAACACGATTAAGGAAAATAATTTTAAAACAGAAGTTTCGTCCGGCGCTAATCTTAACGCTAACGTAATCGCTGAAAAAGCAGTTGAAGTCACAGTTTCTTCCGGTTCGACCGCCAAACTCGATGTTCAGTCGCAAAGTTTCACCCTTACCGGAACAAGTGGTTCAAGTTCCACGGTTGTTGGGAAAACAGCAAACGCATCATTCGATCTTACCAGTGCCGCGAGCTGCAATGCCAATGATTTTATAGCAAAATCGGCCACCGTTTCAGCAACATCCGGATCTAATTTGCGAGTTCAGGCCACAGAGGCATTAAGCGGCAGTGCAAGTTCCGGCGCCACAATAAGATACAAAGGAAATCCTAAAATTGAAAATGGAGGAACAAAAACGTCAAGTGGCGCAAGCATTAAACCTTTAAATTAGACCGTAAAATTCAAAAAAACATTAACCATGAAAAATATTGCCTTCTTATTCGCTGCGGTGCTTTTGCTCTCACTACAATCATGCATCGTTTCCAGCACACCAAAAATGGGATTTTTTGATAATCAGCATTACGATTATAAAGACGCTAAATTTACCAGTATTAATGTTCCGATGTTTCTCGCTAAACCAATGGTTAAAAAGACCCTGAAAGAAGACGGTGAAAGCGAAGAACTCATCAACCTCATCAGAAAAATATCCGATATTAAAGTGATGACGGTTGAGAATGGCAACAAAACAATGCTTACAGATTTCACCAAATATCTCACCAACAACCGTTTTGAAGAATGGATGACCGTGAAAAAAGAAAATGAGACCATAAAATTTCAAGCTAAACAAAAGGGAGAAGTCATCAGGAAACTTCTGATCACGGTACACTCCGGCAGCGAATTGGTTTTTGTAGATGTTTCGGGAAAATTTACCGCCGATGACATTTCGAGAATTATCAATTACTCCGAAAAGAAAGATGTAAAAAAACTTGTTTCCAAATAAATTAAATTAAAATAACTGCAGATTTTCCTGTGGTTATTTTTTTTGGCGCCGGGAACCTGCTGTCGCTACTCGCTTTTTTTCGGCGGCGGCTTCGCCGCCGCCGAAAAAAAGACCTCAGACACACCACTCCATCAGGGCTATTTACAACGTTTTTCTAATGAAATCAGGCTCAAAAAAACCATAGTTTTCATTTTCAAAAAAAAAGCATAATTTTGCAAGAAAGTAAAGATGTCTATTCACAACAAAATCGTAGAAACTGCCATCACTTTCGATGACGTGCTTCTCATCCCTTCTTATTCTGAAGTTCTGCCCAATCAGGTCTCTCTAAAATCACGACTTTCCGACAAAATCACCCTCAACGCCCCAATCGTTTCCGCTGCAATGGATACCGTTACCGAAGGCGAAATGGCGATTGCAATGGCAAGAGTTGGCGGTATCGGTTTCATCCACAAAAACATGCCGATTGCCGAACAGGCTGTTCAGGTATACCGTGTAAAACGCTCAGAAAACGGGATGATCTCCGATCCTGTAACCTTATCAAAAGACCACACATTGGCTCAGGCTAAAGAAATGATGGCCAACTTTAAAATTTCGGGTTTACCCGTTGTCGATGAGGAAAACAAACTTATTGGAATCATTACCAACCGTGACGTAAAATACCAGGAAAACCTTAATGCGAAGGTGGAGGAACTGATGACGAAAGACAAACTCATCACTTCTGATAAAGAGACCAACCTTGAACAGGCGAAAGCAATTTTACTTAAAAACCGCGTGGAAAAACTTCCGATTGTGGACAAAGAATTTAAACTGGTAGGTTTAATTACGATAAAAGATATCGACAATCAGCTTGAATATCCTAACGCCAATAAAGACAAAAACGGAAGACTGATCGTAGGCGCCGGAGTGGGCGTTGGCGAAGACACGATGGACCGTGTTTCCGCACTGGTAAAGGCAGGTGTTGATATTATCGCAGTAGATTCCGCACACGGACATTCTAAAGGTGTTCTTGATAAAATAAAGGAAATCCGCAACAGCTTCCCAGATTTAGATATCGTGGGCGGAAATATTGTAACTGCAGAAGCTGCGAAAGACCTTATTAAAGCCGGTGCAAACATCCTGAAAGTAGGTGTTGGCCCAGGTTCTATCTGTACAACAAGAGTGGTCGCAGGTGTTGGTGTTCCTCAGCTTTCCGCGATTTATAATGTTTTTGAATATGCGAAAACTAAAAATGTAGCGGTAATTGCTGATGGCGGAATCAAACTTTCCGGTGATATCGTAAAAGCACTTGCTTCCGGCGCGAATGCCGTAATGCTTGGTTCACTTCTTGCCGGAACTGATGAAGCACCGGGCGAAGAAATTATTTTTCAGGGAAGAAAATTCAAAGCTTATCAGGGAATGGGATCGCTTTCTGCCATGAGACGCGGCGGCAAAGAAAGATATTTCCAGAGTGAAGCAAAGAAATTTGTTCCCGAAGGAATTGAAGGAAGAGTTCCGCACAAAGGAAAATTAGAAGAAGTCGTATTTCAGTTAACCGGAGGAATCCGTGCCGGAATGGGCTACTGCGGAACAAAAGACATTGATACTTTACAGAAAGATGGGAAAATGGTCATGATTACCGGAAGCGGTCTAAAAGAATCTCATCCGCACGATGTAATTATTACTCAGGAGGCTCCGAATTATTCGTTATAAAATTTTCGATTAATTTAAAATAAAAAAAGGCTGCAGAAAACTGCAGCCCTTTTGTTTTAACACCTAATTAATTATTTTTTGATCACTTTTTTGCTTTCAGTAGATCCGTCAGCAAAATTAATTTTTACCACGTAAGAACCTTTTGCAAGATTTTCAATGTTAAATGTAGTTTCAGTAGACTTCTTAGCTACTTTGCCTGAAAGGTCAAATAACGTAACATCAACAATCTTTTTAGCAGATTTAATATTGATTACATCTGTTGCAGGGTTAGGATAAACAGAAACAACAGATTTAACTGAGGCATCAGAAACCGCAAGGAATGGATCTGCATTAACCGCTTTAACGGTGATATTATCAATTGCTACGGAAGAAACACCGGCTGCTAAAACATCAAATTCGGTAGGTGCCATGGCCGGAGCTCCCTGATATTCAAAAATCTCGCCATTATTAACCTGAGCTTTAATTTCTCCGGTAGTTGTATTATAACTGGCTTTTATACGATACCAGGTATTTACGTTTGCAGTCTCCTCTAAAATTATACCATCCACTTCGTCAGCAATGTAGATATATCCTTGGTCCTGGCTCCACCCGATCTCCATTGTTAATGCCTCATCAGCGTCAATGTCATAAATTTGAACAACACCAGCTCCGTCTGCTCCACCAGCTCCTGTATAATAATCAAACTCTACATAAAAGATATTATTGGCTGATGATTTTGTACTCCATTTAGTATCATGAAAATGCCATATCCCCTGATTAGATGCTGGACTTACAACTTTAAAGGATTTTCCGTGTTCAGCATCAATAGTTTGCACTTGGGTTATTGCAGCGGCCCCAGTTGATTCATATCGAGCCCAGCCGCCTTGTGTACCTAGATTCCCGGTATTGTAAGAATTAAAATTGTCGCTCCATAAGTTTTGCGAAAATGCGCTTACTGTAAAACCTACAGTCAAAGCAATAGATAAAAATCTCTTCATTGTATATAAATATTTTAAATTGGGCGCTAAAATATGCTTTAATACTCGGTTTCACAAGAAATCCTTATCATTAGGGTAGTTTTTGTTGTAAATTCCCGAAAAATTATGAACATATAGCAGTTTTTTATCATAATATTGACCAATTCAAATATTGTTGTATTTAAATAATAGTTAGTTTTGCATGTAAAATGACACAGATCTATGAAAAACGTTTGCATAACTGCGCTCCTTTTTTTCTTTATTCAGTGCGATGTTTTACCATCGAACTTTCCGGTTTACCAACCCGGCGCCCCGACTGCCGCAATTCCGAATGAAAATAAAGAGTTTGCCGATTTGATGGAAAAAGACCAGGTCAACAAAAAGCAGAAAACCGCAGAGGTCCTCACCTATCTCCTGAACGATCCGGAGCCGGATGATCCTTATACTGCAACAGTTATCGAGAATACTTCGAACTGTAACATTATTGTAAGGCTGGTGGCAGTAAACGGAAGTCAAATTTACAATCTTCCAATTCCCCGAAACGGTAAAAATCACTTTAAAATTGCCAAAGGAAATTACACGCTGAAATCAAATGTTTGTGAAGCCAAGTATTATTCGCAGAAATCGATTACTGAGCCGCTTATTCTGAAACTCACCGCAAATTAATTCTGATGATTTACTGAAAACTAGCGCAAGCATTATCCGAATGCTTAAAGTGATAAAACTCATGATCCACAATTTTCAGAAACAAATTAATTAGGATAACTTTGTCCTATTAAGATGTCACTAAATTAAATTATATATGAAACAGATTATCACAAGCTTTGCTCTCGCCCTTTTAGCACTTCAGGCATGTAAACAGAATCCGACCGAATCTTCAGCAACTTCAACCGAAAACGCAATGGAGATTAAAGTCAGCGGTGAAACAGAAACCCAACAGAAACTTAATCCCCCAATGCTTCCAGGCGCAATCGGAGACCGCGCAGCGAAAAAAGTTATCGTACATCTGGAAGCTACCGAAGAAGAAGGCGAACTTGCCGATGGCGTTACTTACAAATTCTGGACATTCAACAGTACCGTTCCGGGAACTTTCATCCGTATCCGCGTTGGCGACGAAGTTGAACTACACCTTAAAAATGCCAGCAACAGCGTAATGCCACATAATATCGACCTTCATGCCGTAAACGGACCTGGCGGTGGTGCTGAAGCGACTAACGTTGCCCCCGGAAAAACTGCAATTTTTAATTTCAAAGCACTTAATCCCGGTCTTTTTGTTTACCACTGTGCGGCAGCGCCGGTTCCAATGCACATTGCAAACGGGATGTACGGTTTAATTTTAGTGGAACCTGCAGGCGGATTGCCTAAAGTTGACCGCGAATATTACATCATGCAGAGTGAATTCTACACCAAAGGAAAAACCGACGAAAAAGGTCTTCAGGAGTTTGATCAGGACAAAGGTGTTGACGAAAATCCAAGTTATGTAGTTTTCAACGGAAAGAAAAACGCACTGATGGGCGACAAAATGCTCGAAGCTAAAGTAGGCGAAACGGTAAGACTTTACGTAGGAAACGCAGGACCTAACCTTGCATCTTCATTCCACGTGATTGGCGAAATTTTCGACAGAGTTTATGTGGAAGGCGGCACCAAAATCAATGAAAACGTTCAAACAACTTTAATTCCGGCTGGTGGAGCAGTAATCGTAGAGTTTAAAGTCGAGGAACCTGGAGAATATGTATTGGTAGACCACTCTATCTTCAGAGCGTTCAACAAAGGTGCTATCGGAAAACTGAAAGTTACAGGAGAAAAAAATCCAAAAGTTTTCCATAAAGTTCAGTAATAAAAATCTTTAATAGAAAAGAAACTGCCATGGGTGCAATTTTTAAAACAATTCTTTACCTCAGCGGTTTCTTTTTTATTTTTCAGAGCTGCGGAGATGCCGCTGCCGAAACTTCAAAAAAAGATTTAATCACCGAAAGCCGGGACGTAAAAATAAATCCAGAAGTGAAGATGGTTACCATTAAAGGCGGAAAATACCAGCCTTTTTACGGCGGGGACAGTTCGCTGGTTGAAGTGCCGGATTTTTTACTCGATGAAAGGCCCGTAACCAACCGTGAATTCCTCGATTTTGTAAAGAAAAATCCAAAGTGGAAACGCAGCAATGTAAAAGTAATCTTCGCCGACGAAACTTATCTGAGAGACTGGCAGGATGATGAAACTTTACCGAAAAATGCAGATCCGGAAGCGCCCGTAACATTTGTTTCCTGGTTCGCCGCGAAAGCCTATGCAAAAAGTGCCGGAAAGCGGCTACCAACCATGGATGAATGGGAATATGTTGCAATGGCCGATGAAGAAACCGCCAATGCCCGGAACAAACCGGGTTATTCCGCGCATCTCATTAATCTTTACAACGAAAAATTCCGCGAACGCAACAGGGTAAAAGTTTCGAAACCCAATTACTGGGGCGTATACAATATGTTCGATTTAGTTTGGGAATGGACGGAAGATTTCAATTCTATCATGACAACAAGTGATTCCAGAACCGGCGAATACGATGACAAGGGACTTTTCTGTGCTTCCGCCGCTACAAGCGCCAACGACGTTCTCAATTATGCTTCTTTTATGCGCTACGCTTTCCGCTCGAGTCTGAAAGCCAACTATACAGTCGAAAACCTGGGCTTCAGATGCGCTAAAAACCTTAAATAAAATGAAAAATTTAATCATTATCATTTTTTCAGCGTTTACCCTGCTTTCCTGCAAGGAAAATACGGAACAGGTTACTGCGAAGAAAGAAAACTCCGGCAGTTCCATTTTTCTGCTCGATTCAAAATGGCAGAATCAGGATGGTAAAGAACTTCATCTGAAAGATCTGAAAGGCAAAAATCTTGTTGTGGTAATGATTTTCACAAGCTGCAGAACCGCTTGCCCGATCCTGGTAGCCGACATGAAGAAAGTTCATGCGAAAATTGAGAAAGATAAACTGGATGATACGTCACTCGTTCTTATCTCCATCGACCCAACAAATGATACACCGGAAGTTTTGAAAAAATTTGCTGCCGAAAGAAATATGGATCAGGCTCCCTGGATTTTCCTCGTAAGCGATGAAGAAGCGACACGCGAATTTGCGAATGTTCTTGCTGTGAAGTACAAAAAAATTTCACCCATTGAATTTTCACACTCTAACATTATCAGTGTTTTCAACCGAAACGGTGAACTCATAAGTCAGGAAGAAGGCTCGGGAATTAATGCCGAAGCGGTTGCAAAAACCGTAAATCAACTCAATTAAATTTAACTGATATTTTTTAATGATTCTTTATGCCTTACATCTGGTGAGGCATTTTTTGTTTTTATAAAAAATAACAGTCCCAATCCGGAAGAAAGGAGTCCCAATCCCACGAAGTACGCATAATTCCCCGCGTTGATCGGAAAATGATCAATCATATATGCCGTAATCTGCGGTCCGAAAATTCCGCCAATTCCCCATCCTATGAGTGTGATTCCGTAAATCGACGATGCGAGAGTACTGCCATATCTTTCCTTAATTAAAGAAGGAATCACACCGAAACCACCGCCATAACACAAAAGAATAATACAGACGCCTGCAGAAAAAAGCATGACATCCGATGTGTTGATGAGCATTATAAAAACAAAAATCTGAATCAGAAGAATCAGCCGGAAGGTAATAATCCGTCCGATCTTATCGGAAATACTTCCCCAGAAAAACCTGCCAATTCCGTTAAAAAGCGCACTGACACCTATTAATGTTGCACCTTTATCTTCTAATGTTCCCATATGAGAAAAACCTCCTGACTTCAGTAGATTCTGCAGCAATGGAGATTGAAACGAAATAAAAATCATTCCCGCAATAATATTGAAGGTAAAAACCAGCCAGATGATGAGATAATCTGCTTTGAGAATGTGTGGAAAAATATTGAGTTTTTCAGACGATCTTAAATTGGATGAAGCTAGGTTTTCAATCCTTAAAAACTGTGCTAAAAATGGGAGAACACACAAAAGCGTGATCCCTATAAAAAGAAAAACCTGCGGCAGATTTTCATTAAAAGTCTCAAGAAAAAACGGTGCAAGCAGTTTCGACATGACCAAAGCCCCCAGTCCGAAACCCATCACCACCATACCTGTAACAAGACCGGCTTTGTCGGGAAAATACTTTAAAACCACCGCCACGGGCGTTACATAAGCCAGTCCAAGACCAATTCCTCCAACAATTCCAAAACCGAAATACAGCAGAAAAAGCGAGCCTGAACTCAAGGCAAAAGACGAAATAATATAACCCAAAGCGTACAGAATGACGCCGGTTACAGCCAGTTTTCTTGCTCCGAATCTTTCAATTCTGGAACCGCACCATGCGGCGGTAATTCCCAGCATCAGAATCGCCAAACTGAATGTCCAGGCAGTTTCACTGTTGGTCCAGCCGTAGGTTTCGGCAATCGGTTTCTGAAAAAAACTCCAGGCGTAAACGGTTCCCAGACCCAAATGGGTAAGCGTTCCCATGATGGCAATAAGCCAACGCTTATTAAATGTTACTTTCACTTCTCCAAAAAATCTTAACGATAAAGATAGGAAGTAGTGGCGGTTGGCGATCTATTCTCGGGAATGATATAATACAGATTAAGAAATTTATTCAGAAAATGTTTCGGAATTTCCTTTTCCTAATTTCTCTTTAAAATCATCAATGCGCCAATCGGTCCCCGCATTTCCTTTTTCAATTTTTTCTTTAGCATAAAGGCGATAATCATTTTCGGTTTTATCTAAAAGATAATCGTAAGGTCCGACAGAAGAAATAAGCTTTACGAGAACCGGAGAAATTTCAAGACAGATAAAAAGTCCCATGATAAAAGCGGCGGCAATGCCGATGATTGGAGTGTTTTTCCCAAGTTCATCTAATGCCTGAAGCCGCGCTGCAAACCCATTGAATCGGTCTTCAAAAGTTTCGGTTTTATTTCTTTCGGTTTCTATGTTGGTATAGACTTTAGATATTTCTTTGTCGAGGTATTCAAGCCTCGGAGCGATTTGTTTCTGGTAATTTTCCAGATCCTGGCGGCGCTGTTCCTTGAGTTCTGCTTTCCTTTTTGCATTGGAACCGAAACCTACTTTTCCCGAGGTTAATCCGCTTTGTTTCCCCAAAATCTCTTTTTCAAGTTCTACCGCAGCCGAATCATAGGATTTCTGATAATCGGCGATCTTCAATGCAATCTGTTTTTTCTCAGTTTCGAAAGGGCCACTTTGCTGAAGAATCCGGCCGTTCATTTCTGCCTGCAGCTGGGTTTTGTTTCTCTGGATGATGGTGTTCAGCTGCTTGTTCACTTCTTTCTCAAAGATTTTCAGCTCCAGAGGTTTTGATATGATGATGCCTAAAAATGCCGCTAAAATAAGTCGGGGAACTGCCATTAAAATCTGGTTCAACCATGTTCCTGTTTTTTTGATCGATGAAACAATATAACGGTCCAGATTGAAAATCATTAAACCCCACAAAACTGCAAATCCGATCGAAATCCATAAATCATCGAACACTGTAAACATAGCATAGCCCGCAGAAAGCGTGGCAAAAATTGCTGTGAACAGCACGATTCCTCCGATACCAGCGAACTTATTCCATTCCGAGGGAGATTTTTTTAAAATATGAATATTCCCGCCGGAACATACGAGCAGAAAGTGTTGAAACCAATTCATTTTGTGGCTTACAGGATGTATATTTTGAGTAGGTTTTTTCATTAATTAAAATTTTGAATGCTTAAATCTTAAATAATTTGTCATTAAAAACGTAACAATGTTACAAATAGTATTAGGTTTAACCAAGTAAATATTAAATAAGTTTAAAACAGGGAACGTGATTGACATTAGGTGACAACCATAAGCTATATCTTCGCGGGAACACAAATGCAGTCTGCTACGAAAATAGCAGCTTGTTGCTTTTGAAAGCAAACAAAACACAATGAAAAAAAATTCTATCTTTTCTTATGGAAAGCTGCTACACAGGCTTTTCCCACTAATTCTACTTTTTTTATCCTTTTCTGCTTACGCACAATCGGCGCCGCCAGCAACTTCGGGTGATTACCGGTCAAAAACACAGACGGGCACTGGGCCTTTCCTCTGGACCACCGCAGCAAACTGGGAGGTTTATAATGGCAGCATTTGGCAAACTGCCGTACAGTATCCCGGGCAGGGAACAACAGCTGCGTCCCAAGCCACTTATGATGTATATATTTCGCCTGGAACGGAAATTAACGTTAACAGCAGTGCAACTTATTATTTCGGCGATCTTTATATTTTAGCTAACAATCCGGTTACAAATGTCCAGCCCGCTGTTTCTTCCGGCGCAAATGTGGGAAGAATTAATCTTTCGGGGCCAAACGGCGGTGTAAACTTCTTTCTGTGGGGAAATGAACAGGATATCTTTATTTTTGGAGGTGTTCTTTATTTCGAAACTAACAATACCGTTGTGGGTTTACTAAGAGGAAATGCCCTTGTAGTTAACAATTATAACGGAACAAACCAGATTTTAGGCTCCAATGGACTTCAACCTTTACAAAATGGATGCACCGGTAATAAGCAGGTGAAATTTTACAATGCTGACGGTACGATCGCACAAAATTATATGGTCTGCAACGGAAACAATTCCGACTACAATTTTGTGGCATTGAACAACAACGGAGGCAGCATATCCGCTATCCTAACTGCATCTCCTGCTCAGTTATGCGCTGGGGGTTCTTCAACATTACTAACCAATTATACAGGAAGTATTCCCGATGGTAAAATCATCACTTATAATATTCAACTTGTCAGCGGGCCTGCCGGCTATTCCTATACAGGTTTAAACGGAACATTTACCGACCCAGGTACGGCAGCCAGTATTCC
>JAANMT010002552.1_pt1 | contig 14817 bp, 15 predicted proteins | sample 7279711 | NCBI WGS metagenome assembly JAANMT01 (sample SAMN14094538, study PRJNA606508) | bioreactor metagenome | isolation source: A lab-scale SPAN reactor treating ammonium-rich wastewater day 1 | place: Ireland: Galway | collected 2017-01-16 | reverse complement strand
AATAGGCGATATTCGGCTCAAGGTAAATGATGAAAAATTTATAAATTATGACAACAACTCCTAAAACGATATAAAATAATCCCGTTATTAATGATAACCAGTTAAACAACATGGGCAAAAATACAAAAAATTAAAAAAAGAGAAGCAATTGCTTCTCTTTCATTATACTAAATTCAATTTTAATAAATTATTCGAACTGCATGGTAAGCGGCATTCTGAATCTGTATCGAACAGACTGACCGTTTATTTTCGCAGGAGCCCATTTATTCTTGATTGATTTTACAGTTCTGATTGCTTCTGCATTAAAATCTTTATTAGATCCGTTTGCTTTCACATCAGTAATGCTACCGTCTCTCTCAACAACAAATGTAACCTCAGTTTTCACTGTTCCTTCATCACCATCCATTACCGAAGTATCGAAACTGCTGTTTACTTTACTTCTGAATGAATTAATACCTCCAGGGAATTCAGCTAACTGCTCAACTTCTGTGTAAACCTGGGTTTCAGAAACCTGTGGCTTAACTTCTACTGTTGTAGATTTGGTTGGTCCCGGCGGCGGCGGCGGCGGTGTATACGTTGGAGTTTTAACCCCTTCCTGATTTACTAAACCTGTTGTAGTTTCAAGCTGCTTGGTAATTGGCGGCGGTGGAGTTTCTACTTTTGGTGCCTTCACCGGTTCCGGAACTACGTTCTGAATTACCTCCTGTTGAGGCTCTTCTTTTGGTGGTGGCGGTGGTGGTGGTGGTTCTTCTTCTTTTATTTCCTCAATGATCTGCTCTTCCGGTAGAATGTCAATTAAATTGGCATTTACCTCGGTAGTTTCTTTTGCATTCATCTGCTTGATCTTCATGATGACAAACGGAGTGATTGCAGCTACCAAAAACAGAATGGTTCCAAAAATAAAAGACTTTGTTAAAATGGATCTGTAACTTGTTCGCAAGTCATAGGCTCCATAGGCTTTATTTCTGTTTTCAAATACAATTTCATCCAATGTTGGAGTATTGTTGTATGTATTATCTTCTGCCATTTATTCTTTCTTTAAAAATTAAAGTAATACATTCTAGTTACTGTCAGCTGCTGGAGCTGCCGGCGCTGAAGTAGCACCCACTTTCTTATCATAAACAGCCTGTTCCCAAGATTTAACATCGGTAATACCGTATATTTCATTTTTGGTAATGGCCATTTCGTCCAGAATGTCTACAAAGTTCTTATATACTGCATCGTCTGTCGGCTTAATGATCACTGTAAATTTAGTTTGATCTTTAGCTCTAGCTTTTGCCTGCTCGATTACTTTTGTAATCCCCTCTCTATCAAAAGAAGTTTCCTGAAGCGTTTGCTCGTTGAGCCCTGCCTGGTCTAACTGGTGATAGAAAATCCTGTTGTCTTTTCCTATAATTAATGAAATCGAGTTTGATAAATCAATTTCAGTTGGTGGTGGTTTCACATTATCTTTCGGTTTTGCCGGAAGACCTAAATCCATCACATTCGGTTTGTTGAAAGTTGTAACCAACATAAAGAACGTGATCAAAAGGAACGCCAAATCCACCATTGGGGTTAAATCTACGTGGGGCGGCTGCTTCTGCGAGCGCACCTTTCCACCTTTCCCGCTACTGTCTTTTACTTGTACTTCTGCCATTTCTTTATTATTGTGCTACTTCCTGACTTGTTATTAACCAGAATTTCAAGAAATCAATATCTCTTAATCCTTCAAACAGCGATTTCACTTTAGGGTACTTTGTCTGCACATCGCCCTTGATTGCCAATTTATAATTAGGGTTTACTGCTAAACTCTGCTGTACCCAATCAATTAACTGTTTGTTTGTACTGTCAAGCGGAACGCCTGTTTGGCTTTTAAACGCCTTTTTATCCTCTTCAGAAAGATTAAGATAACCTTTAAGCTGGTTCATCGGCACACCTACAGACTGCAATTTGGTGAACTCCACTTTTTCCTGATTCGTAAATTTCAATCCATACTTCTCTCCCATTTTATCCAGAAGCTGCATTCTTTCGGTTCCGTTTTCTACTGGTGTAAAGTAGAATTTACCGTCTGTTGTACTGAGTACAGTCATCAAACTGGCGTCCGGAAGAAGCTTTTCAGATATAGAAGATGGCGTGGTTACCGTCTCGACATCAGGAACATTGAACTGAGCCGTGAGGATAAAGAACGTAAGGAGTAGAAATGATACATCGGTCATCGCCGTCATATCCACCCTTATATTATGTCTTTTTGGTTTGACTCTCGCCATTATATTTTATTTTTTTATTATACTTCACTTTTTTAGACCGTCAAATAACCATCAGGTTAAAAAAGGTCTGCGTTCATCAGAGAATTTCTTAGTGAAATTCTGCGAATGACTGCTGGATTGACATTGCGATTTCGTCAATTTTGAACGTTAATCCGTCAATCTTAGAAGTAAAATAGTTATAAAGGATAATCGCAACAGCAGATGTACCAATACCTAATGCAGTATTTACAAGTGCTTCAGAAATACCGATTGATAACGCAGCAGAATCTGGTGTTCCACCACCTGCACCTAGCGCACTAAACGCCTTGATCATCCCGATTACTGTTCCTAGAAGAGCTACAAGGGTTGCAACAGTACCAAGAGTTGAAAGAATCATCATGTTTTTCTCTAGCATTGGCATTTCAAGAGTTGTAGCTTCTTCAATAGATTTGTTAAGCGCAACCATTTTCTGCTCTTTGTTCATTGTAGTATCGTGAGATAATGCTTTATAAGTAGTAAGACCTTCTTTTACAACATTACCTACAGAACCTTCTTGTCTGTCGCACTCTTCGATAGCCTCATCAACTTTGTTCTGATCAAGCAATCTTCTAACATTCAATACAAAATTATCTACATTTCCTTTACCTGAAGCTTTTCTAAGTACTAAAGCCCGCTCGATTGAAAATACAATTACGATAATCATGAAAGAAATAAGAATTGGTACAATTGGTCCACCCATATAAATAATCCCCATAAATCCATCAGGATGCAATTCTTTTGTTTCCAAATCTGAGAAACCTACAGATGAAAGACCTTCCAGCCTTGGATCAGCCTTAAAGTTTCCCGGGTTACCCAAAACAAATAAATAAATAGCAATACCTATCGCGATAAGAATAGGAATAACTAATGCAGGATTTAATCCCCCTAACTTTTTAGCAACTACTTGCTCCTCGTTGTTTGAAACATTCATTTCCATACTAAACTAAATTATAATTGTTATTTTAAATTTTCGAGCTGTAAAATAAAGTCAAAATATTTAACCTTGCAAGTGTTTCGACTTTAATGAAATACATTTTCATTTGTGTTAAGATTCATTAACATTACCAAATTGGTAAATTTTAATTTAAATACTGATGATAATTTTTGATTTTAAAAATACCTTTAAAAATTAGTACAATTTACCCTCTTTTTTTTACGATTTGCACTACGATATTTTTTTTCATAATTATTTTTAACACACAATATTAACGATTTTTTTTGGGACTATAATTACTTTTTTAGGAGTATTTCCTGCAAGCTGATCTAAAACACGTAAATCTTTCAAGATGATTTCCTGAATCTCTGCAACAGTTAAATCTGCCGGCAATGCAAGTTTAAATCTCATTTTACCGTTAAAGCTCACCGGATATTCAATCTCATCTTCTACGAGATACATTTCCTCAAAAACCGGGAATGGTTCAAACTCAACTGAAGATGCATGACCCAACTGCTGCCAAAGCTCTTCTGATATATGCGGAGCATAAGGCGAAACCACGATTGCCAATGGTTCAAGGATTTTTCTTTTGTTGGTTTTGAGTTTCTGGAATTCGTTAACTGCAATCATAAATGACGATACAGAGGTGTTAAAAGAGAAGTTATCAATATCTGAAACAACTTTCTTGATCAAGGTGTGCAGCACCTTATATTCTTCTTTCGTCGGCTCTTCGTCCGTAACTTCCAAAGTGTCACCATTATAATAAAGGTTATAGAACTTCTTCAGAAAGCCGTAAACTCCGCTTAACCCTTGTGTGTTCCATGGTTTTGACTGTTCCAAAGGTCCGAGGAACATTTCATAAAGCCTTAAACAGTCTGCGCCGTATTCTTCACAGATATCATCGGGATTGACAACGTTGTATTTGGACTTGGACATTTTTTCTACTTCCCTTTCAGTAATATATTTTCCTTCTTCCAGAATAAATTCAGCATCCGCATATTCAGCTCGCCAGTTTCGGAACTTTTCTACGTCAAGTTCATCAGTGGCTCCTTTTAATAAAGAAACATCGACGTGAATTTTCTGAGTAGCATAATTTGGAGCCAAATTTTTCGAAACAAACTGATTGGTTCCCTCGATTCGATATACAAATGCACTCATCCCCAAAATCATTCCCTGATTGATGAGTTTCTGAAAAGGTTCATCATGACTGATATAACCTCGGTCTTTTAAAAACATATTCCAAAAACGGGAATATAATAAATGTCCCGTTGCATGCTCACTTCCGCCGATATATAAGTCAACCTGCCCCCAGTAATCCGAAAGGTTCTTATCAGTGAAAACTTCTTCGTTTTGCGGATCCATATATCTCAGGAAATACCATGAACTGCCGGCCCAGCCAGGCATCGTAGATAATTCCAGAGGAAACACGGTGAGATGATCAATTAAATCTGTTGCAACAACTTTTTCATTGAGTTCGTCCCACGCAAAACTTTTCGCATTTCCCAAAGGTGGATCTCCATCTTCAGTAGGCAAATATTTCTCAACTTCCGGCAATTCCAAAGGAAGTGCAGAAACCGGAAGCGCATAAGGCATTCCCTCTTTATAATAAACCGGTACAGGCTCTCCCCAATATCTTTGACGCGAAAAGATAGCGTCGCGCTGTTTGTAATTGGTGGTCCCGTGACCGATCCCCCGGTTGGTAATCGCGTCGATGATGCGGGCTTTGGCTTCATCATACTTCATTCCGTTCAGGAAATCTGAATTCACACAGACACTGTCTTTTGAATCATAAGATGCCTCCTGAATATCTTCATCGGTCTCCACCACTTTTACAATGTTCAATCCGAACTTTTTAGCAAAACGGTGATCCCGTTCATCATGTGCCGGAACCGCCATTACAGCGCCAGTTCCGTAACCCATCAGCACATAATCCGAAATATACACGGGCATTTTTTCGTCATTGAAAGGATTCACAGCATAACTTCCGGTGAAAGCGCCGGAAACATTTTTTACGTCCGTCATGCGGTCGCGCTCCGTTTTTTTGGAAGTATCTTCGATATACTGATCGATTGCTGCTTTCTGTTCTTCTGTGGTGAATTTTTCAACCAAGGGATTTTCCGGAGCGAGAACCATAAATGTTGCTCCGAAAATGGTATCAGGTCGTGTGGTAAAAACAGAAATGTTCTCATCAGAATTCAGCACCTCAAATGAAACCTGTGCTCCCTGTGATTTCCCGATCCAGTATTCCTGGGAATCTTTCAGTGGCTGTGGCCAATCGAGTTTTTTCAGACCTTGCAACAATCTTTCGGAATAAGCGGTAATTCTCATACTCCACTGGATCATTTTCTTCTGGAAAACGGGGAATCCACCTCGTTCAGATTTACCGTCTTTCACCTCATCGTTTGCGAGAACTGTTCCTAGACCTGGACACCAGTTTACGGTAGTTTCTGCACGATAAGCTAAACGGTAGTTTAACAGAATATCCTGCCTGTCGAGTTCAGAAGCTGATTTCCATTCCTCTGCTGTGAAATTCAAAGCATCATTCTGCACCGCTGAAAGGTTTGCCGTACCTTGCTTTTCAAAATGCTGAATCAGCGTTTCAATCGGTTCTGCTTTATCGGTCGACTTGTTATACCATGAATTAAAAAGCTGAATGAAAATCCATTGTGTCCATTTATAATAGGAAGCATCAGATGTTCTCACTTCACGGCTCCAGTCAAAAGAGAAACCGATTTTTCTGAGTTGCTCCTCATATCTTGTAATATTCTGTTCGGTGGTAATTGCGGGATGCGTTCCGGTCTGTATCGCATACTGTTCTGCCGGAAGCCCGAAAGAGTCGTAACCAACGGGATGCAGAACATTAAATCCCTGATGTCTTTTATATCTAGCATAAATATCAGAAGCAATGTAACCCAGCGGATGACCAACATGTAAACCCGCTCCCGAAGGGTATGGAAACATATCCAAAACATAAAATTTCGGTTTGTCGGTGTTATTTTCGGTTTTGTAGGTTTGATTTTCTTCCCAGAATTTCTGCCACTTCTTTTCGATCGATTGATGGTCGTAAAACATGTTCTATTTTTAAGTAAGTCACAAATTTAGGGTTTTACAATGAATTTTAAATCAAACTAATAATTGTAAATTTGTGAAAACTATACTTAAAAAAGTCAATGCCTGAAGTTTCTATCATTACTCCCGTATTTAATTCATCAAAATTCCTGGAACAGACGATCGATTCGGTCATTAGCCAGACATTTTCTGACTGGGAATGGGTAATTACGGACGATAAATCGACGGATGATTCGGTGCAAATGATTCAAAAACTTAATGACCGCAGAATTAAATTAATTATAGCAGAAAAAAATGGCGGTGCCGGACATGCCCGAAATCTGGCCTTAGAAAAAGCAAGCGGAAGATTTATTACTTTTCTGGATGCGGACGATTTCTGGGAACCTGTTTTTCTGGAGGAAATGGTTTCTTTCATGAAAAGAGAAAATGCAGAACTCGCCTATTCCAATTACGCACGCTGTAACGAAAATTTACAGCCAAAAATTGATGATTTCATCGCTGATAAAGAAGTTACTTTTAATAATTTACTAAAAACTTGCCGGCTTTCCCTGTTAAGTTCCATGTACGATTCCTCAAGAGTTGGAAAAGAATATTTCCCCGTGGGCAGCAAGCGTGAGGATCATGTGATGTGGCTGAATTTATTAAAGAAAATCCCGTCCGGAAAACCGCTGCGCAAAACCATGGCCAAATACCGAATGCACCCTGCAAGCATTTCGCGGAAGAAAACCAACATCATGAAAGACCAATATCTTGTTTACAAAGATTATATGAAATTCTCTACTCTGAAATCAGCTTACTATACCGCCAACTGGGCGTTGAACGGATTTATGAAATACTCAAAACTGTTTAACTGATGGAATATTCTAAAGAATTTAAACAGGCTTTAAGTGAATTTTCGTCCGTTGAAAAAGACAGACTGATTTTCCGGTTGCTGAAAAAGGACAAGCTGCTCTCGAAAAAACTGTATTTCGAACTGATTGATCCGGAAACTACTGATCAGAAAAGAAATCAGATGGAAGAAAATATAGCAGAGAAAGTTCTATTAGCTTCCAGATACATCGGAAATCCAAAATATTATTTGGTGCTAATCCGGAAAATAAGCGCCGAAATAACGGAACACATCAAAATTACGACTGATAAATTCGGGGAAATTTCGCTGCATTTACTTTTGGTGAGTAAGATTTTAGAAAGTAATGAAAAACTTAATCAGCAAAGGTTTGATAATGTCTACAAACTCTACATCTATCTCATCAATAAAATAGTCCGCGCCTTAATTCTCATCAAAAAAACAGACGAAGATTACTGGATGGAGTTTGATGAGTTACTACAGACCATCGATTTCCAGATCCATGAAAACATCTATCTTGAAAAACTCTGTATTAATAACAGTTTTGATTTCAACTGGCTGAAGTGCGAATACATTCCGGATCATTTAGATCTGATCATTAAAGACATCAAAAGCCAGGGATTTCTGCGGTAAAATTCAAACTGTTATTTCTGCGGCTGTGTTCTGCTCATCGTTGAAATCTTCCGCATGACCCGGTCCACCATTGCATCGCAGTAAATAAGATTAAATTCGAAAACTTCTTCTTTACTATAAAACTTTTCGATCTCATTCCGCAGATATGCTTTTGCGCGGTTCACGCGGGTTTTCATATTTCCTTCACTTACCTCAAGAATATTGGCGGTTTCCACAACACTCAGTCCGTTGATTTCTCTCAGGGCAAAAGCAATCCTGTACTCAGCAGGCTCTTTTCGATAACCGAATTCAGTTCTTTAGTCATTACAATATCTGAGGTTTCATTGGTCTCCATATCTGAAACTAGGCTGTCTTCTGTCATCGCTTCCACATGTTTCGACCTCCAGGTCTGGGTTTTGCGGTAGCACAGATGAAGCATGATTTTAGAAATCCATGTTCGGAAAGAAGACCGGCTTTCGAACTGGTGAAGATGTTTATAAGCTTCAATATAAGTTTCCTGCATCAGATCCTGGGTATCTTCATGGCTGAAGCGGTACATCATGCCAATCCGGTAAAGCGACGCATTATTTCTTCTGATCACCAGTTCAAAAAGGGCGGTCTCGCTATTAAGAATTCTATCTACCAACTCCCGGTCGGTGTATTTTTCTTGGGTTTCCATCATCTATGATCGTAGTCTCCGGCAAGTTTAGCCATTGAAAAAGCAGAAATCGCCATCACCAAATCGCGCACAGCTACATCTGCAAATTTCCAGTCGACGAGTAAAGTTACGGCAATTAAAGTTAGCCATGCAGCTACCACCATACCGCCGATTCTCGGTTTCAGAAAAACCAGAACGCCGGCCGCGATCTCGATGACTCCCACAACCATCATAAATGTACCTGCGGAGAATGGCAGCATATGAAGAAGAGTTGAGTTAAGATACTGGCTCCAGTCTGTAAAAATGTTGGTGAATTTATCAAGTCCTGCAACGATCGGAACGATTACGAAAACGGCTTTCAGCGTGGTGTACACGGAATGAATTCTTGAATGTTGATGAATTGCTTCCATTTTGAATGATTTTTAGTTAAAAATTCTGACTTCTATTACAATAGAGTCAACCTGAAACAAAAAGGTTACAAAATTTTAATTTAAAAAACGAGAAGCTGCAATTCCTGGAAACGGAAAATACTATGGTGCAGACTCGTAAGATAATATTCTGCTCAAAATAATTTCTGAAGCGTTCGGCTGGGAATCGACAAAATTTCTGGCGTTTTCGCTCATTTTTTTTAACAGTTCACTGTCATTAAGCAAGTTTAAAATGTAAGGAGCCGCGAAAAATTCGTCCTCAAAAGATTTGCCTCCGTGATGCGCTATTAGGTCGTCTGCTTCAGGATTCTTCAGGTATTGGTTTCCAACCAGCACAGGGATCCCGAAAGTTGCCGCTTCCAGAATATTATGAAGTCCCTTACCATGAAAACCTCCGCCAACAACGGCAAGATCCGCATAAGAATAAAGTTTGGAAAGTAAACCTATACAGTCGATAATCAAAACCTGTGCATTTGAATTCTGAAGCATCTGCGCATTTACAACGCTTGAATACAGAACCGCGTTCGGGAAAAGGTTTTTCAGGTTTTCAACTCGTTTTAAATCGTGAGGCGCAATAATCAGTTTCACTCCTCTGTTTTTTAACGCAACAATTTCTGCAAGTCTTTCTTCAGATTCCCATGAGCTTCCGAAAACAATGGTTTTACGGTTCTGCTTAAAATCACCGATATATTCCACAGTATTATCACGTTCCCGCAGCTGTCTCACACGATCGAAACGCGTATCGCCTGCTGTTGAAGAGTTTTTAAGACCAATGCTTTTTGCCAAAGCTGTAGAGTGTTTGGTCTGGTGAAAAAACCAGTCTACATTTTTCGAAAGCATTTCTACAAACCATCTTCCGTACGCTTTAAAGAAAACCTGAGTTTCGTAAAAAAGGGCGGAAACGACATAAATTTTGGCGCCTTTATCCTTTAAATCCGTCAAAAGATTATACCAATATTCATATTTTACCGTGATAAAAATATCCGTAGTAAAATTGGACGTAAATTCTTTCACCCATCTCTCGGTATCGAAAGGAAGATAGCAAACCGCGTCGGCGATATGGTTTTTATGAATAACATTTTCGTAACCCGAGGGGGAAAAGAAGGTAATTAAAATTTTATGTGACGGAAATTTGTTTTTAAGTTTTTCAAGGACAGGGAGTCCCTGTTCGTATTCGCCTAAACTTGCAGCATGCATCCAGATCACTTTATCGTCGGGAGAAAATTTTGAATTTACGATAGCACAGCTCTGTCTTCTGCCTGCCAATCCCTTTTTAAGTTTATAATTAAAAATTGCTCCGATTTTCATGCCGGAGATCAGTAGAGAGACGAATATGTTATAGAAGAATTTCATTTTACAAAACGCTTTTTACAAACCTCAGTTTGTGCGTGTGCTTATTCAGTTCCTGATTAAAAATCCCTGAGGAGTCCAGGGTATCAATACGGACCTTGCCAAAAGCGTGAATTATTTTCTGATCTTCGAGCATTATTCCTACATGTGAAATCTTACCGTCAATGTTTTCAAAAAAGGCAAGATCACCCGGCTGACTTTCTTCTATGAAATCTAAAACTCTTCCGTTCTCGGCCTGCTGATGAGCATCTCTAGGCAATGAAATATCATTGATTTTGTAAACCAACTGCGTTAAAGCGCTGCAATCGATTCCGAAAAAACTGCGGCCACTCCATAGGTATGGAACATTCAAAAACATTTTTACAGTTTCTGAAATACGCTCCCGGCTGGCCGGAACAATTACATGCTCATCGTCAGAAGGAATCTCGCTTCCCACGGACAGTAATATTTTCCCGGCCTTTAAATCGTAAAAACTAAAAGGCTCGGTAACTATTTTTGTGTTTCTGCCTGCCAGATCAGTGGCGTTAATTTCAGAAATCTGTTTTGTATCTACCCATCCTTCATACTGGTCAAAATGCATTCTAATTTTAGAAAAGCTTCCGTTTATTTCTAAAACATCAACACTTTCTCCGTATAAAATCTGCGAAACCATCTCCGACTGATGCGCAGGTTCTGCCCGAAGTGGAGCGACTGAAACAATACAAATTCCTTTTTCCATAAATTATTTCTCGCTGATTTAAATAATTTTGCTGATAATCAATCCTCAAATTTATAAACAACTCTTTTAATAGATTCTAAAATATTATCCGTATTAAAATTCACCAAAATTCCCAACCTTTTATCTGCTAGTTTTAAATAAGTTAAAAGTTGTTTATAGTGTATATCTTCTAAGCCTTTGACAGATTTCAGTTCAACAATCACCAAATTTTCGACAAGAATATCAATTCTAAAATTACAGTCAAAAATAATATCGTTATAAACGATTGGAACCGGAACTTCATAATTTACCTGCAGCCCTAGATCTTCAAGTTCGTACACCAGCACTTTTTGATAAACTGATTCTAATAAACCAGGACCTAACGCGTTGTAAACATTAAAAATTGCTTTCCTTATCTGATATGAAATTTCATTCTCAGTCATAGATTGTTAATTTTTCGGTCTCAATCAAAATCAGCCCAATCAGCTGGATCCGCGAGAAAACTGTTAAATTTTCCGGATTAAATTAACCCCGTCCCGCAAAGGTAAAATAAGATTTTCGAAATCCTGATCCTGCGCCACCAAATCGTTGAGTTCTTTGATTTTTTTTGTGGATTGCTGTTTCGAATTCTCTTCAAGCACTTTCCCGTACCACAACACATTATCGAAAATAATGACTGAACCGGATTTTACTTTTGGTTTAATGAGATTAAAATATTCCACATAATTTTCCTTATCGGCATCGATGAAAACGAGATCGAAAACCTCATCGGTTTCCTTCAGAAATATTTTTGCATCCTGCAGTCTGAAATCAATCTTTTCACTGAATTCGCTTTCTGTAAAATATTTTTTCGGCAGATAAGCCAGTTCTTCGTTCACATCAAGCGTGGTAATCCTGCCGTTTTTTTTCAGGCCTTCTGCCAGGCAAAGTGCCGCATAACCGGTAAAAGTTCCTATTTCCAGAATCTTTTCAGGCTGCAGCATTTTAGATAAGATGGATAGTAATCTCCCCTGCTGATAGCCGGAAATCATGTGAGGCTGTGTGGTTTTCTGAAATGTTTCTTTACGCAGCCGTTTTAGAATTTCAGGCTCAGAAGAAGCATGATTTTCCAGATAGCGGTCCATGTCAGGACAGTTTTCTTCAAAAAAACTCATTGTAATTTTTTTTCAAATTTAATGAAATAAAAAATCCCGAAAATTCGGGATTTTACTATTTGTAAACGGGTGGTTTAGTTTTTAACGGGAGCAATGTCCATCAGCTTCATGAATTCATCTAACTTAGGCATAATGATGATTTCAGTTCTTCTGTTTTCAGCTCTTCCGGTAACCGACGCATTAGTGGTTTTAGGATTGTATTCGCTTCGTCCGCCCGCTGTAATTCTTGCAGGATTCACACCGAATCTTGTCTGAAGAATTTTCGCCATAGAAGTTGCACGTAATGCAGATAAATCCCAGTTGTCTTTCGGAAGATTTGCAGAATTTAACGGTACATTATCTGTGTTTCCTTCAATTAACACGGAATAAGTATCGTAATCATTGATCACCTGAGCTACTTTACCCAAAACTTCCTGAGCTGCCGGTAAAACGTTGTAATCACCTGTTTTGTAGAGCATTTGATCAGACAATGAAATCATTACAACACCTTTTAGAACTTTCACCTGAACATCGTTATCCGCGATATTATCCAGCGATCTCTTCAGTTTGTTTGATAGCGCAAGGTTTAAACTGTCATTTTTCGAATTGGTTGAGATTAACTGCTTAATGTATTTGTTGGAAGCATTAATCTCTCCGATAAGCTCTGTGATATTTTTAGAACCTTGTCCTGTGTTAGCCAAACATGCATCCAAAGAAGTTTTCAAAGCATCGTTCTGGCTTCTCAGAAGATTATTTTCGCTCGAGAGGCCGGCATTCGTCGCTTTCAGATCCTGAATTTCGCGTTGTCTCTCCCCAATATTGGTAATACACTGGTTGTAGTTTAAATTTAGAGCATCAAACTGCTTCTTGCTTACACAAGAAGTTAACGTAAGCGCCATGATTGCAATGGCCAAAAGTGTTCCTGTTCTCATAAAAATCTGTTTATTTAAGCCAAAAATAGCCAATTCATTTTAAACAGAAGAATTATCTTTGCTAAATATTCCTTAAAAATTGCTTACCCAAAAGACTTTTGAAAAAACGCTTAGCAGTCTGCACAAAAATTGTGACGCCGGCAATTATCTGCTTGCGGTAAGTGGCGGGGCAGATTCTATGGTGCTTCTTCACTTATTCAGCCAATCGGAATTGCATTTTGAAGTAGCGCATGTAAACTATAAGCTTCGTGGCAAAGATTCGGATGCGGATCAGAAAACGGTTGAAGATTTCTGTAAGGAAAATCAGATACAATTTCATGCGTATGAAGTCACTGAAAAGGACAAGCAGCCTGAAAATTCGATTCAAAACTGGGCAAGAAATCTCCGTTACGCATTTTTCAGGAAGGTTCAGGAAGAACGGAAACTTCAATTTTTAGTCACCGCGCATCATCTTAATGACCAGCTCGAAACTTTTCTCATCAATCTTTCAAAAGCATCCGGAATTAAGGGTTTAAGCGGGATGCCTGCGAACGAAAACCAAATACTGCGTCCGCTTTTAAAGTTTTCAAAAGATGAAATTTATGCTTTCGCGGAGGAACATCAGATCAAATTCCGCGAAGACCTTTCCAATAAGAAAAATGATTATCTCAGAAATTCTATCCGTAACGAAATTGCACCGAAACTTTTCGGGACCAATGACCATTTTCTGGAAAATTTTTCTAAAAGCCTTACTTATCTGAATCAGGTTAAAGATTTCGCGAATGAAAAAATTGATGAAGTCCGGAGCGAGATAGTTTCAGAAAAAGAAAATTTCATCCAAATTCAGAAAGCAGAATTCAAGAAGCAATCAGATTTTGTAAAATTTGAAATCCTGAGAAAATTCGGTTTCGATGATGTTGAAGAATTTCCCAAAATATTCAGCGCAGAAAAAGGAAAGATTTTTCACGCACCGGAGTTCCAGTTGACGGTTGACCGCGATAATTTTATTCTGACTAAGAAAACCGGCGAAAAACCAGAGTCAAATGATTCTGAAAATGAAATTATTATCGCAGAAAATGTAGAGAATATCCAAAACCAAACTGTCAGCCTTTCCAAGTTTATTTCTCCGGAGTTTAAAACTTCATCTGATTTAAATTGGTTTTATGATTCCCGTAAACTTCAGTTTCCTTTAAGAATGAGGAAGAAAAAGCCCGGTGATGTGTTTCTTCCAATCGGAATGACGGGCAAAAAGACCGTCAGCAAATTTTTTAAGGATGAAAAAATCCCTATTTTAGCGCAGCAAAAAATCTGGCTTCTTTGTGACGGCAATGATAACGTTTTAGGAATCATTCCATTTCGGCAAGACCGCAGATATTCTGCAGATGAAAATATAAAAAGTAAAATATCGATGACCTTTTAACCAAAAACTGGTTTAACAAAAAAGTAAAAATGAAATTTAAAAATTGGCTCGTACTGTTCCTGGTTTTTCTGATTCAGGGAATTTCTGCACAGATCAAAGATCCCGTAAAATTCAAATACAATATTAATTCTTTACCAAACGGTGTTTATGAAGCTGTTTTAACTGCAACAATCGAGAAAAACTGGCACATCTACTCTAAGGACTTGCCCCCGGATTCGGGAATTCCTACAGAAATGCTTCTTTCCTCCAAAGAGGGAATTCAGCTGGTAGGAAGTGTAATTGAAGTCGGAAAAAAGCACGATGAATTTTCAGAGGCTTTTGGCGCTCAGATCGTGTACTATTCGGATTTAGTCCTCTTTAAACAGAAATTTAAACTTAAAGACAATACAAAACCTGCAACAGTTACAGCAGAAATAACGTATCAAACCTGCAACGACCGTGTTTGTCTTGCTCCGAATACTTTAGAATTTGACCAAAAAATAACGCCAACTTCT
>JAANMT010002538.1_pt1 | contig 14878 bp, 8 predicted proteins | sample 7279711 | NCBI WGS metagenome assembly JAANMT01 (sample SAMN14094538, study PRJNA606508) | bioreactor metagenome | isolation source: A lab-scale SPAN reactor treating ammonium-rich wastewater day 1 | place: Ireland: Galway | collected 2017-01-16 | reverse complement strand
CTTTCCCCCGCCCCTACCATGAGGGCGGTTTTTTTATGGCCAAACTTAATAATTAAAAAATTAATATGACAATAGAAGCAATAAATAATAAAAAATCGAACTTAAGCAACTCGGCGCTTGCACGTTAAGATATTGGAAACCGGAAGATGCCCACGATATATATAATCAAGTTGAAAAACTCAATTGGGCCCCTTGGTTGTCGGCTTCACCGGCAACTCTGGCCGGTCGCGCAAAAGTTTTTCCCGAAGGGCACTTAATTATGAAGGACCCAAAAGACGATAAGATCTTAGCCACTCTGTCGACCAATCGGATAAATTGGAATGGTAATCTTTCTCAGTTGCCGAATTGGGACGGGGTAGCTGGAGAGCCTACCGATTATTCAAGCACTTATGATCCTGAAGGTAATACCCTGGTTTTAATGTCGATGAATGTCAATCCTGAATTCCAAGGAGCGGGCGTAGCACGACAGATGATTGAACTCATAAAACAACAGGCAAAAGACCTTGGAGCAACCCATTTGATAGGATCGTTCCGTCCCAACCAGTTTGGAAAATTCATCGTCTACCGGCAGGAAGAAGGGAAAGACTTTGTCCAGGTCAGTCCATTGATCGACACCTTCTGGTGCTACAGGACGGACAGCCGGGATCCATTAGGGTTAATCGTCAGCACAGAGACTCTGGATGATCCTTACATCTACCTGGCTGGTCCGATGCCAGCATTTATCCAGCCACCAGCGATACGTCCGCAAGTCGATGGACTGCGCCTGGTGTTCGCGGACAATTATCCATGCAAGCGTGGAACTAAGGTTCGTTACCAAGTCATGGTAGTGGATCCCACTACCGGTGAAGGTACGGCCATGCATTACAGCAATTGGCTGAATATACCTTAAGGTCAGGAAACGATAGAAAGAATGATGAATACACAAGAAGGCACGACCATGGCTTTCAGATTATCCTTGCTGGCGCTGCTCTTGAGCATGATGGTCATTCAATCGGAGGCATTGGACTTCACGGTGAATGAGAATGTGCTTGTTTTCGATGCAGCCGGGCAGATCAAGAAGTCTTACCATGTCGGCGACTACACGACCCAGATCAATGCCTCAAAAATCAGTTATGAGGAGTATTCGCCAGGATCCCCTCCCAGCCTGTCCGGTACTGGGGCAGAGCCATATACATTCACTCCGGGGGAGCACTGGCTGACAAATGACCTCAAGAGCCAGTTCCCGGCGGTGCCTTCGACAGGCCCGGGAGTATCTCTATTCAGTTTCGGTGAATCTCTTTTTTCAAGCCCGTCGTCGGCTGCACCCGGAATCTCATTAACCCCGGTTGCCGGTGAATATGGATATTCCATTTCAGTGACGGTCAAGGGATATCCATCCACAGCGCTGATTGAGATCTACGACAACGACAACGCCGCCTGGCAGCCTACGGGAAGCAATTCAGTCAACATGATTTTTGTCAAGTCAACGACACTCAAGGTGCGAAGCGTGGATGGCGGGCTCTATTCACCTGAAAAAACCGCCTCCTATACCATTGACCAGCCCACTTCAATCGATACCGATGGAGATGGGATCCCGGATATCATCGAGGTTATCCTGACTAAGAAATATCCGAACAACCCGTTTAATCCGTTCATCGCCGATCTTCTCAAAGACACCGATGGGGATGGTTTTAACGATCTGGATGAGATTCTCAGGGACTCCGACCCAGAGGATGCTGACAGCGACGGCGATGGTTTCAGCAATGCCGATGAAACCGCCGGAGGGACTAATCCGGTTGATCCGAATGATTATCCGCCTGGGCCTGCACCATCCTATTCCCCGCCACTGGTTCCTTCCGATCTGGATGCGGATGGATGGCCTGATTTCGATGAGGCTCTGCGCGGGACTGCGGGAGGAGATCCCTTGTCAAAGCCAACCTCGCGGTGGTTGTATGAAGTCGAGTCCATCATCAGCGGGGAAGTGCAGGGCCTCGTTTCCTGTGGCTCCTGTGAAAATAATCTGTATTTCAGCGAACTGAGCGGTGCAGTTTTGAATTCCATCAGCGACTCGCTGACAACATTCAGCAGCATCCGCACCCCGCGTGGCCGGCCCTCGGTGATCCGTTGTATTACCAGAACAGATCCTGATACCAATCAACTCAACAAAACCAGGACAGAATGGTCTGCACGGCGTTATCTGCCATACCGGGATGATCCGCGGCCATCGGAAATTGAGGCATCCTCGTGGTATGCCGATGGGAAGAGCGAAGACCAGTTGCTCAGTGACTGGATGGCTGCTTATGCCTCTCTATTGCAGGCGCGTCTGCTGCTGTTTGAAAACGGGCTGGTAGTGGGAATCACAGAGACTGTGGTCATGACTGCGCTGGACCGGGTGCTCGGTTACCTGGCAGGATTGCCACCGGAGAAGGTCTTTGTCAGTGGACGCCCGGCTTTCAGCCCACCCCTTAAGGTTCTCGAACTGCTCACCAACCGCCTGGCCTCCCCGGGCTACCTTCCAGATGCACTCAGTCCGATTCCGCGAAATGGAATCAACATGCTGGTTGAGGATCTGCAGGACTTAGTCATCGATCCCGCGTGCTCAGCCATGGCGATTGTCGAGCAGTGCTATGCGGATTATGCGTTCGGCCAGGATCTCGAAATTCTGGTTGGAAAAAAGGCATACAATCTGAACATTGCCTACCCGGCGGTGCTGTCGCTGAGCCTGTCCTATCCCCAGATGCTCGCTTCAGGCTATCCGCTCTGCCTGCTGCTGAATCCATTCGAGGATCTCGATGAGGATGACCTGGCCAACTACATCGAAGCCATGGGTTTGAATAAAGGAAGAGAAACCAGCATCTTCCATGCAGACACGGATGGCGATGGTGTCCCTGATCCCAGCGACAATTGCCCCGCTTCATCAGGAAACGGACTCGACACCGACAGCAACGGTGTCGGAGATGGATGTGATCCTGATGATGACAATGATGGCCTTGGAGATCCCTTCGAAGTGGAATTCGGTTATGGGGTCACATCGGCGGATACGGATGGTGACGGATATCCGGATGGAGTCGAGTTCTTTTCAGGGCTCGATCCCAATGATTCGAGCGATGCGATATTCCGCCATGCAACGACAAACGCAACGGGGGCATTTGTTCCAGTAAACTACCCGAATCCTCAGGCAGCTGCACCCAAGGTGTTTGCCAACCCAGTGACCAATAATTCCGGCCTTTCACCGCTGGCGAATATCCGAAATGTCGGCCTGTCGTCATTCGATCTCCGTGCAGAAAAAGATGCTGGACTGCCGGGGGTGATTTTTGCTCCGGAGCGTGTGTCCTATCTGGTTGTTTCCCATGCGCCTGATCGTTGGCAGATGGGAGTGGCCAGCATCGGCTCCGCGGTGCAGGGAATCATGTTCAATGTGCCTTTTACCTTCGGGACAAAACCTCTGGTGTTTGCCACCATCCAGAGTGAAAACGATCCGATGAGGACTTATTACCCAGAAATCACCGGAATCAACTATCTCGGTTTCCGGTTGCGGGTACGCGCCAATGCCGCTCAGGCACCACCCGCCGGATACCAGGAAGATGTCGCCTGGATGGCTCTGATGCCTGAGGATCTGGCTTTTCCAGGTGATGCAGGCGCGGAGATGGTCGATGAAACGACAAAGACGGTTAACTTCGATTCTGCTTTCACCGCGCCTCCGAACCTGCTGGTTTCTGTTGAAGGTTCCGGGCTGAATGTGCTGGTGAGCCAGGTGACTGTCAACAATTTCAAAGTGCGGGTGAAAAAGGATGCGGCAGCCGGTGGCGGAGCGGTCACGCCGAAGAGGATTTCCTGGATGGCGCTCGGCGCCAAGTTGTGTGATGACCCCGATCACGATGGGGTCTGTTCGAGTGTGGACAACTCCCCGAATGTCTATAATCCCGACCAGGTGGATACGGATGGTGATGGCATCGGCAATGTGGAAGATCCGGATGCGGATAACGATGGCCTGCCGGATTCGTTTGAAGCGGCATTGACTGTCTGCGGCCTTGCACCTTACAACGCCGATGGAGATGGCAATGGTGTCGTCGATGGCCAGGAAGACAGTGATGGCGATGGTTATAACAATGAAGATGAATACAATGCCGGATCCGATCCATTCAACAATCAGTCGAATCCGTTGAATACGACACCAACTCCGACAGGGATCATCGTGATTCCGACCGTGACTCATACTCCCACTGTGACTGCGACAGCCACCCACACACAGGTGCCGCCGACCGCCACAGCGACAGCGACAACATCACCTACGCCATCCTCGACACCGACAATCACCCGGACACCCACAATCACCAACACACCGATACTCAACTACAATGCCCAGGCATTGCTGGATATGCTCAAGTACATCGAGGTCAATTCACATATCATCTTTGACTTCGCGCATTACTGGTATGGTCCGGGACCGACACCGACTCCATCCCCGACTGCGCCTTGAAAGCCCTGAAGCCGTGAAGAAAGAGAGAGACCGGAGGAAGGAGAAAGGGGTGGATTATCCACCCCTTTTTACTTGCCGAGACAGAAGCGGCTGAAAATCGTTCCCAATAGATCGACCTGGATATTCTGCCCGGAGAGTTCCTCGAGAGCGGATCTGGCTTCGGCAAGGTCTGTCGCGATGAGCTCCTGGGGGAAGCGATTGACAGCATTCGACCGTGCGCGCTGGACCGCTTCTCTGGCGCGCTGCAGCACGGACTCCTGGCGCTGGTTCAACATGACGCGCTCATCCAGGTTGACCACACCCGAGGCCTGCAGTACCTGTGCGATGGAGGCGCTGAGATGATCCAGCCCTTCCCGCGAGAGTGAGGAAACCAGTACCGCCTCCGCTAGAGTTTTCCATCCCGAATCCTCTGAGAGCAGGTCGCATTTTGCCGCAACGGTCAGGATCGGGGTTTGCCCGTCGTAATCATGGTCTTGAATCCACTCCAGACCCCATTTGGTTGCCTCGCTCGGATCCTCACAGGTGGAATCCAGGACGAGCAGGATCAGATCGGCTTGAGACAGGGCTTTGCGGCTGCGTTCCATTCCGAAAGCATCGAGAACATCCCGGGCTTCCCCAAGACCGGCTGTATCGATCAGGCGGACCGGAATACCGTTGATCTCGATCTGCTCTTCGAGGGTATCCCGGGTTGTTCCGGGAATATCCGTGACCAGTGCGCGGTTGTATCCGAGCAAGGCATTCAATAAGCTCGATTTCCCGGCGTTGGGTTTCCCTGCCAGGACCACCCGGAACCCTTCCTGCAGGCGCGCATACCGTGTGGAGTGCTGAAGCAGCTCAACGATGCGATTCTCCAGCGCCTGGAGCGGCTGGAGCAGCTGATCGAACGCAAGGGCATCGATTCCCTCGGTCGGGAATTCAATATCGGCTTCGATGGGAACCCACAGATTAATCACCTGGTCGAGCAGTTCCCGGATCCAGGCATCTCCATTCTCCACAAGGACCGACAAGGCATTTCTTCTGGCCCAGGCACCGCGTGCTTCGATCAAATCGGCGACAGACTCTGCCTGAGTGAAAGTCATGCGGCCATTGCGGAAGGCTCGAAAGGTGAATTCACCTGGTTCGGCAATCCTGGCACCCGCCTGGCACAGGACCCTTTGGATGTCAGCCAGCAGGAAGGGGTTCCCATGGCAGTGAAGCTCAGCCATGTCCTCGCCGGTATAGGAATGAGGGGCATTGAACAGGACCAGCAGGGCTTCATCGAGCGGATGAGATTCTCTGTCGAGGATGTGGCCGAGCGTAAAATATCGTGGCGGGAGGGTTCGCAGGTCTCTGCCTTTCCAGTGGGGAGAAAGGATGTCCAGGACAGAGCTGCCGGATAATCGGAGGATTCCGATTGCACCCCGGCCCGGGGAGGTCGACTGAGCGACAATCGTATCCTGCCGGAAAAAGATATCCGTCATCGCATCGATGAGGACTCAGCGGAGTGGTTCGCGCCCGGATTCGAGATCGACTACCTTGCGGGATTGGCGGAGGGATGCCGCCTGGCGGTCGCCGGAGTACACATCTTCAATGGGAACACGCCCGAAAATCATGCGTCCGGCGGTGGTCTGAAGGATGCTGGTGACCATCACATCGAGCTCCTGGCGAAGGTGGTTGATGCCATCTTCAACCACCACCATGGTGCCATCATCGAGATAGCCGACACCCTGCCCGGCTTCCTTTCCGGGTTTGAGGACAGTAACAGTCAGCGACTCGCCCGGAAGGATGACCGGTTTGAGCGCATTGGTCAGGTCATTGATGTTGAGGACCGGGATGTTCTGAATTTCCGCGACCTTGTTGAGGTTGAAGTCGTTGGTCACAATCCGCGCCTGGTAATCCTTGGCGCACTGGATCAGCTTGGCATCGACAGCCTGAATATGGGGATAATCTTTCTGGAGGATTTCCAGATTGAGGCTTGTTTCCTTGAGAGCGCGGACAACATCCAGGCCGCGCCTCCCCCGCTGGCGCCGGGAAGAATCTGGAGAGTCCGCGATATTCTGAAGTTCATCGAGGATGAACTTGGGAATGACATAGATGCCATCCATGAAGCCGGTTTTGACTGCATCCAGCATCCGTCCATCGATCAGGACGGAGGTATCGAGCAGTTTGCAGCCTTTGAGGCGCGGTTCATCAGCGGTCAGAAAACGATTGGAGGAGAGGTCGATGCGTTCCACATACCTCAATGCGAATACAGTCGAAAGATACCCCAGAAACAGATACAGCCCGACAATTCCGGTAGCACGTGGCGCATCGCCGATCAGGCTCGCGGGTGGAAGAATGTTGGAAGCCAGAGAGGCCAGCACCAGGCCGATCATCAACCCCCCAAACGCCACAGCCAGTGTCTTGGGATAAAAATCTTTGATAAAGGCCTCGACCAGCACTATCACCATGGATATCACGAAGCCGAAACCCGCCCAGACGAACGGATCTCCTTCAAGCCCCGGATTGAAGAAACAGGCCAGGCCGCTGAAAACTGTGGAGAGCAGAATGAAGACAACACGGACAGTATAAACAAAGGATACAGTATGCTGTGATGATTTTCCGTGCATTCCAGGGTTTGTTCCAATCAAAAGAGAGTTTCTTTTAACTTAATCCCTTAAAACAGTTTTGTGAAGGATGAGTTTTTCAAAAAAAGGGAGTTTGCTTGCCAACCTCGATGGCTGCTGATACCTTCAAACAACGAATTCTTAAGGAGAATACATTGGGAATGACGCCTGCTGACCAACGATCTTCGATCGAAATTATCAACCCGGAAATTAAAAGAGGCTGCATCAAACACGTATTATTTGATTTTGATGGGACAATCTCCCTGATCCGTGAAGGCTGGCAGCAGGTCATGATTCCAATGCTGGTAAGAAGGCTGCTGGAATTGAAAACCGGAGAAACAGAGCAGCAGCTCCATGCCATAGTCGAGGATTTTGTCGCGGAAACGACCGGAAAACAGACTATTTACCAGATGATCGGCTTGGCGGACATGATCCGGGATCGCGGCGGGAACCCTGAAGATCCCCTGGTTTACAAGAAAGAGTATCTGGACCTGCTGTGGGACAGGATCAAAGACAGGATCGAAGCCCTCAAAACTGGAAAAGTCCAGCCAGAGCAGATGGTTGTGCGAGGCTCCTACCGGCTTCTTGACCTGCTGAAAGCCCGCGGAGTTCGCATGTATGTGGCCAGCGGCACCGATGAACCTTTTGTCAAAAATGAGTCGGCCCTGGTCAAGGTGAACCACTATTTCGATGGCATCTATGGAGCGCAGGACGACTATAAAAAACACTCTAAGAAAATTGTGATCGAACGCCTGCTTCGTGAAAACCAGGTCCCTGGAGAAAGCCTGCTGACCTTCGGGGATGGGTATGTGGAAATTGAAAATACCAAAGAGGTTGGTGGGATCGCGGTCGGACTGGCGACCAACGAACAGGCCGGCGAAGGGATCGACGAATGGAAACGGGAACGCCTGATTAAAGCGGGAGCGGACATCATCATCCCGGAATTCAGCTGCGCCGAGACCCTGATCGACTACCTGTTTGGAGATATCGACCGGGTGGATTGAAACGGAAACAGTGCGCGACATGATCTGGTGGCAGCCAAACGGCAGGCGAACAACTTCCTGGAGTCTCCCGGTGAGGAAGACAGTCTGTTTTGCCGCGGTCTGTTTTACCATTGTGTTATCGGTTCCGGTGTGCCATGGACAGGCGACAGATTCACCGGCAAAGCGCCAGCTGGATTTTGCCCTGGGCCTTTTCCAGAGGGGTGAGTACGCGGCAGCAATCCCCGAATTCAAACTTTACCTCAAAAATCCCGACTGGAAGGAAAGGCGGGATATCGCCGATTTTTTCCTGGGAGAAGCTTTCCGGTTGCAGAACCAGAGCTCCGAAGCCGCCCAGGCCTATGAAGCCCTGCTCGCTTCAGGCGCAACCGGTGAGTATCGCCCTCTGGCGGCTTACCGTCTGGCGAAAATACGCCTCGATGAAGGCCAATTCGATCAGGTCATTACACTCCTGCTGCCTCTGGTGGAGCAGATCCTTCCAGCAGAATTCCGGGAAGGAGTTCTGTACAGCCTCGGATCGGCGCACAGCGGCCAGGGAAAACCACAAGAAGCGGTTGACTGGTGGGAAAAATTCCGGAAAGAGTTTCCAAAAAGCCCCAATGCACGGCGCGCGCTGCTCGGTGTGGCCTTTGAAGAGGCCCGAATTCCGGACTGTGAAAAGGCTGCTCAGCATTTTGAGGAATGGCTGGGTGAAGCCGGTGCGCCGAAGGATCCCGCATACGCAAGGGTTCTTACCGAGCTGGCGGCCTGCGAAGAAAAACTCGGCCGCAAGGAGGCTGCACGTGAGCACTTCCTGCGCCTGGCGGATGGCAGCGAAGGTGAGGCACGGGAAACAGCTCTGCTGCAGAGCGCACGCCTGGCTTTTGAAGCAGGGAACTGGAAGGCCATCGACCAGCTTTCACCCCGCATGAAAAAGGAGTTGAAAGCACCTGCCAGCCGTCTGCGCTGGTTCCTGATAGAAGGAAACCGTTGGTACCGGACAAGAGATTGGAAGAAAGCGCAGCAGGTCTATGGAGAGGCATCTGAAACCGCGCAGACAGCCAACATTGCCCCAGGCAGCGGTGAAGCTCCCCTGCGGGCACAGATCGAGGTGCGGCGCACCTGGTGTGCCCAGGCCTTGAAAGACTGGAAGGCTCTGCTTGGATTTCTGGATCAAGCGGCTCAGGCAGGCGCCCGGGGGGAGGAAGTCGATTTCCTGCGCGGCGAAGGTTATCGGGGCCTGGGAGACTGGAAAGCGGCAGCCGATGCCTATGCACAGGTTCCTGAAAAATCTTCCTACCATCAGCGTGCCCAGCGTGGCGAGGCGGAAGCGGCGTTTCGAGATGGCCAGTGGGAGCGTTGCCGGAACCAGGTCGACCGGATTCTCCAGGGGAGTGATTCGTTGAATGACCGGATTTCCTGGTGGCTGCGTGGCGCCGATTGTGACCGCCAGCTCGGGCGATGGGCTTCTGCAGCGATTATGTATGCCTCTGCCAGCCAGACCTCCGCCACCCCCGAAGTGCGTGAAAAGGCGCTCTATCTCGAGGGGTGGTGCCAGGTGCGTGCGGAAGACTTTGATCCTGCAGCGAAAAGCCTTTCACTCTTCAGAAAGGATTTCCCCCGGTCTGAATGGCTGCCGGAGGTTCTGCTGCTTCTCGGACAGTCTTATGGGAAGCTCGGGAAAACCCGGGAGCAGATCGAGGCATTGGAGACGCTGGCGCATGGTTTTCCGAAAAGCACCTGGAATGCGGAGGGTCTGCTGCTCCTGGCTGCTGCTTACACGAAGGATGGGAATCGGGAGGGTGTGCTGGCGAGCCTTTTGAGATACAGGGAGAATTTTCCGGAGAAAAAACTTCAGAAGGAATATGCGCTGTGGATGACCGATGCCCTGATTCAGCATGGCAGCACGGAGACTGCCCTGGAGGTGATTCACTCGCTGCAGGGAGAAGAACTTCCACAGGAAGAGAAAGAGAATCTGCTGTTCCTGAGCGGTTATTGCCATGAGAAAGGGGAGCGTTGGGCAGCCGCTTTGGAGAATTACAGAAACCTCGTGGCTCAATTCCCTCAGGGGAAAAAAGTTTTTCCCAGCCATGTCGGAGCCGGCCGTGCGCTCGAAAAGATGGGCAAGATCGAGGATGCATCAAAGGAAGTTGTTGCCGCCTTCAGTGTCCTGCAGGCTGGAAAGATGGATCAACCGGCCTACGAGGCGCAGCTCTATCTTCTGCAGGGAGATGTGGAATTTGACTCTGGCAGCTATGAAGAGGCTTATCGGGCTTATGCACGCACCAGCATCCTGTATCAGCATTCCGAATTGACCCCTCTGGCATTGGAGAAATCGGCCCTGTGCAGAGAAAAGCTGGGAGATACTGAAGGCGCGGAGAAGCTCCGCCAGCAATTGAAAAAAGAATATCCCTCTTACGCCCCGGCTCAGGTACAATCACCCTGAGTGAAAAATCAGGGCCGGGCGGCAGGCATCCATGCGATATACCAGGGACCTTTTCATATCTTTTTTTCTATCGGTGCTGATCCATGTCCTGCTGGGGTTCTACCTGGATCGAACTCCCTGGTCGCATGGTGAGCTGGATCCCTTCCAGCCAGCCGGGAAGTTCATGGAAGTTCAGATGGTGCCGGATTCTTCCGCATACCGGGATGACACAGGGCTGGGTGGAGATCCGCTGGTCCGAGAACAGGAGCTGCGCCGCACCCTGGAGCAGGAGGCAGATCGTGCTCCAAGTCTGCCGGAAATCACGCAGCAGGAGTGGTTTTCACCCGAATCGGTGGCGATCGAAGCCCCCCAGGAGGACCTGGTTGCGCGGGCGGATGCCGAATTGTCCAGCCTTCCAGGGAACCCTCAATCGGAGTCCATCCGTTCCGAAATCATACGCGTCCCGGAACCCCGTGTCGAAGCACCGAACCCGGATTCTCGTGTGTGGGCGCCTGAGCTGAGTGACAGCCCGCCCCCTCAAATCAACCTTGATGCGCCTCTGCTGCCTCCTCCTGTCCAGGAGGAACCTTCCCTGCTGCCATCTTTCGAAAGTGTTGCGGTGGCGCCTCCCCCTGTTGTCATTCCCGAGGAAATTTTGCCGCCACCCCCACCTTCCCCGGTCGAACTTCCTCAGGAACTGCTGACTGTTGAAACACCTGAAAAAGAAACAGCCCCTGCCAGCTTGCCGGAAGACCGTGCCGAGTTCAAAGCCTGGGATGACCTGCTGGATGTGGAGATTATCACCTATCGCCCGGAGAAGGGTGCCGGCTTTTTCCGTGTCTCAGTGAAACCGAACGAGGAAACGGGAAAACTCAAGCCGATGAACAAAGATGTGCTGCTGGCGATCGATGCTTCCGGGAGCATGGAGGGAGAAGTTTTTGAAGGCATCCGCAAAGGGATGCTGGGAATACTCAAGGATCTCAAGCCAGGAGACCGTTTCAACATACTCGCTTTTCGCGCTGATGTGGTGGCTTTGAATCCGGGATTATGGCCTGTTGCAGAGAAGAACATTGCGGAGGGTGTGGATTTCATCAATGGCCTGGAACCTGGGGGGAAAACAGATATTTACCGCTCACTGGCGACTGTAGTCCGATCGCTTCCTCCGGGGGATCGGCCCTTTCTGATCATCCTGTGCACCGATGGCCGTTCGACAGTCGGCCTCCAGGACACACGCGAGATCATCAATGCACTCTCGATAGAAAACCGGCTGCGCGCCGCGATTCATGTTTTTGGCGCCGGAGAGTATGTCAACCGCCACCTGTTGGGGCTGCTGGCCTATCGGAACAAAGGCATAGCGCGCTTTGCCGGGGATCCCGGCAAGGTCAGTGACGATATCCTCAAATTGTCCCGGGAAGTGGCTGAACCGATCCTGGTTGATTTGAAGGTCGATCTATCGGGCATGACCGAAGATGAGGCTTATCCACTGGTTCTGCCGGATCTGTACCGGGGTGGGCGTGTGCAGTTTTATGGGCGTTACAACACAGAAAAAGAAATTTCACTCCGGCTGACAGGAAATGTCCGGGGCAACCCGAAAGAGTTTGTTTACCGGGGAAAACTGCCCGGCCCGGAGCCGAAGAATGTCGGCATTGCCGAAGCCTGGGCATCCGCCAAAGCCTTTAACCTCCTCTCTCAAAATCTGGAGCTGGGAGAAACTGAAGAGCGCATCCAGGCGATTCGTGAACTCTCACGCCTCTATCGGCTCGAAATCCCCTCGCGCTAGCTGGCTGCCGGTTATTTCATCCAGCCGGACAGACGCTTCCACATTTTATAAATGAATTTCTGGCGGATGGCACGGTAGGATTCGGCATCCGTGTGTTCCTGGCGGATCTGCTGCTGGAGGTTCTGGATTTCAGCCAGGCAGGCCTGAAGATTCTCATGAAGCCCCTGCGCCGACTGATCACGGCCCATGATTTCCAGGTCTTTTGTTCTGACCAGGTTATGAACTGCGGCAAGGTCCTGATCACGCTGAAGGATCAGGCTATCCCGGGTTTTCAGCGCCTCCTCGAGAGATTGGTTCTGGTGGTCCAGGTTGAGAATCCTCTGTTCCTGGGCATGAATCACCTCTTCCTGGAACCGGAAAGTTGAGGAGGCATGGTCAAGGAACGAAGGGCTGGGATCCCGCTTCTTCAGGGTGGCCAGAAAATCGGCCAGGGAGTCCTGATAAAGAGCCGACTGGTGCCGGTCCCGGGCCAGCTTGAGGGCGTTTTCGGAGCGTGTGCGAAGAATGCCGGGGTTCTGCTGGATATCTTTGAGAAGAGCGAGCAGATCCTCCCATTCATCGATGATCCAGCCCGCCTGGTAATCGGCCACTTCACCGGCCAGATCGAGGTGCGGGCGTATGATCACCGGAACACCACACCAGAGATAGGTGACCAGCCTGAGAGTTGAAGCCAGTTCCCGTTCGAGGTGCCGCGGGCTCCACTCGATGGCCAGGGGGATGGAGCACAGATCTTCGACCAGAGAATTCCAGCCAGTCAGGGGTTTCAGGTGGATGGAGGGGTGGTCACGGACCTGCTCAGGGATCGGCTCATAAAGGGATTCATCCAGATGATGATGGGGATGCGGGCCGGTACGAACAATGATTTTCCCCCAGTTCATGGAATGGATCTGGTCCGCCAGGGAGAGCAGCCAGGCAGTGGATTGATGCCAGGCCCAGGAAATTCCACCGAAGAAAAGGCAGAGTTGTGAGTCGGCAGCGGGTTTCCTTGCCGGAAGGTCCTGTGAGAGCGCGATCGGCAGCGAATGAATTCGTTCCGGCTGGTCCGGCGGCCAGCCAGCCAGAGTCAGATACGAGGTGAGATAATGGCGCATGGGGCGGTTGGGGCACAGGATCGCATCGACTCGGGAAAGGGTCCGGACCTTATGGAAAACCGATGAGCGCAGGTCCTCCTGGCCCCCCAGCAGGGATTCGAGAATCAGCGGACCAGGGCAATCCGCCACATAGACTCGCTGATCGGAAAATCGCAGGTGAGACAGCGGCTCCCAGCTTTCACTGATGACCATATCCGGATCGGCCTGTTCGATGAGGCCATCCAGCCAGGAGGGATGATAGAGATATTTGCCCGCCCAATCGGGAAGTTTTTTCCCTTCCACCGAAGATTTAAGGATCCCAAGCTCGACCTGAAAACCACTGGAAGTCAAAGAGTCATACAGCTGCTGGGCGCGAACTCCGCCACCCGCGGTTGGATACCCGAACCGTGGAAAGAGCTCCGAGGTGAGAAGGAGGATCTTCGGTTTTAAAATCACTCTGGTTTTCGACGCAAGGAAACAAGAGTCACATCATCATGAAAAGGCTCTGTCCGGACAAAGGCATGGACACTTCGCCAGATTTCATCGACCAGAATTTTGGATTCCAAGGCCCCATAACGGCACATCAGGCGATTGAGGGCCTCATCACCGAACATTTTATGTTCCGGGGTGAAAGCCTCGGTCAGGCCATCGGTGTAGAGCAGAATATGGTCGCCCTTTTCAAGCACCAGCTGGTCTTCCTCATAACGGACATCGGGGAGGATTTTCAACGGGACTCCGCCGGCATTCGGCAGTTCTTCGACCTTGCCGGTTCCGGCACGATAGATCATGGCAGGATTATGCCCGGCACTGGAATAGACAAACCGGTTGGAGTGCAGATTGAGAATTCCATAGAAAGCAGTAGCGAACTGATCGCTGGGAACATGCTGGATCAGGACATTATTCACAACAGTCAAAGCGCCACCGGGACTGAGAAGATCCAGGACAAAGGCGCGCATCACCACCCGCATGATGGCCATGACCATCGAAGCTGCTGCTCCATGCCCGGAGACATCCGCGACCAGGATCCCCATGTGGATCTGGCTGAGAGGGATAAAATCATAATAGTCTCCGCTGGTTCGCAGAGAGGGTGAATAATGGGCGGCGCAGTCATAATTGGGCAGAACGGGAAGGGGATCCGGCAGCAGGCTGGATTGCAGGTCAGCCAGGATCTGGAATTCGCTGTCGAGCTTTCTGTAGGCCTTGGAAAGCTCTTTCTGGACACCGCGCAAACGCAACCCGGAACGGACACGGGCGATCAGCTCGGCGCCCTGGAAAGGCTTGGTCATGTAATCATCGGCGCCGATTTCCAGGCCGAGCGTTTTATCTTCCAACCGGTCTTTGGCGGTGAGAATGATGAAGTAGGTATCCTTCAGATCCTCGTTCTGGCGAATCCATTTGCACAGATCAAGCCCATCCATCTCAGGCATCATCCAGTCGGAGATGATGACATCAGGGCGCAGGCTTTCCAGCAATTCCATGGCTTCCTTGCCATCACCGGCGATCTGAAAGCGGAACCCCACCCTTGTCAGGTAGCGCTGCATGATCTGGCGGGTGAATTTGTCATCATCCACCACGAGAA
>JAANMT010002535.1_pt1 | contig 14926 bp, 14 predicted proteins | sample 7279711 | NCBI WGS metagenome assembly JAANMT01 (sample SAMN14094538, study PRJNA606508) | bioreactor metagenome | isolation source: A lab-scale SPAN reactor treating ammonium-rich wastewater day 1 | place: Ireland: Galway | collected 2017-01-16 | reverse complement strand
GCCAGCATGGCGCCGGAGAACCCGCCGCCGACGATGACCACGGGGAGGGAGGCGGCGGCGTCGTTCATGGAATCAAGCATCGTCCACGACGCCGCCGCCGGTCAAACCGGAATCAGATTTCCTGGTTGAAGGCGCCGATTTCCGGGTGGGCGGCCAGGCGCGGCTTCACTTCCTTGCGGAACAGGTCGCGCATGTCGTCGGCTGAGCGCATGCTTTCGACGACCACGACCAGTTCGGGCTTGTTGGAGGAGGCGCGGACCAGCACCCAGGAGCCGTCCTCCAGGTGGACGCGCACGCCGTTGACGGTGATGGCCTCGACGATCTTGCGGCCCAGGATCGAACCGCCGGACGCCGCCAGCTCCTCGTATTCCTTCACGATCTTCGCCAGGACGTCGTACTTCAGCTCGTCGTCGCAGTGCGGCGACATGGTCAGGCTGGTCCAGGCGTCGGGCAGGGCGGACTTCAGTTCCGACAGCGACTTGCCGGGGTTACGGTCCAGCATGGCCAGGACGGCGCCCGCCGCCACCAGACCGTCGTCATAGCCGTGGCCCAGGTCGCCCGACAGGAAGAAATGGCCCGACTTCTCGAACCCGGCCAGGGCGCCCAGTTCGGCGGTCTTGCGCTTGATGTAGGAGTGCCCGGTCTTCCAGTAGACGGTGGTCGCGCCGTTGGCCTTGAGCACTTCGTCGGTCTTGTAGAGGCCGGTCGACTTCACATCGACGACGAATGTCGCGTTCGGATGGATGGCCGACAGGTCGCGGGCCAGCATCAGGCCGATCTTGTCGGCGAAGATCTCTTCGCCCGTGTCGTCGACCACGCCGCAGCGGTCGCCGTCGCCGTCGAAGCCCAGGGCCAGGTCGGCGCCCGTTTCCTTCACCTTGGCCGCCATCTGCACCAGCATGGCGTGATCTTCCGGGTTCGGATTGTATTTGGGGAAGGTGTAGTCGAGGTCGGTGTCCATCTCGATCACTTCGGCGCCCATCAGGCGCAGAACCTCGGGCGCGAAGGCCCCGGCCGTGCCGTTGCCGCAGGCGGCCACGACCTTCAGCGGACGGGACAGCTTCACCTTGGAGGCCACGTCCTTGATGTAGGTGTCGCGGAAGCCCTCGACGCGCGCCAGACGGCCGCCGGGACGGGCGACGCCCTGACCGTTCAGGACGATCTCCTTCAGGCGGCCCATCTCGTCGGGGCCGAAGGTCAGGGGGGCCTGGGCGCCCATCTTCACGCCGGTCCAGCCGTTCTCATTGTGGCTGGCCGTGACCATGGCGACGCAGGGGCAGTCCAGCGCGAACTGGGCGTAATAGGCCATCGGCGACAGGGCCAGGCCGATATCCAGAACCTCCATGCCGCCTTCCAGCAGGCCCAGGATCAGCGCCTGCTTCACCGACAGGGAATAGCCGCGGAAGTCGTGGCCCACGGCGATCTTCGGCGTCTGGCCGATCTCGTGGACATAGGTGGCCAGGCCAAGGCCCAGGGCCTGGATGCCCAGCAGATTGATTTCTTTTTCCAGAATCCAGCGGGCGTCGTACTCGCGAAAGCCGGTCGGCTTGACCAGGGGCAGGGTTTCATATTCCGCGGTGTTGGGGCGGATGTCCTGACGGGGCTTTTGCATAAGTCTTCCTAGATGGGCCGCTGGGGAGAGCGGGGACCGCAGTGCGATCTCGGCCTATAGCCTCCCGCTGCTCGAGAGGCCACAACGCGCGACCCTTGTTATCGCTGCGGTCGAGGCGGCTGTATTCTCTGACGTGCGGCGAAACCTTGACCGCCCCCGCGTCGGGGGCCTAGCGAGAAACCCAGATACGGATGCTCCCGGAGACCCTGATGACCCGCCTGATCCTGCTGCGCCACGGCCAGAGCCAATGGAACCTGGAAAACCGCTTCACCGGCTGGGTCGACGTCGACCTGACGGCCGAGGGCGAGGCCCAGGCCCGGCGCGGCGGCGAGCTGATCGCCGAGGCGGGTTTCAAGCCTGCGGTCATGTTCACCTCGGTGCTGAAGCGGGCCAAGCGCACCGGCGCCCTGGCGCTGGATTCGGCTGGACTGAAGGATGTGCCGGTGATCGAGGACTGGCGCCTGAACGAGCGCCACTACGGGGGGCTGACCGGACTGGACAAGGTCGAGACGGCGGCCAAGCACGGCGAGGACCAGGTCAAGGTCTGGCGCCGCAGCTATGACGTGCCGCCGCCGCCGCTGGCGCCGGGCGGCGAGTTCGATTTCGACGCGGATCCTCGCTACGCCGGCAAGGAAATCCCGGACACCGAGAGCCTGAAGACCACGCTGGACCGGGTGCAGCCCTATTGGGACGCCGAGATCGCGCCGCGCCTGAAGGCGGGCGAGGACGTGCTGATCGCCGCCCACGGCAACTCCCTGCGCGCCATCGTCAAACTGTTGTTCGCCGTGCCGGACGACAAGATCGTCGACGTCGAGATCCCCACCGGCAACCCGCTGGAGATCGACCTGGACGCCGACCTGAAGCCGGTCGCCGCCCGCTATCTGGACGAGGGGCGGGCGCAGGCCTTGCCGCAAATCGCGTGAGCGGGCCGGCGCAAGACGCCGTCTTCATGCGGCGGGCCATCGATCTGGCCCTCAGCCGCATGGGCGAGACCTGGCCCAATCCGGCGGTGGGCTGCGTCCTGGTCAAGGACGGGGTCGTGCTGGCCGAGGCGGCGACGGCGCCGGGCGGGCGTCCTCATGCCGAGGAGCAGGCCGTGCCCGAGGCGGGCGAGGCCGTGAAGGGCGCGACCGCCTATGTGACGCTGGAGCCGTGCGGCGCCCGCTCGTCGGGCCGCAAGTCCTGCGCCCACTTCCTGGCCGAGGCCGGGGTCGAGCGGGTGGTGATCGCCGCGCTTGATCCCTCGCCCTTCGCTTCGGGTCGGGGCACGGAGCGGCTGCGCCAGTCGGGCCTGACGGTCGAGACGGGCCTGTTGTGCGAAGAGGCCTCGGTGCTGAGCGAAGGCTTCCTGCACCGGCTGGAGACGGGCCGCCCGATGGTGCGCATCAGCCTCGACGGGGCGGGTTTCGACGGCCGCTTCGCCGCCTCGCCGCGCGCCGATCTGACGACCGAGCTGAACCGGCTGGGCGAGGCGGGCTACACCCGCCTGTGGACCCAGGAAGGCGAGCTGGCCGAGGCCCTGCGCGAGCAAGGTCTGCTGACGGAGTAGGGCGAGGCTCCGGCGAGCGGAAACGCCGCGAAAACGGTTGTTTCCGCAAAGCTTCCTTAATCCGCCGTAAGCCATGATCGGCGTCATGAGCGAGGCCGCAGAACCTGTCCGCAGAACGCTGACCCAGGAAGAGGTCGACGCCGTCTGCCTGAAGCACGACCGCCTGTGGCAGGCGCGGCCGGGCGGGGCGCGCGCGGTCTTCGCCTGGATGGACCTGTCGGGCGTGTCCTTGCGCGGCCGCAATCTGGCCGACGCCGACTTCACCGCCGCCTGCCTGATCGGCTGCGACCTGACGGGCGCCAAACTGGACAACGCCAACTTCTTCGGCGCGGACATGCAGGACGTGACCCTGGTCGACGCCAGCATGCGCCGGGCCGATCTGCGCGGGGCCTGCCTGCGCGGCGCGGACCTGTCGGGGGCCGACCTGTTCGAGGCCGACCTGCGCGAAGGCACCATCGCCGCCAAGGACGCCAAGCTGGGCTTCCGCGTCGTCGAGGCGCGCAAGCGCGCCGACACCCAGGCGCAGGGCGCCGTGCTGGCGGGCGCCAATCTGCAACGCTCGCGCATGACCGGCGTCGTCGCCGTGGCCGCCGATTTCACCGACGCCATCATGAAGGACTGCAAGCTGGTCCGGGCCAATCTGAAGCAGGCCAGCTTCCGCGGCGCCGACCTGGCCGGGGCGGACCTGTCGGGCGCCGACCTGTCGGGGGCGGACCTCAGCGACGCCATCCTGGTGGGGGTCAAGGCCGCCATGTGGCGGACCGACGGGGCCAATATGGACGGCGCCCTGGTGGACAACCGCCCGGCGGGCGAGCCGGTCAGCCAGATGCCCGCCGCCGAGATGCTGCGCGACCACGCCCAATGGTGCGAGACGGGCGGGGCTGAGGGCCAGCCCTCGGTGTTCGACGGGGTCGACCTGCGGCCGCTGGTTTCTATTCGCGGGCTGAACCTGACGGCGCTGTCGGCCAAGGGGGCGGTCTTCTACGGCCTGGACATGGAGGGGGTGCAGCTTCAGGGCGCGCAACTGGAGGGTGCGGACCTGCGCTCGGCCAATCTGCGCCGGGCCGACCTGCGCGGCGCGCGGCTGACGCGGGCGCGGCTGAACGGGTCGGACCTGCGCGAGGCCCAGCTGGGGCCGCTGATGCTGGCGGCGGATCGCCTGCTGCCCGCCGATCTGACCGGGGCGGTCCTGCGCGGCGCCGACCTGACGGGGGCGGACCTGCGCCGGGCCGTGATGGTCGACGCCGATCTGAGCCGGGCGACCCTGCACGGCGCCCAGACCAAGCAGGCCGACTTCACCGGCGCTCAGACGAGCGGCGCGCGGGGGCTGGACCCGGCGGACCTGCACGCGGCCTAGGGAGGGCGCACGAAAAAGGGGCGACGCGAACGCCGCCCCTTCGACTTTTCAGTCAGGCGTGAGGCCTTTTAGGCCGCCTTCTTGGCCTTGGTCTCGACCTTGCCTTCGATCAGGGGCGAGCCGGTGGCGATCTCGATGCTGCGGGGCTTGAGGGCCTCGGGCAGTTCGCGCTTCAGCTCGACGGTCAGCAGGCCGTTGGCCAGGGCCGCGCCCTTGACCACCACATAGTCGGCCAGTTGGAAGCGGCGCTCGAAGTCGCGCTCGGCCAGGCCGCGATGCAGGAAGGTGCGGGCGGATGCGCCGTCGTCGTTGGCGGCCTTCTTGCCGGTGACGGTCAGAAGGTTCTCCTTCGCCTCGATGTTCAACTCGTCGGCCGAGAAACCGGCGACGGCGATCTCGATGCGATAGGCGTCCTCGCCGGTCGTCTCGATGTTGTAGGGAGGCCAGCCGTTTTCCTGGCTGGAGCGCGCGGCGCTTTCCAGCTGACGAGCCAGACGGTCGAAGCCGACGGCGGAACGGTACAGCGGCGAGAAATCATAGGTACGCATGGGTCATCCTTCTGACATTCAGCAAGGTTGAGCCGCCCGGCGATTTGGCCCCGGACGACGGAGGGTTTCAGTCCCGGCGGTCCGTAATCGGCCCCAGCAGGTCCGGAGAGCCCGGGATCGGCGCTCTCGGATGAAGAGGTAGGAGGCCGTTTTTCGAGCGCAAGGGGCGCGCGAAATCGTCGCTCGCCGCATCGGCGCCTTGCCGTCGCCGCGAAGCGCCGTATGGGTTTTACCTTCGTCGTCCAGGATCGACCGGAGCCCTTCATGCGAACCTTCGTCCTCAGCGCCGTCGCGGCGTGCCTGCTCGCCTCGCCCGCCCTCGCCCAATCGGGCCCGCCGGACGCTGCGCCGCTGCCGCACCGCCAGGGCCTGTCGATGGAGATGCCGAGCTTTTCCGAGGATGCGGCGCTTCAGGCGGCCGTGGCCGCGACGACCCGGCCCGAGGCCGACCGCGCCCGCGACGGCGAGCGTCATCCGTTCGAGACCCTGACCTTCTGGGGCCTGCAGCCCGGCCTGACGGTGGTGGAGATCGAGCCGGGCCGCGCCGGCTGGTGGCGCAACATCCTTGAGCCCTATGCGGCGGCGACCGGCGGGCGCTACGTCCCGGTCAATCGCCCGACCGAGGGCATGGGCGTCGCCGACGGGACGGCGGACATGGTCGTGGTGGCCCGCGCCTTCCACAACTGGTCGCGCGACGGCCGGGTCGAGCCCTATCTGGCGGCCTTCTTCACGGCGCTGAAGCCCGGCGGCGTGCTGGCGGTCGAGCAGCACCGCGCGGCCGAGGGGCTGAACGTGACGGAGACGGCGCCGACGGGCTACGTCCCCGAGAGCTGGCTCATCCACGCCGCCCGCCGCGCCGGCTTTGAACTGGAGGCCCGCAGCGAGCTGAACGCCAATGCCAAGGACGACCGCGACCACCCGTTCGGAGTGTGGACGCTGAAGCCCACGCGCACCTCGGAGCGCGACGGCCGGGCCCTGACGGCGGAGGAGCGGGCGGCGCTGGACGCCATCGGCGAGAGCGACCGGATGACCCTGCGTTTCCGCAAGCCCAACGCGGCGGACTGACGGCCCGATGACAATGCAGTGCGTGGTTTTGACGCTGGCGCAGAAGCGCCTTAAGCCCCAAGCGAAGACACCCGGCGGCGAGAGGAAGCGCGCATGACAGAACGATCGACGCGGCGATCCGTCCTGACCGGCGCCAGCGCCCTGGCCCTGGTCGCGCCCCTGTTCGGCCTGGCCGCCTGCGGCCGCAAGGAAGAGGCGCCGGCGCCCGCCGCGCCCGAAGCGCCCAAGGGTCCGCCGGAAGGCTCGCTGGAATGGGCGGTCGCCGGGGCCTGGCGTCCGGCGGACGACAAGGCGCGCGACGCCTGGCGCCACCCGGTCGAGACCCTGCGGTTCTTCGGCCTGCAGCCGAAGATGACGGTGGTCGACTTCTGGCCCGGCAGCGGCTGGTACGCCGAAATCCTGGCCCCCTATCTGAACAAGGGCGGCGGCGCCCTCTATCTGGCGGGCTTCGTCGAGGGGCCGAACGCCGATCCGGCCCAGGTGGCCATCAACAACGCCCTGAAGGCCCGCATCCTGGCCGACAAGAAGCTGTACGGCCCGGTGCAGTTCACCGCCTTCGGTCCCGGCTCGCCGCCGGTGGCCCCGGCGGGGACGGCCGACATGGTGCTGTTCATGCGCTACATCCAGGCCTGGATGGCGGCGGGGATCGCCGAAAAGGCCTTCGCCGACGCCTTCGCGGCCCTGCGTCCCGGCGGCATTCTGGGCATCGAGCAGCATCGCCTTCAGCCGGACGAGGATCAGGATCCGGCCGCCGCCAACGGCTATGTGCAGGAGGCCTTCGTCAAGCAGTTGGCCCAGGAGGCCGGCTTCATCTTCGTCGAGGCGTCCGAGATCAACGCCAATCCGGCCGACACCAAGGACCATCCGTTCGGCGTCGAGACCCTCCCGCCGCGCCGCCTGACGGCGCCACTGGGTCAGCCCGCCGACCCCGAGTTCGATCGGGCCAAGTATGACGCCATCGGCGAAAGCGACCGCATGACGCTGAAGTTCAGGAAGCCCGAGTGAGCCGCACCGCCGCCTTCGCCGCCCATGCGCCCCTGATGGGGGTGCCCGGCGCCGCCAGTCCGCCGGGGGGCGAGGGCGACTGGTTCCGCGGAGCCGGCGGCCTGCGCCTGCGCGCCGGGTTCTGGACGCCCTCGACCTTGCAGGCCAAAACGCCGCGCGGGACGGTGGTGCTGAGCCCCGGCCGCACCGAGCCGATCGAGAAGTATTTCGAGCTGATCGGCAACTTCCTGGCGCGCGGCTTCTGCGTCCTGGCGCATGACTGGCGCGGGCAAGGGCTGTCGGCGCGGCTGCTGCCGGACCGCCTGCGCGGCCACGCCCGCGCGGTCGAGGAGTTCCTCGACGACTACGCCCGCCTGCTGGACGCCTATGAGGCGCGCGCGCCCAAGCCGTGGATCATGGTCGGCCACTCGATGGGCGGCGCCCTGAACCTGCTGACGCTGGAAGGCGACGAGACCCGCTTCGCCGGGGCCGTTCTGTCCAGTCCCATGCTGCGCATCAAGACCGGCAAGCGGTCGATGTGGACGGTCAAGCTGGCGGTGCGCTGGGCCCTGCGTCACGGCAAGGCAGGGGACTATGTGCTGGACGACCCGGACGATCCCTTCGACCACACCTTCGAGAAGGACGGCCTGACCTCGGACCAGGCGCGCTACGATCTGTGGCGACAGCAGCTCTACGCCTGCCCGCACCTGGCCATCGGCGGCCCGACCTGGGGCTGGCTGGCCTTCGCCCTGGACGCGGGCGAGCGGGCGCTGAAGCCGCGCGCGCTCAAGAGCGTGAAGATCCCGGTCTGCGTGGTTCAGGCGGCCGAGGACGACAAGGTGTGGAAACAGACCAACCGCTGGGCGGCCCGCCGCATGGGCCGCGGCCGCTATGTCGAGGTGCCGACGGCCAAGCATGAGGTCATCATGGAGGTCGACGACCTGCGCGGCGTCTTCCTGCACGAGTTCGACGCCCTGGCCGACTATGTGGCGCCGGGCGCCGCCGCGCCTTCGACCTCTCCGGCCGCGCGGACCGCCGAACCGGCCTGATCGCTCAGGCGACGGCCAGCAGGGGCAGGGCCTGATCGGTCAGGCGCGCGTCGCCGGCCGCCAGGACGCGGCCGTCGGCGTGCGGCGCCGCGCCGCGCCAATCGGTGAAGCGGCCGCCCGCCGCCTCGACCAGGGGCTTGTGCGCCGACCAGTCCCAGACCTTCAGCTCGCTCTCGGCCACCAGATCGATGCGCCCGGCCGCGACCATGGCGTAGGCGTAGCCGTCGCAGCCCAGTCGGGCCAGGCGGGCCGAGGCGCGCAGCCGGTCCCAGGCGGCGCGGTCGGCGCCGACGAAGATCTCGGGATCGGTGGTGGCGATCAGGGCCTGGCCCAGATCGGGGCAGGCGCGGGTCTTCAGCGGGGTCTCGCGTCCGCCTTTCAGCAGGCGCGCGCCCGACGGGCCGCCCAGGAAGACCTCGTCCAGATAGGGCTGGCCCACGGCGCCGATCACGGGCGCGCCCTCCTGGCGCAGGGCGATCAGGGTGGTCCACAGGGGCAGGCCGGCGATGAAGGCGCGGGTGCCGTCGATCGGATCCAGCACCCAGACATGGTCGGCGTCGGGGCGATCCTCGCCGTATTCCTCCCCGATGACGCCGTGGTCGGGATAGCGGGCGGCGATCAGGCGGCGGATGGCCGCCTCGGCGACGCGGTCGGCCTCGGTCACGGGGTCGAAGGCGCCGGGACCGCCCTTGTCCTCCTGGGCGAAGTCGCCGCGGAAGAAGGGCAGGGCGACGCGGGCCGCTTCATGCGACAGGGCGACGGCGAAGGATTCCAGCTCGGTCATGCCCCGGCCATACACCGCCCGGAGCGTGATGGCTCAAAATTCATTGAATCAAGGGGTCATTGATCTGGGGCGGCGATCAAGCGGCGGCGGCCAGGGGCGCGTCGGGCCGGGGCTGGCTGTTGTCGGGGCTTTCGCCCGCGCCGTCGTAGAAGTAGCTGACCGGCGTCTGCAGCGCTTCGGCCAACTCCCACAGACGGGCGGCCGAGATGCGGTTGGCGCCGCACTCGTACTTCTGGATCTGCTGGAACCGTATGCCGACACGGTCGCCCAGTTGCTGCTGGGTCAGGCCCAGCAGGCGGCGACGGCGGCGCAGGCGACGACCCAGGTGAAGGTCGATCTCGGCGGGCATGACGACTCTCCTGTCTCCCTCGGCCTGTGCCGAATCGGCACGGACGAGGCGTTTCGCCGCAAGCGTCGTGCCGTTGTCGCCCTTGACCCGCGGCGCAACCCGACACCCGCCCGCGCATTAACGGCGAAGGCAGTGAGCCTTGCAGGAAGGAAGAAGCATGGGTGGATTTGGATTTATCGCCTGGATCATCATCGGCATCGTCGCCGGCTGGCTGGCGGAAAAGATCATGAAACGGGATCACGGCCTGCTCACCAACCTGATCGTCGGCGTCGTCGGCGCCCTGATCGGCGGGTTTTTGGCCAATAATCTGCTGGGCGTGGACGCGGCGGGCAACTGGATCGTGGGGGTCATCGTGGCCACCATCGGCGCGGTGGTTCTGCTGTTCCTGCTCGGTCTGGTGAAGCGGCGCACCTGATCGCCGTTTATCAAACAAGAAAAAAGGGGCGGCCCGTCGGGCCGCCCCTTTTGCCGTCGAACCAGACGATTTAGTGAGGTTCGTCGCCGTGCGGTTCGTCGCTGGTCGGCTCATCGGCCGGCGGCGTGTCGGCCGGAGGGGCGTCAGCCGCTGCGTCCGGGGTGGGTTCAGCCGTGTCCGAGGCGATCGGAGCGGCCGACTGAATGTCCGAGGCGCTGGCGTCGACGACGATGTCGGCGCCGTCCTGACGGATGCCGGCCAGCGGCACCGGGCGGACCTGGCCATCGGCGGTGCGGACGGTCAGTTCCTGGCCGTTGGCGCCGTTCTGGACGCCGACCAGCTTGCCGATCTCGGCGCCGTCGCTGCCCTTGACGGTCGAGCCCGGCGTGAGGGTCAGGCTCTGGGGGGCCGCGGCCGCCTCAGCGGGAGCCGGTTCGGGCGTCTGCGGCGTCGTGGCGTCCTGGGCGAAAGCCGGGGCGGCGATGAGGAAGGCGCCGGCGATGCCGGTCAGCAGGGCGGTCTTGCGGATCATGAGAAACTCCTGAAAGGGCGAGCCCGGCGCTCGCGAAAAAATGAACCCCCGTGATCTCTGATGGTTTCCTCTGCCCTGAAATGACCTTTTACTCGCCCCAAACGACCGATTCTTGCTCTTCGGAGGTTGATTGACCAAACCGAGCGCAAAACACGACCCTTGGCGGATCACGCGTCGCCTGGCGGGGCTGGCCTATGAGCTGACGCCGCAGATGTTCGCGGTCGCCACCTTCCTGCTGGGCGGGGTGATGTTGCTGTCGGCGGTGACGCCCGCCTTCAGCGACCGGCTCAGCGCGCTCGGACGCTTCTATCCGCCGTTGCTGATCGACCTGTCCCACTTTGCGGCCAGCGTGACGGGCTTTGTCCTGCTGCTGATCTCTGCGGGGCTGTGGCGGCGTCGGCGAGGCGCTTATTACGCGGCGCTGGCGGTCCTGTTGGTGGGGGCGGTCTTCTCGCTGATGAAGGGGCTGGACTGGGAGGAGGCGATCGAGCTGACCCTGGCGGCGGCCCTGTTGACGCCGTGCCGTTCGGCCTTCAATCGCCGCTCGCGCCTGGGCGAGCCGCTGCGGCCGGGCTGGCTGCTGATGCTGGCGGCGGCGGTGGCGGCCATGCTGTGGCTGGGCTTCTTCGCCTATCGCGACACCGCCTATACCGACGAGCTGTGGTGGACCTTCCTGGTGGACAAGCAGGCCTCGGGCTTCCTGCGCGCCGGGGCGGTGCTGGCCCTGCTGACCCTGGCGGTCGGGGTGCGCTCCCTGCTGACGGCGCCGGGCGCCCGCAGCCACGGCCCCGCCTCACCCGCTGATGTCGAACGCGCCCGTCAGGCGCTGGAGACGGCCGAGATCGCCACGCCCGAAGCCAGCCTGGCCCTGCTGGGCGACAAGGCCCTGTTGTTCAGCCCGTCGGGGCGCAGCTTCATCGCCTATCGCGTGCGCGGCCGCCGCTGGATCGCCATGAGCGAACCGGCCGGGCTGAAGGAAGAGCGGCTGGAGTTGTTGTGGGCCTTCGCCGAGATGGCCGACAGCTACGGCGGGGCGGCGGTCTTCTATTCGGTGAGCGAGGGGCTGCTGGCCGACCTGGCCACCCTGGGACTGGCCATGCGCAAGGTGGGCGAGGCCGCCGTGATCGACGCCGCCCATTTCACGACCGAAGGCAAGGGCAAGCAGAACCTGCGCACCGCCGTGAACCGGGCCGAGCGCGAGGGCGCCAGCTTCGAGGTGGCCCCGCCGGGCGCGGCGCGGGCGCTCGAGGCCGAGTTGCGCGCCGTGTCCGACGCCTGGCTGAACCACCACAACGGCTCGGAGAAGGCCTTTTCCCTGGGCCGGTTCGACATCGACTATCTGGACCGTTCGCCGATCGCCGTGGCGCGTGAGAACGGCCGCATCGTCGCCTTCGCCAATCTTCTGGTCGGGGCGGGCGGGCGCGAAGCGATGATCGACCTGATGCGGCATGACCCCGAGGGGCCGCACGGGATCATGGATTATCTGTTCACCCGCACGGCCCAGTGGGCGCGCGAGCAGGGCATGGAGCGGCTGGATCTGGGCATGGCGCCCCTGTCGGGTCTGGAGGACCGCCGCATGGCCCCGGTCTTCGCCCGCGTCGGCGCCCTGGTGTTCGAGGAGGGGGGCGCCGTCTACGGCTTCCAGGGCCTGCGCGCCTACAAGGCCAAGTTCGGCCCCGTCTGGCGGCCGAAGTTCATCGCTGCGCCGACGACCACGCCCCTGGCGTTGGCCCTTCTGGACGTGGCCCTGCTGACCAGCGGCGGCTGGCTGGGCCTGCTGGGGCTGAAGAAGTAACCGCCAAGCGCAAAAAAGGCGGCCCGCAGGGGCCGCCTTCTTCGTTTCGGCTGGTCGCCGGGATCAGTCGGCGCGGACGCGCTTCTTGCGGAAGGAGGGGTTCAGGACTTCCTTGCGCAGGCGGATCGACTTGGGCGTGACCTCGACCAGTTCGTCTTCCTCGATATAGGCGATGGCCTGTTCCAGGCTCATCTTGCGCGGCGGGGTCAGGCGCACGGCCTCGTCCTTGCCCGAGGCGCGGACGTTGGTCAGCTGCTTGCCCTTGATCGGGTTGACGTCCAGGTCGTCGGAGCGGCTGTTCTCGCCGATGATCATGCCCTGATAGGTCTTCTCGCCGGCGCCGACGAACATGACGCCGCGCTCTTCCAGGTTCCACAGGGCGTAGGCCGCCGTGTCGCCGTCCGAGTTCGACACCAGCACGCCCTTCAGGCGGCCCTCGATGGCGCCCTTGTGGCCTTCATAGTGGCTGAAGACGCGGTTCAGCACGCCCGAGCCGCGCGTGTCGGTCAGGAACTCGCCCTGATAGCCGATCAGCGAGCGCGACGGGCACTTCAGCTGGATGCGGGTCTTGCCGGCGCCCGAGGGGCCCATGTCGGTCAGCTCGGCCTTGCGGGCCGACAGCTTCTCGATGACCACGCCCGAGAATTCGTCGTCGACGTCGATGACCACGTCTTCGATCGGCTCCATGCGTTCGCCGTTCTCGCCGGTCTGATAGACCACGCGCGGACGGCTGATCGACAGTTCGAAGCCCTCGCGGCGCATGTTTTCGATCAGCACGCCCAGTTGCAGTTCGCCGCGACCGGCGACTTCATAGGCGTCCGAGCCCGGCGTCTCGGTGATGCGGATGGCGACGTTGGCCTCGGCTTCCTTCAGCAGGCGGTCGCGGATGACGCGCGACTGCACCTTGTCGCCTTCGCGACCGGCCAGCGGGCTGTCGTTCACGCCCACGGTCATCGAGATGGTCGGCGGGTCGATCGGCAGGGCGTCCAGGGCGTCGGTCACTTCCAGGGCGCACAGGGTGTCCGCCACAGTGGCCTTGGACATGCCGGCGATGGCGACGATGTCGCCCGCCTCGGCGCCCTCGTCGACCGGCTGGCGCTTCAGGCCGCGGAAGGCCAGCACCTTGGTGATGCGGCCCTGCTCGATGGTCTTGCCGTCGCGCGACATGGCCTTGATGGCCATGCCCGGAACCGCCTTGCCCGAGTGGATGCGGCCGGTCAGCAGGCGGCCCAGGAAGGGATCGCTTTCGATCAGCACGTTCAGGATCTGGAACGGCTCGTTGACGCGATCCTGGGCGGCCGGGGCCGGGACGTGGTCGACGATCAGATCGTACAGCGGGTGCAGGTTGTCGTTCGGCTGGGCCAGGTCCAGCGTCGCCCAGCCCGAACGGCCCGAGGCGTAGATGACCGGGAAGTCCAGTTGCTCGTCCGTGGCGCCCAGGGCGGCGAACAGGTCGAAGGTCTCGTTCAGCACGCGGTCCGGGTCGGCGTGGGCGCGGTCGACCTTGTTGATGCAGAGGATGGGACGCAGGCCCATCTTCAGCGCCTTGGTCAGCACGAACTTGGTCTGGGGCATGACGCCCTCTTCGGCGTCGACCAGCAGGACGCAGCCGTCCACCATGCCCAGGATGCGCTCGACCTCGCCGCCGAAGTCGGCGTGGCCCGGCGTGTCGATGATGTTGATGCGGGTCTCGCCGGCCTTGCCGTTCCACAGGATCGAGGTGCACTTGGCCAGGATGGTGATGCCGCGTTCGCGCTCCTGATCGTTGGAGTCCATGGCGCGTTCCGTGGTCGCCTCATTGGCGCGGAACAGGCCCGACTGGGCGAGCAGGGCGTCGACCATGGTCGTCTTGCCGTGGTCAACGTGGGCGATGATGGCGATGTTGCGCAGGTTCATTTCGGGCTCGGGCGGACTGTGTTCGGTCACGGAAGGGCCGCGCCGCTGCAAGAAGATTGCAGAGAAGGGAAGGGTTCGGCGCGCCTCTTACAGGGATGCGGGCCAAAACGCCAGTCCAGTGCGTGATCGAGGCTGAGCGCCCGTCGTCTCGCGATCAACCCAGGGGCAGCAGGGCGATGACGCCCAGCGCCAGAAGCCCGATCAGCAGGGCCGACAGGGCGGCGACGGCGGCGACGCGCGGCCCGGCGCGAACTACGGCGCGCGGATCGACCATCAGCCCCAGCGCCGCCATGGCGATCAGCGTCAGCGCCGAGACGGAGGCCTGCAGCGGCGGCAGGATCGCCTCGGGCAGCCAGCCCAGCGAACGGACGGCCATCAGGGCTAGGAAGACCAGGATGAACCAGGGGGCCATCTGGTGCAGCCTGGGTCCGCGCCCGGCTTCGCTCTGTTTCGAGCGCATCAGGCCCAGCACCAGGCAGACCGGCCCCAGCATCAACACGCGCACCAGCTTGACCACGGCGCCCGTCTGGACGGCGGCCAGGCCGGCGGGGGCGGCGGCGGCCAGCACCTGAGGCACGGCGTAGACGGTCAGCCCCGCCAGCACCCCGACGCGCGTGGCGTCATAGCCCATCATGGCCCCGACCACGGGAACCAGCAGCACCACGGCGACGCCCAGAACGGCGGTGAAGCCGATGGCGGCGGCCACGTCTTCTCCCTCCGCTTCGATGACGGGGGCCACGGCGGCGATGGCCGAGTTGCCGCAGATGGCGTTGCCGCAGGCGACCAGCAGGGCCATGGCGTGCGGCAGGCCGAACGCCCGCCCCAGCGCATAGCCGCCGACAATGGCTGCGGCGACCACGCCGACGATGGCTAGAAGCAGCCACGGCCCCAGCGCCGCCACCGCCGCGCCCGAAACGGTCGCGCCCAGCAGGGCCACGGCGACCTCCAGCAGGGTCTTGGCGCTGAAGCTGATCCCTGGCGTCCACAACGA
>JAANMT010002529.1_pt1 | contig 14953 bp, 11 predicted proteins | sample 7279711 | NCBI WGS metagenome assembly JAANMT01 (sample SAMN14094538, study PRJNA606508) | bioreactor metagenome | isolation source: A lab-scale SPAN reactor treating ammonium-rich wastewater day 1 | place: Ireland: Galway | collected 2017-01-16 | reverse complement strand
GGGCGTGGTGCACGAGGACGCCGTTGTGGAAGACGGTGACCACCGCGGGCGCCGAGAGCGTGCCGTCGGCCGCGAAGCGCGGTGCGGTGAACACGATGTCGTACGACTGCCACTCGCCCGGTGGTCGCGACGCGTTCACCAGCGGTGGATGCTGGCCGTACATGGCTGAGGCCTGGCCGTCGGCGTAGGTCGGGTTCTCGAAGCTGTCCAGCACCTGGATCTCGAAGACCCCAGCCAGGAACACCCCGCTGTTGCCGCGGCCTTGTCCGTCGCCCTTGACCTGCGCCGGGGTCGCAAACTCCAGGTGGAGCTGGACGTCGCCGAATTCGGCGCGCGTCCGGAGGTATCCTTTGCCCGACTGCAGGACGCCCTTCGCGATGGGCCAGTTCGCCGCCCCCCCGTCGTTCATCTGCCAGGCCGAGAGATCCTCGCCGTCTCCCAGGAGCACCACCGCGTCGGCTGGCGCAGAGGCGCCCACGAACGACGACGGCGTCACGACGGGCGGCTGCGGCCGGCTGGCATCGTGCACGCGCCAGGATCCGTCGGGCTGCCTCGGCGTGTCGTCGAATCCCGGACGCGTCTGGCGGCCGTCGAGCATCACCCCCGAACTCCAGCCCACTGCACCCACAATCCCGGCCACCGCAAGCACCGAGCGGATCGAAAGCACTGGCCCCTCCTGCCTGGTGGTCCTCGAGGTGTCGCCGGCCGGGAGTGGCCCCGGCCGACACGACAGCAACCGATGGTAGCGTACGACGCAGGACCCCGACGTCGAGGTGACTGCGGGGGCGGGACAGCGGGCGGCGTCGCACCCGCCGGGCGACACGAGGCTGGACCTCCAGCAGGATCGCGTCGCCCCTCGCCACCGCCCGTTCCCGTAGAATCGCCACCACGGCCGCGGCCGATGGACCCATGACGTTGCGACTCGCCGTCCTGCTCGGCGTCTCCGCGATCGCGGTGACGACCGCTGCGCTTCCCTGGCTTCCTGGGGCGCCGGTCGTTGGCTACGCGGCTCTCTTCGTCGGGTCGTCCGTCCTCTTCCTCGTCACGGCGCCCGCCATCCTGCGCGCCTCGCTCTCGCGCCGGCAGCTCGCCAGTCTGCTCGCCCTGCTGTTCCTGCTGCGCGCGGCGTTCCTGTTCACGACGCCCATCGGCTCGGACGACTTTCACCGGTACCTGTGGGACGGCAGGGTGCAGGCTGCGGGGCTGAATCCCTATCGCCACGCGCCCGGCGCCCCGGAGTTGCAGCCCCTGCACACCGAGACACTGCCGCGGCTGGTCAACCACCCCACGCTCAAGACCCCGTACTTCCCTGTGGCCGAGTGGGCCTTCAGGCTGGCACACGGTCTGAGCGGTGAGTCGGTCTGGGGGATCAAACTGCTCGTGCTGCTGGCCGAGGCGCTGACTGTCGTGGGCTTGTGGCTGCTGCTCGGTCAGCTCGGGCGGCCACCAGGCCATGTGCTGCTGTACGCAGCGGCGCCCCTGGCCATCTTCCAGTTCGCGATCGACGCGCACGTCGACGCGATCGGCTTTCCCTTCCTGGTGTTCGGGCTCTTCCTGCACCTCCGAGGGTGGAAGACCACGGGGCTCTTGCTCCTCGGCCTGTCGATGTCGGTCAAACCCGTGGCTGTGGTGGTCCTGCCCTTCCTCTTCCTGCGCGAACGCGGCTGGCGCGCACGTCTGGCGGTGCCGCTCGTGCCGCTGCTGGCGCTCGGCCTGCAGTTTGCGCCGTATCTCGGCGAGGCCAGCGTCTTCGACGGGCTGTTCACGTTCGCCCGCCGATGGCGCTTCAACGGGGCGTTCTTCAGTGTGGTCCATGCCGTCCTGGGCGACACCGTGCACTCCCGTCTCATCTGCGGCGTGCTCTTCGCGACCGTGCTGCTCGGGCTGAGCGTCCGCTCGCGTGACGTCGCCGTGACCTCGGTCTACGCCGTGCTGCTCCTTCTGCTCTTCTCCCCGGTCGTCCATCCCTGGTATGTCGGATGGCTCGCGGTTCTTGCGCCGCTCGCCCCACGCCCGAGCAGCCTGGCGCTCATCGGCCTGGTGAGCCTGACGAGCCTCACCGTGGTCACGTACCAGTTGGACGGGGTCTGGGTGGACTACGGGCCGGTTCGCGCGGCCGAGTACCTGCCGGTGATCGTCTTGCTGATGTGGGAAGCCACGCGCCCGGCACACACGGCACGCGCCCCGTCGCCCGGGTGACTCTCGTGGCCGGGCTTCGTCGCCGGCAATGGAAGGAAAGGGATGGTGTAGGATCGGGCGGTACGCGGGTACGTGCTGCAGGCCCGCGCTTTCCGGCCCCTCACGGACGCCCCCGAGGTGCCGGGCCCATCTCCTGAGGACGCCCATGACCGCACGCTTGCTCACAGGAACGCTACTGTTCGCCTTCGCGCTGGCCCCGCTCGGCGCGCAGCCGGATCCGACCAAGGAAGAGCTGAAGCTCACGCTCCCCAAGCCGATGTTCACCGGCACGCCCACGAATCTCCGCAGCGCCAATCTCGAGGTGGTCACGGGCAAGCCGCGCGAGCCCTTCTACGTGCCGAAGGGCACGGTCCTGCTGTCGGCGAAGAAGCCGGTGTCGTCGAGTGACGAGCTGCCCGTCATCGGCGAACTGGACATGATCACCGACGGCGAGAAGTCCGGCGGGGAGGGCTACTTCGTCGAACTGGGGCCCGGCCCCCAGTGGGTGCAGGTCGACCTCGGCGCTCCGCACGCCCTGCACGCCGTCCTGGTGTGGCACTACCACGCCAGCGCACGGGTCTACCGCGACGTCATCGTCCAGGTGTCCGACGACACCGCCTTCCGGACGGCCGTCACCACGATCTTCAACAACGACCACGACAACACGTCCAAGCTGGGCACCGGCAAGGACAAGGAGTACATCGAGGTGGCCGAGGGCCGGCTGTTCGACCCGAAGGGTGCGAGGGGCCGGTACGTCCGCCTCTACTCGAACGGGAACACGACGAACGACTTGAACCACTATGTCGAAGTCGAGGTGTTCGGCACGAAGTAGCGACGACCGGCCGGCGGCTCGACGCGCCATCGACGATCCTCCAGGATGCTGAACGAGGCGGGCGGCTCCCGCGGGTGGACACGTCGCTCCGTGCTGCGCACCGTCGGGCTCGGCACCGTCGGGCTGGCGATGCCGGCGTGCGGGCCGACCGCGACCCACGCACCGATTCCCCTTGCCGTGCAGCTGTACTCGGTGCGCGAGGCGTGCCGTGAGGACTTCGACGCGGCTCTGGCGCAGGTCGCCGCGATGGGGTTCGCCGGCGTGGAGTTCGCCGGCTACTACCACTACGAGCACAGGCCGGCGGCGCTGCGCCGGCGCCTCGACGATCTGAATCTCAGAGCGGCCGGTACCCACGTGCGCACCAGCGCGTTCGCCGACGACGCCATCGCGCGCACGATTGACTTCCATCAGGCCATCGGCTGCCGGTTCCTCATCGTGCCCAGCGACGCCGCGTTCACCGATGGCGAGAAGAGCCGGGCCCTGGCCGAGACGTTCAACCGAACGGCTGCGAGGTTGAAGCCGCTCGGCATGGCGTGCGGCTTCCACAACCACAAAGGCGAGTTCGCCACCGACGGCGGACGGACCTGGTGGGACCTGTTCGCCGAACGAACGACGCCCGAGGTGATCCTGCAGCTGGATTGCGGATGGGCGACGCTGGCCGGCCTGGACCCGGTGGACCTGATCGAGAAGCACCCCGGCCGGACGAAGTCGACGCACTTCAAGCCGGTGGTCCTCCCCGAGCACGCGCAGACGCGCAAGGCGCTCGTCGGCCAGGACTCGGTGGACTGGGCGGCGGTCTACGCAGCGTGCGTGGCCTCCGGCGGTACGGAGTGGGTCGTCGTCGAACAGGAAGAGTACCCGGACGGCCGCTCCCCGATGGACTGCACGCGGCAGTCGCTCTCGGGCCTGAGGACCATCGTGGCCTCCCTACCCCCGCGCCTCGCTGCCCGACCTGAAGAAGAACGCGAACAGTAGCAGCACGGCGCCGGCGCCGGCGGCGGGCACGAGCCAGATCTGCTCCCACGCGCGTTGCACGCCATCGGCGGTGACCGTGCTGAAGCCGTCCACCACGAGACCAGACAGCCACGAGCCGATGAACATGCCGACGCCCAGGGTGACAAACGCGATGAACCCCTGGGCGGCCGCCCGCAGGTCGCCGGGTGCCTTGTTGTCGACGTAGATCTGCCCGGTGACGAAGAAGAAGTCGTAGCAGATGCCGTGGAGCAGGATGCCGCCGTAGAGCATCCACACCAGCGTCGTGTTGTCGCCGTAGGCGAACAGCACGTAACGGATGGCCCACGCCGCCATGCCCACGAGCAGCATGTATTTCACGCCGAGCCGCCGGAAGAACCACGGCATGACCAGCATGAAGAAGATCTCCGACATCTGCCCCAGCGTCATCTTGCCGGCCGCGTTGCTGACGCCGATGTCGTTGAGGAACGGGTTCGTGAACGCGTAGTAGAACTGCAGCGGGATGCAGACCAGGAACGACCCGATGACGAACACGGCGAACGAACGATCGCGCATCAGCTTGAGCGCGTCGAGCCCGAGCACGTCACCGAGCGTCGGCCGGTGCCCGAGCTTCTTGGGTGGAGTGTGCGGCAGCACGAGCGAGAACACCCCGAGCACCACCGATGCGCCGGCCGCCAGCCGCATCGGCACCGCCGTGGCCTCGAGCTGCATGGTGCCGATGAAGAGCCCCGCGACGATCCATCCGATGGTGCCCAGCACACGGATGCCCGGGAACTCTCGCCCCGGGTCGTCCATGTGATGGAACGACAGCGAGTTCGTCAGCGCCAGCGTCGGCATGTAGCAGAGCGTGTACGCCAGCAGCACGCCGTAGAGCGGTCCGAAGCTCGTCTGCGTGGACGCGTAGAAGAGGATGCCGCCGCCCGCGAGGTGCAGCACCGCCAGCAGGCGCTCGGACGAGAAGAAGCGGTCGGCGACCATGCCGACGAAGAACGGCGAGATCATCGCCGCCAGCGCCGTGGTCCCGTAGGCGAGCCCGATCTGCTCGCCAGAGAACTTCAGCGTCTCGGCGAGCCAGGTGCCCATCGTCACGTACCAGGCCCCCCAGACGAAGTACTGGAGGAACATCATCGTGGACAGCTTCAGGCGGGTTGCGCGGTTCATCGTGCCTCGTTGTCCTGAGCGAGCGTCGTCGGCGCGAGCCTGACCCGGGAGATCTGGGGTCGGTGGTCGGGGGCTACGTCCACCACGCCTCGACCGGTGGTTCCGACAGCAGCACCCGCCGGAGGAGGTCCACGGCCGAGCGCAGGCCCTCGTCGACTGACGCGAGGGCGTCCTCGTGTTCGATGCTCATCACGTAGTCGTATCCGGCGAGGCGGAGGGCCGAGACGATGCGCTTCCACTCCAGTTCGTCGTGGCCCCATCCCACCGAGCGGAAGAGCCACGAGCGCTCGTGCATCCGGCGGTAGGTCTTGACGTCGAGCACGCCGTTGATTGCGATGTTGCGGGCGTGCAACGCCACGTCCTTGGCGTGCACGTGGAAGATGGCCTCGCCCAGCGTGCCGATGGTCGCGGCCGGGTCCATCCCCTGCCAGTAGAAGTGGCTGGGGTCGAAGTTGACGCCGAGATTCGGTCCGACGGCGTGCCGCAGCTTCAACGCGCTCTCGACGTTGTAGACGAGGAAGCCCGGGTGCGGCTCGAGCGCCACCTTCACCCCGCGATCGGCGGCGAACGTCGCGGCCTCGCTCCAGTAGGGCACGGCTCGCTGCTCCCACTGCCAGTCGAGGATGTCCAGGTACTCGGGCGGCCACGGCGTGGTCACCCAGTTCGGGTGGCGCGCCTCGGCGCAATCGCCCGGACACCCCGAGAACGTGACCACAACCGGCACCTCGAGCCGCTCGGCGAGCCGCACGGTCTTGCGGAACGTCGCGTCGTCGGCAGCGGCACGCGTGGCGTCCGGGTGCAGGGGATTGCCATGGCACGACAGCGCACTGATGCCGAGGCCGGCGTCGGCGACTCGCTGGCGGTACTCTCGTGCTCGTGCGTCGTCGGCGAGCAGGCCATCGAGGTCGAGGTGATCGGCGCCCGGCCAGCAGCCCGTCCCGAGTTCGAGCATGCGGACGTGCTGCAGGGCGACCACCGCATCGATCATCTGCGGGAACGTGAGTGCGCCGAACACCGGCGTGAAGACTCCGAGTCTCATGGCAGCCTCGCTGGATTCAGCAGCGTACCGGCGTCCACACGCCGCCGCCGTCGTGGCTCTCGAGCACGGCGTCGACGACGCAGGCGGCGCGATGCCCGTCGGCGAAGGTGGCCATCGCCGCTGGTGGCGCCGAGGCGGGCTCGCTGCCCTCGGCGATGACACGATAGATGTCGCGGATGACGTTGCAGAAGGCGTCGGACCAGCCCTGCTGGTGACCGGCCGGCAGGTGCGTGTAGGGCCGGGCCGACTCGCCGACGAGCGACGGGTCCTTGTCGAGCACCTGGTTGGCCCCGCGGCGGGAGCCGAACCACACCCGGTTCTGCTCCTCCTGCCGCCAGCGGAGCGACCCGAGACGGCCATTCACCTCGAGCCACAGGTCGTTCTTGTGGCCTGCGCAGACCTGGCCGATGTTGAGGCAGCCTTTCGCCCCGTTCTCGAACCGCAGGAGGATCGAGGCGAGGTCCTCGCTCTCGATCGTCACCGGCTCGCGGCCGGTGTCCTCGGCCCGCCCGAAGGTCTGCACGTGCTCCGGTTTCAGGCGCGTCTTCACGACCGTCGTGAAGTCCGCCAGCACCGACTGGATGCGCGTGCCCACGAGGTGCTGCGCGAGGTCGCACCAGTGCGAGCCGATGTCCGCGAACGCCGAACTGCGGCCACCCTTGTCGGGCTCCAGGCGCCACGAGTAGTCGGTGTCCTCGATGAGCCAGTCCTGCAGGTAGGCGCCGTGGACGAAATGCACCGGCCCGACCTGGCCCGCCGCCACCATCTCGCGCATCTGCTGCACCATCGGATTGCCGCGGTAGTTGAACGCCACCGCGTGCACGACGCCGGCGGCGTTCGCGGCTTCGAGCAGTTCCCGCGCCTCGCCAGACGTCATGGCCAGGGGCTTCTCGGAGATGACGTGCTTGCCGTGCGCGATGGCGGCGCGTGTGACCCGAGCGTGCAGGTAGTTGGGCGTGGTCACGTGGACGACGTCCACGTCGGGGTCGGCGACGAGGGCGTCGATGTCCCCGTACGACCTGGACACGTGCATGGACGCGGCCGCGCGCGCCGCGGACGCCGCGGACGCCGCCGACGCATCCGCGATGGCGACGACGTCCGCGAACCCGAGGCGCCGAACGGCATCCACGTGGTGGACGCCGACGAAGCCCGGCCCGACGAGTCCCATGCCGAGGCGTTCCCGCCGCGGTCGGGCCGCCGTCGCCCGCTGCGCGGCCTGTCCCTCGCGTGGCTCGGGCATCTCGTTTCACCTTTCCCGGAACGTGATCTCTGGAGCGGATCGCCCTGGTGTCGCTGCCGATCCCGGTGCCCACGGCCCTCGCGCGGCGCGGCGTCGGCGCGTGGGGTGCAGCGCACGAAATGCAACGGGTTACATGGTTGATGTAACCGATTACGTTCTGCGCCTTCTACCATGCCCGCGAGCGGGGCGCAAGCGGATTCGGAGGCGGAGGCCCGCGCGAGGCCGGTGCTACGATACGTCGACTCGAGGCACTGCCCTGGGCAGGCATCACGATGGCCACCATCCGCGACGTCGCTCGCCACGCCGGGGTCTCGACCGCCACCGTCTCCCGCGTGCTCAGCCAGCCGGGGGTCGTCGCCGAGGACACCCGGCGCAGGGTCCTGACCTCCGTCGAGGTCCTCGGCTACACGCCGAACTCCGCGGCCAAGAGCCTGCGTACCCATCGGTCGGGCAAGCTCCTGGTGACGGTGCCCGATATCGCCAACCCGTTCTTCGCCCTCATCCTCCAGGGTATCGAGGGTGCCGCGCAGCGCGCGGGCTACGCGGTCTTGCTCGGCGATACGCAGCACGACGACAAGCGGGAGAACCGTTACGCGCAGATGCTCCAGCGGCGGGAGGCGGACGGCCTCATCTTCCTGGGCCACCGCCTGCCGAAGGCCGCGGCCGCGCTCGTGCGCGCCGCTGGCGTGTCGTGCGCGCCGGTGGTCAACGGGTGCGAGTTCTCTCCTGGCCTCGGCGTGCCCAGCGTGCACATCGACAACGCCAGGGCGGCCGGCGAGGCGATGGCGCACCTCTTCCGCCTCGGTCACCGCCGCATCGGCATCGTCACCGGTCCGCTCGCGAGCCCGTTGAGCCGCGACCGCCTCGACGGCGCCATGCGGTGCGCGAAGGCACACGGCCGGATGGCGCAGGTGACCGTCACCCATGGCGACTTCTCGATCGAGTCGGGGATTGCGGCGGCCGAGCGTCTGCTGGGCGGCGAGGCACCGCCCACGGCGATCTTCTGCTTCAACGACGAGATGGCCATCGGGGTGCTCGACGTCTCGCGCCGCCGCGGCCTGCGCGTGCCCGGCGCGATTTCGGTGGTGGGGTTCGACGACATCCGGTTCGCGCGCTACGCCGACCCGCCGCTCACCACCATCCAGCAGCCGATGCGCGAACTCGGCGAGGCGACGGTGCGGCTGCTGCTCGACATCCTCGACGGCACCATGCGCGAGATCGTGTCGGTGACGCTGCCGCACGCGTTGATCGTGCGGGCGAGTACGGGGCCGCCCCCCGCGGCCCGGGCGCGCCCGCCGGCCCGCAGGACGATCGCGAAGAAGGCGAAGACGTAGCCCCAATGTGACCATCCGGCTGGCGGCTGGCGACTGGCGGCCTGGTTGGCGAAATCAGCGATTGGGACGACTGGCCGTCGCTTTGCTCCCAGTGGGGTCACCGGCCAGGAGAAGGCCGCGATCTTCATCGTGCTGGCCGGCAGCCACCAGCCTGCAGCCGCCAGCCAGAATGTCGGATCAGGGGCAGCCTCGTGTCAGCGGGGAACGCTGGCGAGTTGCGACGGGCGGGCGACGAGCGCGTGCAGGATGCGATCGAGCCCGGCGAACCGGCCGCTGCCGGTCGCGAAGATCACGAGCAGCGCCGCGAGCTCCACCAGGTTCTTGTCGACGACCAGGTAGTTGCCCTCCGAGGGAATCGAGTAGAAGTAGCCGACAAAGGGCGGGTTGCACAGGTAGAACAGCAGGATGAACCCGATTCCGCCCATGCTCGCAAGTCGCGTGAACAGCCCCAGGATCAGGAGCAGCCCGACGGCGGTCAGCCCCCACATCGTGATGAGGTCGGCGTTGGCGAGCAGGTCCGGCTGGCTCGCCAGCCACCTGAACGCGCTGGAAAACGGGCCGCGGGCCTGCCTCAGGTACCCCGCTGCCGACCAGGCGGGCGCCGACAGCTTCGCGATGCCCTCGTACAGGAAGTGCCAGCCCACGAAGACCCGCAGCACCGTGATCGCGATCATCGGCCAGCGGGGGTTTCTGTTGTCGCTCATGTGCACGCTCCCTTACACCCGAAAGTCGTCGGGCGAGAACGCCAGCAGCGATCTCGCCTCGATCGCGTCGTTGACCTTGAGCACGCTCACGGCGCTCTCGTACCCGACCTCGGGGGGGCAGTTCAACGTGCCCTTGCCGCGTACCGCATCGAAGAAGTTCTGGAGGTGCGGCTGATGGTACGGATCGCGCAACACGACCGGCACCGTGTGCTGGTCAGGGGAGATCGACTCGCGCACGTCGGCCACCGCGCCGTCTTCCCGTGACGTGACGTCCTGGATTCTGGGAGCCGTCACGTAGCCCTTCTGGACCCACGTGTCCCAGGCCGGAGCGTTCGGATCGCGATAGAGCTGGCCCGCGTAGTTCACCTCCGACTCCGAGATGAGCAGCGTGCCCTGATCGCCCATGAAGTTCTCGAAGTAGCCCTGGCTTCCGTTCGTCGTCTGGGTCTGGTAGAACGCCTTCACGGGGCCCGTGGGCGTGTCGTAGTCGTAGACGACCATCACCGTGTCGTACCACTCGTGCGTCGCCGGATCGTGGTAGAGCAGCCCGCCGCTCGCCATCACCGCCGATGGATTGGCCCCGAGGAACCAGGTGTAGATGTCGATCTGGTGCGACCCGAGGTCGACGATCGGCCCGCCGCCAAGCCCCTTGTACCAGCGCCAGTTGCGGAACTGGGCCATGTCCCTGAAGCCGTACTGCTTGAGACGTGCCTCGGGGATCGCGTAGCGATCGGGCGCGCCGAGGTCCGGGGCAACCGAGCGGTTCCACTGCCCGTTGACGGTCACGATGCGGCCGAGGAGGTTCGCTTCGCCGATCAGTTTGTCGTAGCAGTGCAGGTAGCGCGGGTTCGAACGGCGTTGGTGGCCGATCTGGAGGAGCTTGCCCGTCTCGCGAGCGGCCAGCACCATGCGCCGCGCACCCTCGAGCGTGTTCGACATCTCCTTTTCGCAGTACACGTGCTTGCCGGCCTTCAGGCAGTCAACCGTCTGCTGTGCGTGCCAGAAGTCCGGCGTGGCGATGACGACCACGTCGAGATCCTCTTCCTTGTCGAGCATCTCGCGGTAGTCTTCGTAGCCGTTGGGCTCGTGCTTGAACCGCTTCAGGCTGTTGACGACCCGCCTGAGGTTGTACTCCGTCCACACGTCGCACACCGCGCGAAAACGCAGTCCGGGGATGCGGAGCATCGCGTCGACCAGCACCTGGCCCTGGGCGCCCGCGCCGAGCAACGCCACGTTGAGTTCCTCCACGTCGCCCGAGTCGGCCGGCGTGGCCGACGTGGCCTCGATCGTCGCGTGCCGATACCCGCGCTCGGTCTGCCACGCGTAGCCGAAGAGACCGAGCGCGGGAACGGTCGACAGGCCCGCCAGCACTTCGCGTCGGTTCAGCCTTCGCGGTCCCTCGCCTCCCGCTCGCGGTCTTCCCGTCTCGTTCTCGGCGGTCATCTCGTTGTCTCCTTCTTTCCTGGCCTGCAGCCGGTCAGCGAGTTGTTGTCGCGCCACCTGCGCGCTTGTTGCCGTGACGAACGGTGCTCGACGGACGTGCGAATCAGCCGGCTGAACCGCCGAGGTGCAGGAGAGCACCGCCTCCTGTCGCGGTCCCGTCTGGTTCCGCGAGGATCCACGCCTCGACCTCAGGGCTCCGCCTGCACAGTTCCCGGATGTCGTCCACGTCCGCCACCATGAACGCCGTCGCGAGGGCGTCGGCGACGGCGGTGGCCGCCGGGCGGGGCCCTCCGCCCGGCCGCGCGTCGGTCGGCTCCGGCTGCGGCACGGCCACCCACGCCGCGAGCCGGCCCCGCACCGGCTCGCCCGTGCGCGGCTGCACGATGTGATCGCCTTTGCGCACGCCCGAGGCCCCGAGCGCCAACTGCCGTGCCGACAGGCGCGCCAGCACGCGCGACGGCGCGTCCGGGTCGCTGAGGGTGAGCGGCCACCCGCCGTCCCCCTGCGGCGGGTCGAGCGCGAGGACGGAACTGAAGCCGCCGTGGATCAGCGCCTGCGCCAGCCCCCACTCCTCGAGCCGTTCCGACATGAGATCGACCGCGTACCCCTTGCCGATGCCGCCCAGATCGATTCGTGTGCCGGTCCTCGTCGCGCCGACGGTCACCTCGTCGGGATCGAACGCGAGTGACGGCAGCCCCGTCCCGATCGACACGTCGAAGGCGCCATCCGTGAGGTCGAACACGTGACGCGCGATCGCCAGGCATTCGAGCGTCGATGGAGAGACGCGCGTGCGCTCGCCGGCAGAGAGATGGTTGATCCTGGTGATGTCGCTGTTGGTCCGGAAGCGGCTCAGTTCGTTCTCGAGGCGATCGACGAGATCGAAGGCGGCCTGCGCGGCCTGTGCCGCGTACCGCGCATCGGCGTGCACGATGTGCACCTCGAAGAGGGTGGCCATGGCCTCGTGCGAGAAGCGTCGCACGTGGCCGAGATCGCACCGGGGATCGCAAGGCACGACGAGCGCGCGTTCGGGCGAGGTCACGGCGCCCCCGCCGCATGGGCCAGGAAACGATCCCACAACCCGCGCTCGATGTAGAGGATCAACAGGACGTCAGGCCGGAGACCGTAGAACTCCGACACGTAGCGATCGTCGAGCGCCGTGTCGAGCGCATCCGTGTGCGCCTGTGCGGCGATGACAACCGGGGCCTCGAGCGCGGCGGCCTCGCCAGGCGCGGGCCAGTACCCGACGTGCGGCATCGTCCGGAGATACCACGGGAGCGGCCACTGCTGGTCGGGCGGCGCGACGACGGACACGCGCATGGCGTCGCCGTCCGGGTGCTGCGCGGCGAGTGCGTGGATGCGCCCGATCATGCGCTCGGCATCGGGCACGGTCTGCGCGTAGACATACGGGTTGCGCGGGTCGGCGGCGTAGGTCACCGCCGCGCGCCAGGCCTGCCATCCGAGATGGGCGGACGCGACGACGAAGACGACGACCAGCGTGGCGCGCTGCGTGCGCGAGCGCGCCGCCCGGACGAGCGATGCGAACCCGGTTCCCGCGAGCGCGACGAGGCTGACGTAGAACGGCAGCAGGTTCCAGGGGGTCTTGTACGGAATCGCGGAGAAGATCGCGAGCGTCACGGCGGCGGTGCAGGCCAGGTGGCGCGCCTGGAGCGTGCGCGCCGGTCGCGCCGGGTCCGGGCGGAACCACGCGGCGCCCAACCCGACGGTCGCCAGCACGAGCACGAGACCCTCACTCCACGTGAGGCCTCCTGACGAGGAATACGCGAGCAGGCCGAGGTAGAAGTACCAGGGCTGTGCGTGGGTCGCCGGGGCGACGCCGCGATCGAAGTACGCGCCGATCCCGGCAAACGGCTCGAGCACGCCGCCTGGGAAGGTGAGAAACGACGAGAAGAAGAGGGCGGCCACGAGAGCGGCCAGCGCGGCGCCTGCGGCCAGCCACCGGAGGTCGGGCGACGCGAGCCCGCGCCCGGCCGGCCCGAGCGAACGCCTGGCGATCACCGAGGCGACGAGGGCCACCGGCAGGACGATCACCGCAGTTTCCTTGGTGGCGACCGCCAGGCCGCCGGCGAGGCCCGCGAGCATCGACCACCGCGGCCGTGCCCCCGTCGCGACGCGTCCGGCCGCGATGACGAACGCCAGCGAGAAGCACGCGAACAGCGACTCCTGGATGAACATGCGGGAGTAGAAGACCAGGGCGGGCGAGAGCGCCATCAGCACGGCGGCGGCCGCCACGGCGGTGCGGCCGATGCCGGCCGACAGCAGGGGGAGGAGCAGGATCGTGGCGGCGCCGAAGGCCGCCGTCACGCCGCGCAGGGTCGACGCGTCGAGCGCGGCGAGCGAGTGCTCGCCGCGCATCCACGTGGCTGGCAGCGACAGGTAGTAGAGCGTCGGACCGTGATGATCGCGCGCGTCGTAGCGGTACTCGCCGCGTTCGAGCAGGGCGCCGAACTTGACCGCCTGGTTCGCTTCGTCGTGGTGCATGGGCCGCGCGTCGAGATGCGCAGACTCACCCAGCAAGTTGTGAAGATTATTAATTTCGATATCAACCCCTTGAAAAGCATTCATATGAAAAAATAACATTCTATGAATATCGCCTTCTTGTCCAAATTGGGGCCATTGACCTTGTTGTTTTAGAATTCTCAAATCTTGTGCTGAAAGATTAATGTCTAAAAACTGATCTGCAATTGTAGAATTATCGTCAGAAAAAATTATTATACAATAAGAATTATTCCTATCCCTTCCGGCTCTACCAGCTTCTTGATAAAAAGCTTCTAGTGAAGCAGGGATTCCAAAATGTACAGTATATCTAACATTTGGTTTATCAATACCCATTCCGAATGCTTTTGTAGAAACTAAGACAGAAAATTCATTATTCTTAAAATCATTCTGAATTCTTCTTTTTTCTTTATTCCACTCTATTTCGCGTTGAACACGATGCAAATTCGGTTGAAAATATTTTGGTACTGAACCACTAAAAAATCCAACTTGTATATTTAACCTATTTTGTAAATCGTCTCGTACTTGTGAACCGAACACATTGTTTGTCCAAGGGACAAAGACCAAACCAGATTTGGTGTTATTTCGATTCGGTTGAAATAATTCATTTTCATTAGTATTAAGGACTTGCGGAATCGTATTCTGTAACAATCCTAATAAAATGTCTTTTTTGTTTGTGCTTGGTGTAGAATAAATATCGAATTGTAATTCATCTCTGTTAAATGTAGATGGATATATTTTAGCTTCTTCTTCGTCTATTCCAATTTCTCTTTGAACGTCAGTTAAGACAGAATAAGAAGCTGTTCCAGTTAAAGCTAATACAGTAGGTACATAGTTTTGGTATTTGCAATATATTTTTGCGGTCTTAGCTAAATTTAAATAGGACGTTCTGAAATCGTGACCCCACTCTGATACACAATGTGCCTCATCAATTACAAGATAAGGTATAGAAAAAGAAACAGTCATCTGAATTAAGGAATTTCTAAAGTTGTTATCTTGAAATCTTTCGGGTGCAATAAATACTAAATGATATTTCCCATTCGACATTTCATTAACAACTTGCACTCTTTCTTCACTCGTTAATTCGCTATTGATAAAGCTAATATTATCAATAAGGTAATTGTTCATATTATCAGCTTGATCAAACATTAATGATCTTAGGGGATCAACGACTAATGATACGCCAGGCTGTAAAAGTGCAGAAAGTTGGTAAGTTAGAGATTTACCAGCACCAGTAGGCAACAATCCAATAACTGGTTTTAATGCCAGAGAACGTTTAAGGATTTCAATCTGACCTTCCCAATAGTCTTCTTTTCTGAAAATACTTTGCAGTAAAAATAAAAGATTCTTTTCCTTGCTTTCATTTATCTCATAAGGAAAAGGAGTTATAGAATTCACTTTAAAATTATTATCAAAATAGAATCTAGATGTAACGACAAACGCTAAGCAATTAACTTTCTCACGGATTTTTTGTTTTTCTTGAATTGCCCATTTCTTTTTTAATGAGATATAAAACAATATCTCATTGTTACTGTT
>JAANMT010002511.1_pt1 | contig 15047 bp, 16 predicted proteins | sample 7279711 | NCBI WGS metagenome assembly JAANMT01 (sample SAMN14094538, study PRJNA606508) | bioreactor metagenome | isolation source: A lab-scale SPAN reactor treating ammonium-rich wastewater day 1 | place: Ireland: Galway | collected 2017-01-16 | reverse complement strand
GTGGGAGTCAACCGATTCTGTGCGTCTGGTTCACTTGATGGAACACACGACCGGCTTCGATGAAATCCATCTGCGCGAGTGGGCGTCCAATGATCCAACTCCTATCGCCTTGAAAGAGGCTCTGGCTTATGGCGCGGCTTCACGCGTCTGCCGCTGGCGTCCCGGCACACGCATGGCTTACTGCAACTCCGGCCCTGCCGTTCTGGCGGCGGTGATTGAGAAAGTCTCCGGGCAGCGGTTTGAAAACTATGTGGAGGAGAATTTTTTCAAGCCGCTCCGCATGGACACTGCCGATTACTTTCTGACGCCGGAAGCGGAACAGCGGTTGAGCAGACTTTATCGTCCGGACGGCGTGACGCCGTATCCTTATTGGCACTTCCTGTTTTGGCCTTCAGGCTCGATCAATGCCTCGGCCAATGACATGGCGAATTTCGTGCGCTTTCATTTGCAGCGAGGCAGTCTGGATGGCGCGCAACTTCTGCAACCTGCGTCCATCGCGCGGATGGAGACGGCGGAAACGCTGCCATCGGCACGGCTGGGAAGCATCGCGGGCTACGGCTTGTACAATGACGCGATGCCCGAGGGCGCTTTTACTTTTCGCGGACACGGCGGGGCAATCATGGGTGCGTTGAGCGAAATGGCTTACCTTCCCGACGCCGGCCGTGGCTACGCTGTGATGATCAACTCCGGAAACGCCCATGCGCTGTTGCGAATTACCAAACTGATTCGGACTTATCTGGTTCGCGACCTGCCTCCGCCGCTGTTGCCTCCGCCAGTGCCTGTCCCGGCTGAAATACAGCGCCACTACGGCGGCCACTATCAAATCATCAGCCCGAGCGCGCAGTGGCTTTATGCTTTCGATCGGCTGGCAGGAATAAAAAGGCTGACATTTACCTCGGATGCCCTTTCTGCGAGCACCTACGGGTTTGGTCGCGAAAAATCAATCCGCAGCGACACTCGCGTTGTTGCCGGACGAAGATGGAAAAGTCCTGGTGCAATGCGGCTGGATCACTTTCAAGAAAGTTTCTGCCCTGCGAATCTGGTCGCAAGCTGCCGGGATTGGCCTGGCCGGCAGCCTGGTGTTGAGCTCGGTCCTTTTCGCGCCCGTCTGGGTTGGGAGAATGATCTTCGGAAAACTGCGCAAGCCCGGACCACTTTCGGTACGCGTCATGCCTTTGCTCGGCGCGGCTTTTCTCATTGTATTTGATGCCGCGCTCGCAATCGGATTGCGCGGAACGATCACCCGTAATGAGATTGACGACCTTACCCCGCTTGGCACTCCATCGGCACTTGCGATCACCATCATGCTTTCGAGCATCGCGTTCGTTTTGGCAACAGCGGCGAGTTTGTATGTTCTCTATCGTGAGAGAACGGCGGCCATGAATCGGGTGGTTTACTGGCATTCCCTCTCCGTTACCGCAGGGCTTCTCGGTGTGGCAATTTATTACGGATACTGGGGACTGATTGGGCTGCGCCTTTGGGCATAAAACAAAATTTCCGGCGAATGATCGCGCCTTTGGCAAAATTCATTGATTGGTCAGTTCTTCAGATGGCATACGCCGTTGTTGGGCTGAAACACGCGCCCATTGCCTCGGTAGTCCTGATTATGCCCGCTGTGGCCTGGCGCACGTGGCGTTCCTCTCCTCCAGTCGTTTGGCGGCGAGTTCGGGAAGCGTTCCAGGCTCTAAAGCCGGCACGCGAGGCAATGGATACGACCCGGTTGAATCTGATCTTGTCCGCGCCAGCCATCCCGAAGGAAAATATATTGTTGATCAAAGGAATCCACGATTTGTTCGGGAATCCGCAACCTGTCGAGGAACTCTGGCAAAAGTGGGGACACCCTGAAATCTGGCGATTGCCTCATGGCCACATCAGTGCGCTGTTCGTGCCGGGTTTGACGGGGCGCGTCCTGCGCTGGCTGTCACCGCGAATGAATCTTCAATCCTAATTGCAGCCTGTCCATTCCGTATTGACATGATTCCCTGCAAGATCCTGAAAAGAATCTGGCAGATAGGGATGAGCACGAACCGAAATGGACTCGCAAACAGTTTGGCGTGTTACTCCTCGATGCGTAGGAGCTTTGTTGACGGCTGGAACGTCACCCCATCAATCCGCTGTTCCGGCAGTTGCACAGGATATAGTCGGACGCTGCTGAGCTGGTTGCGGTGCTGCTGCATTGAGACGTAAAGCCAGTACTGCTGTTTCACGGCGTCGCTCTTGCCCTTGTCCTAACCCGTGGCGTAAGCCTTCTCGGCCTGCTTCTTCGCGGCGTAATGGAGTGTCTCACTAACGATGACTCCGCCTGCCGCGCTGGCGGCGGTGACAAGGGGATCACCGTTCGAGATTTCGTGGCCCAGATACGCTCCGCCCGCGCCAAGCGCCACATCGCTGATGGGGCGTGTGGCGGCGCAGCCGCCAAACAGGGAGGAGAAGCAGTTTGGATGCATTGATGATGAGTTTGATTTGCTGCTCTTCGGGTCTTTGAGAAACTTCAAAGCCCCGGCTTCGGCGAATTCGCTGAGATGGTTCTCACGTTAGAGTTCAATTCGCCGCAACCGCAGCGCATTGCCGATGACGGAGACGGAACTGAAGCTCATGGCCGCTCCCGCAATGATGGGACTGAGTAGCACGCCGAAGAATGGATAGAGCAGACCTGCCGCGACGGGGATTCCGAGCGCGTTATAGATGAACGCGAAGAAAAGGTTTTGCCGGATGTTGCCCATCATGGCGCGACCAAGTTTTATCGCGCGCACGATGCCGCGCAGGTCGCCTTTGACGAGCGTGACCCCGGCGCTTTCCATTGCAATGTCTGTGCCCGTGCCCATCGCGATTCCCACATCGGCGGCGGCGAGCGCGGGGGCGTCATTGATGCCGTCGCCAGCCATGCCGACAATGCGGCCCGCAGCTTTGAGCGTTTTCACTTTCTCATGTTTATCGTGCGGGGTGACACCCGCTTGGAAATCGGCGATGCCGAGCTTGCGCGCAACGGCTTCGGCGGTGCGCGGATTGTCGCCGGTGAGCATCAGGACGTTCACACCGAGTTCGCGCAATTCGGCGAGTGCCCGCGATGTGGTGGCTTTCACCGGGTCGGCCACGGTCAAAACTCCGGCGGCGCGGCCATCAACGGCGACGAAGATGGCCGTCGCGCCTTCGGCCTGGTGGGGAGCGGCGAGCGATTCGAGCGCCGAGATGTCGGTGACTCCGTTCTCGCGCAGGAAGTCGGGTTTGCCAACCAGCACTCTGCAGCCTGTGATAGTGCCCGCCACGCCGCCTGCGGTGGTGGACTGAAAATCCTTCGCCGCTTCGAGCGGAAGTTCTTTGTCGCGAGCAGCCATGACGACAGCGTGAGCCAACGGATGTTCGCTGCCTTGTTCGAGCGATGCGGTGAGACGCAGTAATTCCTGCTCATCAATCCCGCCAACGGGCAACACCTGCGCCAGTTTGGGTTTGCCCTCGGTCAGTGTGCCCGTTTTGTCCACAGCGAGAGTGTCCAGTAGAGCCAGCTTTTCGATAGCCTCGGCGTTGCGAATCAGCACACCCATTTGTGCGCCGCGACCGATGCCGACCATCACACTCATCGGCGTGGCGAGTCCGAGCGCACACGGACACGCGATGATGAGGACGGCGACGGCATTGGTGATGGCGAAGGCGAGTCGCGGCTCTGGCCCAAAAACGAACCACGCGAAGAAAGTGAGCGCGGCAATCGCCAGCACGGTCGGAACAAACCAACCGGCAACCTTGTCCGCCAGCGCTTGAATCGGCGCGCGGCTGCGTTGAGCCTGGGCGACGAGGTTCACGATTTGCGCGAGCATCGTTTCACTGCCGACACGTTCAGCGCGCATGACGATGCCGCCGGTTGTGTTCACCGTGCCGCCGGAGACTCTTGCGCCAACGGTCTTTTCCACCGGCAACGGTTCACCCGTGAGCATGGATTCATCCACGGATGTGCGGCCCTCGACTACTTCACCGTCCACGGGAATTTTTTCACCGGGCCGCACGCGCAGCGAGTCGCCCGGATGCACGGCATCGAGCGGAACGTCCTCGTCGCCGTTTGCGGTGACGCGCCAGGCGGTTTTTGGCGCGAGGCCGAGCAAGGCTTTGATCGCGCCGCTGGTGCGCTGGCGGGCGCGGAGTTCCAGCACCTGACCGAGCAACACCAGCACGGTGATGACGGCAGCCGCTTCAAAATAAATTGCCGGTTTGCCGCTGTGGCCCGCTGCGGGCGGAAATGCCTGCGGGAAGAACATGGCCACGGCACTGAAGGCGTAGGCCGCGCCGACACCGAGCGCGATGAGCGTGAACATATTCAAACTACGGTTCACGAGTGAACGCCCGCCGCGCACGAAAAATGGCCAGCCTGCCCATAAGACGACTGGCGTGCTGAGAATGAATTGTCCCCAGCGCGAAATCTCGCCGCTCAACCATTCGGCGTGACTCCACGCGGGAATGAGATGCGCCATCGCCACGATGAACACGGGCAAGGTCAACGCCGTGCCGATCCAGAAACGGCGGGTCATGCCGCGCAACTCGGCATTGTCCTCCTCCGCGTCGCTCTCGGCGGCGACGGTTTTTGGCTCAAGCGCCATGCCGCACTTGGGGCAATCGCCGGGATGATCCTGCTCGATCTCCGGGTGCATGGGACAGGTGTAGATGGTTTTCGGCGCGGGTTTCCACGCGGGGTTGCGTTCCAACGCCATGCCGCATTTCGGACAGTCGCCCGGCTGGTCCGACTCGACGCCAGGGCACATGGGGCAGAAGTATTTCGCGGCGGCGGAGGGCGTCACCGCTGGGTGTTCGTGGCCGTGATGGGAATGGTCGTGGTGCGCGTGACTGTGAGCGTGGGCGTTTGCTTTGCCGCCACAACAGGAATGTTCTTTCGCGCTCTGTGCGTTTTCGCCACCGCAACAACTGCTCTCCGTTCCGGCAGGTGTGCTCTGAGAAAGAAATTTCTTCCGGCAGTGCTCGCTGCAAAAATAAAAAGTCTCTCCGTCGCGTTTGGCGTGGAGGGCCGTCGCTTCGTTCACTGTCATTCCACAGATTGGATCAATCTTCATAGTTTTGATTTCGTTCGTCGCTCAAGGGGGCGCTCATTCGCTTCCTTCACCCATGCAAACGCAGACCGGCTAAAACTCTTACACTTTAACTGAAGTTGAGCGGAATACGCCATTTTAGTGCTTGGGTTGCCTGCGCCGACAACGGAATAGTCTGTGCGTATGGCCAAAGCCGACGAAGCGCTGATTGCGAACCTGAATGCGTTCCTAGGGTTCGCCCGCGCGCGCGTCGGCGACCCGGAGCTTGCCGCCGATCTGGTGCAGGACAGTTTGCTCAAGGCGCTCAAGTCCGCCGACAAACCGGCTGACAACGAGGGCGCGGTGGTGTGGTTCTATCGCATCCTCCGCCACTCGATCATTGATCTTTACCGGCGACGCGATGTTCGCGACCGCGCGCTGAAGCGTCTGGAATCGGCGTTGGCGGAGAACCCCTCAACGGAAGACACGCGCTTGATTTGCCAGTGCTTCAAGAGCCTCTTGCCGGCGCTGCCGGAGCAATACCAAACGCTGCTGCAACAGATTGACCTTGACGGGATGCCGCCCAAAGAAGTCGCCAGCAGACAGGGAATCAGCATGAACAATCTGAACGTGCGATTGCATCGCGCGCGAAAGCAGCTTCGCGACCGGCTAGAAACCACCTGTCGTGTGTGCAGCAAACACGGCTGCCTGGATTGTTCGTGTGATTCGGCGGGTCATCCGGCATAGTGCTCCGGTCTTCGTTCCTCCATATACTTCTCGCGACCACGCGGCAAGCCCGACCTCCTTGCGGATTTCTTCGGAGGACGTTCGGGCCGGGAATTCGGGATGGGTTTCTTCGAGTCTTTCCTCGTCTTCATGCTTTCAGTGAATCTCCACGGTTCTCTCTGTCAAAGGACTCGGAGCGACAGCGGCGAACAACTGATTGGCGAGAGCTTCGGTGTTTCGACATGCCTCCACGAAGTCAGCGCACAGACTGTTCTCGCGGTGTCGTTCCCATGGTTGTGCGCAACTGCGCGTGGCCTGAGCGGTTGTTTCGAGCTGCAGTCTTACAATGTGCCAGTCGGTTCCGGAACGGCGCGCCAGAATATTGGCTGTTGTCCGGCAGATGTCGGCGCAATCCAGAAGCAGACGAGTGCGGATTTGCAGATCTGAATTGGCCTGTGCGAGGCAGGCGTCCGCGCAGGTGGTACAGGCGACGGAGCACTCGTTGCACGAGCGCAGGCAGTCGCTCCACATCGGGAATTGTGTTTGCGGGTCGCTGGTGTTGGTAATGACACTCATGGCTCAGTGTGCTGCGCCGCAGTACGGAGCGCCCGCAAATAGGCGGTCAGCTGGTCCAGCTCTTCGGGACTAATTCTTTGTTTGTGGAATTCAGGCATGGCACCGAGGCCGAGCCGCACCTGCGTTTTCACCAGGAAAAGCGGGATAGGCTTGTTGTTCAACGCAGGGCCGAGACCGCCTTCGCCGCCCGGATGGCATTGATGGCAGTGCCGTTGAAAAACGAGTCGTCCTTGGGCGATTGTTGAGCTGGAAATCGGCATCGGCCCGGTAATCGGTTCGCCCCGGCGAGCAGAACGGCAGCCTGCAATTCCGACCAGGGCGGCTACAATCAGAAGTTTGTGAAGGGGCTGGCGCATGTTGACCCTTCTACGGGACGGCGGATCGGCGGATTTTCCAGATGACTCCCGTGTTCTCTTGCGGATGCGCACCGTTCCGGTCATGCAGCAACACACCGAAATCCACGACATACAGCGCAGCTCCGTCCCGGTCGAAGCGCACCGCGACCGGACGTTCGAAACCACCGCCGCCCATTTTCGACGCCGGCCCGTTCCTCGGCCCTCGATTCACGGCTAAATCTTCCACCATTCCATTCGCGACGTTTACCCGGACCACCTTGAAACCGACCGGGTTCAGCGTCTTGCCGGTGGCGGGTGACTCGTCTCCAAGCAGCGCGACAAAAGCCTGGCCAATGTGACCGAACGCTTCGCTGCGGGAAAAATCGAATCCATCCGCTGAAGCATGCACTGCAAATCGAGCGACGGGCCTAGGCGGCTTACTCGGATGCCTTGCCAGGAGGAAGTTTGGACGCGGTTTTCCGGGCGGGTCGAACTGTTCCGCGTTGACCGGTTCACCGCCGGAAAAATCGGGCCAGCCATACCATGCGCCAGGTTCCACCTTCCACAGCACGTCCGGCGTCCCCCATATCGGGCGGCTGCCACGGTCATCGAAGCCGTTGTCTGTAACGTAAAGCTCGCCATCCGGCGAGAAGGCAAGTCCGAACGGATTGCGAAAACCCCACGCGACAAGTTCCAGGTTGTCGCCGTTGGGCCTCACTCGCAGCACTGAACCGCTGCACTTGGTCTGGCCCTTAATCACCTGATTGGGCTGTGTCGGAGTGCCGAACGGGACGAAAGCGCCCGTGCTCACTTTGCGCTTGGACGATGGATGAACGAAGTCCTCCGTCTTGAAGTTATGACCCACAAGCGTGATGTCCTCGCCAGGAATGTCATGAAAGTTTGGACGCCGTTTCAGCCAGCCAAACTTTGAGTTATCTTCGCCGACGATCCCGGAATTGCTGGCTGTGCCCTGCCCAAAGTAAATCCAGCCCTCGGGACTAACCGCCGGTCCATCCGTGTGATGATCGCCAAAGCTCGGGAGACCTTCGACGATGACACTGACCTGGCCGCTGGACGTTATGCGCAGAATCCGTCCCCCTTCCAAAACACCGCCTTCCGCCACAAAGAAGTCGCGGTCGTGGAATGTCACGCCGGTCCAGGGGCCGTTTTTGCCGCCGCTTGCAACCACCACCACCGCGCCGTCTGGCTCGATGCGAAGCAATCGCGGTGTGGTCCAGACCTCACCGTAAGAATATCCTGACTCAACGACGTGAAGCCGGTTTTGCTCGTCAAATGCTGCCCCAGTCGGAAAGGTCAATCCCGAGGCAACCGCTTCGATGGTATAACCATTGGGCAGTGCAACTCCCTCGGCGCGCACCTCGCGAGGCGGCGTGAAGGTCGTTTGCCCGCCGCCATCGGAGGAGCGCAGCGCGTAGCAGCCACAGAGCAGGGTTGCGGATACGGTGATGAACAGCACTGTTTTCCAATTCGATGTTCCCTTGTTGTCCGTTTTCATCTTCTCGGGAGTCACTCGATATGGTGCTCGGCCCGCTCTGGTTTCGGATATTTTCCTTCTGGAGTGCGCACTACGGGCTTCTTCTGCGACTTAGCTGTTTTGTCGGCGCGGTTGGGCGATTTTCGTGCCGGTCCTTTCCTTTTCCGGTTCGTTTTCATTCGGTTCATGCTTTGCCCATACCCCGGGGGAAGTTAGCTTCCTCGACCAACGCCGTTTCCATCGATTTTCAATTCATCGGCCGGCACGGTGTTCCTGGGTTTGGTTAGTGTGTTGGACTCCTTTCGGCGGGGGTCGTTTCGCTGCGAGCTAAAACCGACGGAGAGGGGCCGCAGGCAGTTGAGCATCGGCGTGGCTTGCATCACGGGTGATTCGCCAGATTACTCCGGTCTCGCGAATCGGCGTCGGCTGTGTCATCACGACCATGCTGCCAAAGTCCACGACGTAGAGCGCGTCTCCCTCCGGTGAGAAGACCACGTCCACGAGTCGGCGCGGACCGGCGGTGATGCTTTCCTCTTTTCCGCTCCCGCCATGGCCGGCACCGCTTCCGTGGCTTGCGGATGATGAATCTTGCGAATGGCCGCCATGGCCATTGCCACCGCTTTGGCCGCCATGCTGCTCTTTCCTGGTGAAGAACGTCTCGATTTGTAGGGTCGCGGGATCGATGCTCACCACGCGATGCCCGGCATGCTCTTCTACTTTCCCGGTCATCGGTGCCATGTGACCGAAGAAGGCGAGGAACAACTTGCCCTTCTGCCCGAATGCATCATTGCGGGCGACCGCCAGTTTCGTCGCCGCCGAATGTTTGGGGAACGTCAACATGGGCTTTTCCACAGGCGGATGGTGAGACATCAGGAACTCGGGCTTCGGTCCATGCTCGGGAGCAAACTGCGCGTCGCTAACAGGAATTCCCGATGCATAGTCCGGCCAGCCGTACCAAGCACCCTCTTTGATCTCGTAGAGGTCTTCCTTGTCGTTGGCAATGGGACGGCTGCCGCGCACGTCAAAGCCGTTCTCAGACGCATAGAGCTTTCCGTCTGTCGTCCACACGAGTCCAAACGGGTTGCGCAAGCCCCATGCGTACATTTCCAGATCGGAACCGTCGGGATTCATTCGCAGGATGGTGCCATTCGCCTTCGTTTGACCGCGCAGGCGGTTGCTTACCGGAGCCAGTTCGCCGAACGGATGGAAAGCCGCGGTCTGGACCTGTTGAGATCCGGGCTTCAGCGGGTTGGCGGTGGTAAACTCCTGTCCGCGCAGTTCGATATCGCGCGCGGGAACATCATGAAAACGCGGATGTTTCGTCAACCATCCCATTTTGTGGTTGTCCAGACCGATCACGCCCGCATTGCTCGCTGTTCCCTGGCCGAAATAGATCTTCCCGTCGGGTCCAACCGCCATCTGATTGTTGTGATGGTCTCCGTCGCTTGGAAGGCCTGTGACCAGATCACGGACGGTATTGCCTTCGACCACGGAAATCCTGCCGCGATGTGAAACGTACAGTCTGTTTTCGTGCCAGAGTAGATCAGTTACCGGCCCCCGTAGCGAGACAGGCACGTTCTCCACGCGACCCTGCGCTGAAACGCGGAGCAGCCGCGGCTCGGCTTTGACGTCACCATAGGAGTAGCCCGCCTCCGCGACGTAAAGGTTTCCCTGGCCGTCAAACTCGGCACTGGTGGGATAGGTCAGGTCCTTGAGGAAAACCTCGACCTTGTATCCGGCGGGAACTTTCGCTTCGGCCGGGTCCGGTTGTGGCACGTCGGGGCGGATTGCAGGATTGGCGGCCGCCATTGCCCCTTTCTGAACCCCCGCGCCTGACGAACCAGACCCTCTCGCTGAGCTGGCGCTGGTGCATGAACTGAGCAGAACGCCTGCGAACAACAGGGCGAGAGATGATACGACCGACGACACAAATTCTATTCTCGATTTCATTTTGAATACCTCCGATGAGGGACGGACCCTCTGAAACCGTGCTGTCGGAGGATCTGCGCCGCTGAACGTTTGACGCAGAACCTCCGTGAAGCCGGAAGCGAGAATCGCAGATGCTTTCAAACGTGTACGCCCGCCATCTTCTCACATTCCTCTGCGCATCGTTCGCACGCCTCGGCACAACGCTGGCAATGATCGACTTTGTGCTTTCGGCACTCTTCGCCGCACGCGCGGCAGATTTCGGCGCAAACGCGGCAGATCTCGCTGGCGAATTCCGAGCCGCCGGCCATGAATGCCGATGCGGTGTAGCAGATCTTCGCGCAATCGCGATCCAGCGTGATACAACGCGCCATCATTTTTAGGTTGTCTTCCTGCAAGCACGCGCTGGCGCAGTGCTCGCATTCAGCGGCGCATTCATTGCAGGCTTCAATACAGCTTTGGTATTTCTCGTGCATAACTACTCCTTTCGATCTTCTTGTTGTTTTCTCTTTTGGTCGTTTCGAGTTAAAAGGGACTTGGCAGCTGTTTCCTGGTTATTGCGCTTGCCCGCCAATTCGCGGAGCAACTCTTTCATTTCCTCAATTTCGCGGCGCTGGGATTCGATGATCTGATCGGCCAGCTTTTGGACGCGCGGGTCAGATATCTGAGCGTGCTCGCTCGTCAAGATCGCGATAGAATGGTGCGGGATCATCGCCTTCATCCAGGAAACGTCGTCCACGGTTCGCTGACTCCGCACAAGCCAGAGCGCGAGTGCGAATACAGCGGCACTGCCGATAAAGATGCCGATATTAACCAGCTTCCTGGTGTACATGCGGAACATGAAAGGGAGCATCACCATCGCCATGGTAGCGCCCATCAGGACTGCCATGTAGGCGCGCGTTTCACTGAAGAATAAGTGTGATCGCTCGTAAGTATTCAAATACATGAGGCCGAACATGACTACGGTGGCGGTCGCGATCATAGCGGCGAATACTCCATAGCGATCGCTCATCTGACGTTTTTCCATAACGGCCTTCCCCTTCATTACCGGTGTGGTTTGGGTTATCGAGATCCTGGTCGGAGTTGATTCAGAATGATTTCTGGAACCCCAGCGTTGCACGGAACTTCGGTGATTCATCCCCGACCCCTGCGCCCAACCCGATCGCTATGAGCGAAAGCGGAGTTATCTGTCGCCGGATTCCCACTTCAAAAATGTTCGCCTCTTTTCGTTTCTCGATCTCCTGTTCGCGAATAAAATCAGCGACGATAGTGGTGTCCGCGTCGAGACGACGGCTGTAGCCGATGATTGCGCGGTACAGATCGTCTCGCTGCTCGGCTTTCGAACCAGCATTTTGCTTCCAAGCCAGATTGAGATGAACGCGGTCCAGGCCCATTTTCGTGATGCTCTTCGTCATAATCGCTTTGAGTGTGGTATCGACTCCGGCGCTGTCGTGTCCGGTGGGCAGGTCGCCCCGCGCTGAGAGCGCAAATGCAGGCAGCACCAGTCCTTCGACGTTGAAGTTGTAAAACGCTTCCAGTCCGATGTTGCCGCTGTCGGTCTGGTCTGCTGAGCCAAGGAAGAAGGGCACACTTATTTTGCCCTGCCAGTTGGGCGCGAAGCCAAACTCAATCCGGGGATCAATCACGAAGCGGTCTTTGTCATCGTCGGTCCGGTCGTACCGAAATGCGGTTTGAATCTCACGACCTCGGAAGCCGATCGGATACGCGTCCTCCACTTCGGCGGGAAGGCCTTCCTCCAGATTCTGATGATCGGCAGCCTCAAGCGGCACTCCTGTCGAGAACAGAATGCAGGCAATTAAGATCGTCAGATCTGTGAACCTAGTTGGTTTCGAGTCGATTTCAATGGCTTTCATCGTGTTGAAACTTGTGTTGTGCTTTGGGGTTCCATCTCCATGGGAATCGTTTCGACGTCCGGCTTGTTGCCGTGCTTTTCGCGCCAGCCTTTCAGCATTGTTTCGACCATCATCTTCGACGCTTTTCCAGGTCGCATGCTCTCCATGTCCATCTTCATGTCCGGCATCAACTTCATCATTGCGTCGTGCCAGGAGCCTTCGATTTCGCCTTCCTGCATGCTCGGAGTGAGCTTCATCCGCAGTTGCGCCATCATTTTCTCTTTCATGTCAGGGGTCATCGTTTTCCCTTCTGGCATGTGCATCGGCATCATCTCCTCGTGCATCTCCATCATGATGCGGTTCATGTCGCCTTCGAAGCCCTTCATCCAATCCTCGTAGCGGCGCGGGTCCATGTCAGGATGTGGCGTCTCGAATTTTCGCGCCAGTTTCTCATCTCCCGGCTGATAACTCATGGCTTCGATGACGCGATACAATTCGGCGCGCTTCTCCTGAATGGTCCAGCCTTCGTAAGCCAGAATGTCGTAGGCGATGCCGTGCAGCATGTGGAGATTGTCGAAAATGTTCGCGGACTCCGGAGAGAGACGGGAGTAGCGCGGCATGACTTCGCGGCTAAGCAACATCCGCTGTGGCGGCTCTTTCAGAACCTGATTGTAGAACACCTGATCGGTCTCCCGAACCATTCGCTCCTGACCGGAGCCATTTCCGCCCAGCATCTGTGCCTCGTAGATAACTGGATGCCACCAATGGGCACAGTAGAAGAAGTTGTTGGATTTGGGATATTTGTTTCGAAAGAATCCAAAATACGGCTTCATCATTGTCGCCGCGCGGCGCATTGTGACGTCGAGGGGCGCACAGCTGCGCGCGACGGAGTTTTTGTGGAGGTAGTATCGAACCGCACGGTCCGTCCATTCCTTCTTCTGATCCCATGGAATGCCGCGCTCGGACATAATGTCGTAGGTCTGCTCGTGATGCATGTGTGTCCAGTCAATGGCCCGATAGAGCTTCCATGCGGCGCGCGCGGTGTAAGGGCCGTAATACTCCATCGTGGGTTCGGTTCGCGCTTTGTGGTTCAGGAGGAACTCCCGAAAGCGGGCGTCTGCGCTGGCGTCATCCTGCTGCGCGTTTGCGAGAGGGTTGAGTTCCAGGATGTCGTGCTGAATAGCGTGGGCGAAATGGATGGCTGCGCTATTGCGGAACGTTTCGTTGTGCCTCCAGAAAAATGCCGTGTTGTATTTGCCGCGCAGATAGGAGACCTCGTTCCTCTGCTCTGCATTGGCAGGCAGAACTGTTCCGCACGTAACCGCTCCCAGGATCAATGCGCATGAGCCACATGTCTTGATTCTTCTCGTCATAATCTTCATTGCTCTCTTTCGGTGTCTTTGTTTCGAATCGCTTGCCACCGGTCCTTACCATTTACGTCATGGGACGGTCAGTCGCGATAGGGCGTTGACCTGATTCTTGATCAGCGATTCTCTGGCTGACGTTCCTCCCCGCTTTTGCATGATCCGTGCCGCGACGGTGCGCATCGTTTTGGCAAATCTTGTTTCAAATTCCGTTTTTCACTGATGCAAAATGCATGTTAGCCAGACAATTATCGGGCCAATTGCAAAGACGCCGGTAGATCTTGGCAGGCACCTTTGTAAGGATGAATCTGAACACGGGTGAAAACGAGAAAGCGCAGGCCAATGGGAACCTGCCCAATGTAATGGCCAGACTTTCAGAGCCACGCGCCGAGCGATGGAAGTGAGTGCTGCACCCGGCGCCGCGGCGAAATCCGTGCTCGGCCTTTGGGATATTTGACCACCTTCAGTTCGATGCCGACCCCATGTGATCGCCCGTGGTGGGGCAGCTCTGATTGGGTTTGCCCCGCCAAAGTTAACTGCAAACGTTGCGTGGTGGCCAGTCTCCGAGTCGGCGGTGACTTGTCATGCAGGTACGAACGCAAGCCTCGCTGGCGTGAGAAAGACACCCATCTATTCCGGGAGATTCTTCAACGCACGGTAACTCTCGATCTTTGCCAGTCGCGCCATGTGCGGTCCGGGGTCTTGCTGAAACGTCTCGATACAGTGCGGGCAACACAGGTTCACCATGATGCCGCCGTGGTTGATTTTGGCGAAACCGCGATCACCCTGCACGTTCTTGCCGCACACCACGCACGCTGGCGTGTCGTTTTGATAACCGATGGTGTCTTCAATGCTCATGCGAGTCAGGATTTGAGGTCGAGTTGTTTCAATGTGCCGGCTCCGGTTGGGCAGCGGTCGCTGCCGCTGGCGGCAGTTGGTTTTGATGCCGGATCGTCCGAGCGCGCCAGACGAGCGGTTGCTTTGCCAGTGCTTCAAACGGCTGCTCCCCTACGTGCCTGAGCAATACCGGCAGTTGCTTCAGCGCATTGATCTCGATGGAAGCGAGCTTTCCGAGGTCGCATCTGAACTTGGCTTGACCAAAAACAATCTCACCGTCCGACTTCACCGCCGCGCTCGCAAGCATCTTCGCGAGCTGATTTCGCGCAATTGCCGCGCATGTAGCAAACACGGATGCTTGGATTGCACCTGCGGGGCGGCGGGGGCGATGAATCATTAGCATGGAAGGCCGGTGCATGCAGTCGCTTCGTTCACTAATCTGATCTTTGGTGATTGTCGTGCGTTACTTATTAAAACCAGAGGCGCACCCCAAAAACCGCCGCAATGTTCTCGGCACGATCTCCACCACGCCGCGAGATGTCGGCGGTTTCGCCAAACTGTTGCAGCCACTGGACGCCAATGTAAGGCGCAAACTCGCGCGTGATTTCATAACGTAAGCGCAAGCCAAGCCCAACGCTATTGACGCCTTCACCCACGCCGAATTTTTCCGCCGATTGCACGGCGGCATCGAGGTCCAGGCGCGGTTGGAGAATGAGTCGCTGGGTGAGCAGCATTTCGTAACTGGCCGTGAGCCGCGCGGAAACATCGCCGTCCTGGCTGATGAACAATGCGGGTTCAATCTCAAATCGGTAAGGTGACAATCCTTGGAGTCCAATGACGGCGAAGCCGCGCGAACGGTCGAAGCCCGCGCCGGAGAATTGGTCGTAGCGCAAGCCAGCCTGGAAGTCCCAGAAGGGCGCAATGAG
>JAANMT010002504.1_pt1 | contig 15088 bp, 12 predicted proteins | sample 7279711 | NCBI WGS metagenome assembly JAANMT01 (sample SAMN14094538, study PRJNA606508) | bioreactor metagenome | isolation source: A lab-scale SPAN reactor treating ammonium-rich wastewater day 1 | place: Ireland: Galway | collected 2017-01-16 | reverse complement strand
CGAGCCGATGTCTGGCTCAGATGCCGGGACGATGCGCTCACGCGCCGCGCTGAACGAGGCAGGGACGCACTACGTGCTTAACGGCGTCAAGAGCTGGGTGACCAGCGGGCCGGTTGCGCGCTACATGGTGGTCTTCCTGCTGACCGAGCCGGAGAAGAAGCATCACGGCATCACGGCCTTCCTGATCGATTCGGAGAGGCCCGGCTTCATCCGGGGCAAGAAGGAGCCGAAGCTGGGCATCCGCGCCTCGGCGACCAGCGAGATCGTCTTCGACAACTACGAAGCGCCGGGCGAGGCGGTGCTGGGCCAGCCGGGCGAGGGGTTTAAGATCGCCATGACCGTGCTCGACGCGGGGCGGATCGGGATCGCAGCACAGGCGCTCGGCATCGCCGAAGCAGCCTACGAAGCGAGCGTCGCTTACGCGCGGGAGCGGATCGCCTTTGGGCAGCCCATCGGCAGATTCCAGATGATCCAGCAGAAAATCGCGGATATGAAGACACGCATCGAGGCGGCGCGCCTGCTGATGTACCAGGCGGCGCTCGCCAAGATGCGGAACAAAGAAACCGGCGAGCGCTTCACGCTTGAGGCGGCCATGGCCAAGCTGTTCGCCTCGGAGATGGCGATGTGGGTCACGACGCAGGCCGTGCAGATCCACGGCGGGATGGGCTACAGCAAAGAACTGCCCGTCGAGCGTTACTTTCGGGACGCGAAGATCACCGAAATTTATGAGGGTACGAGCGAGATCCAGCGCCTGGTCATCGCGCGCGGCGAGCTGCAACTGCGTTAGGCCGGATGCTGTCCTGTGCCAGGTGCGGACGGGCAGGATCTGGAAGTAATTGGAAGCCCGCGAATGATAGATTCGTAGTCAGACCCTTTGGCGCGCGCCTGCCTCAAGGGGATTCACCGGCAGCGTTTTAGGACACTTCCCGGCGAAACACCAGCGCGCCTGTTTCCCTATCCAAGGAATAACCCAATCATGAAAGCAGTTGTGTTCCACGAGCACGGCGGGCCAGAAGTGCTGCAATACGCCGACACTGAAACGCCAGTGCCCGGCTACGGAGAAGTGCGGGTTGCCATCAGGGCCGCGGCGCTCAACCAGCTCGACATCTTCGTGCGGAAGGGCTGGCCGGGCATCAAGTTGGAATACCCGCACATCCCCGGCGCGGATGGGGCAGGGGTAGTGAGCGCGGTGGGCGAGGGCGTGGACGGGCTGGCCTCCGGCGACCGGGTAGTGATCAACGGGACTCTGAGCTGCGGCAGATGCGAGTCCTGCCTGGCGGGGCAGGACAACCTGTGCGTGCACGGGGGCGGTATCCTGGGCGAGCACCGGCGCGGCACTTTCGCCGAGGGAATCGTGCTGCCGGAGCGAAACCTGCTCAGGCTGCCCGACCATGTCTCGTTCGAGGAGGCGGCTGCCGCCTCGCTGGTATTTCTGACCGCCTGGCACTCGCTCATCACACGCGGCAACCTGCGGCCCGGCGAGACGGTGCTGATCGTCGGGGCGGGGGGCGGGGTCAACACCGCCTCGATCCAGGTCGCCAAACTGGCCGGGGCAACGGTGTTCGTCGTTGGCTCGACGGATGAGAAGCTGGCGCGCGCCACGGCGCTTGGCGCGGACGTGACCATCAACCGCAGCCAGGAGGATTGGGGCAGGGCGGTCTTTACGCTGACCGGCAAGCGCGGCGTGGATGTGGTGGTCGACAATGTCGGCGCGCCCACCTGGCCGGCCAGCCTGCGGGCGCTGGCGCGCGGCGGGCGGATGCTGGTCGTCGGCGGGACAGGCGGCTACAAGGCCGAGACACCCGTCAACTACATCTTCGGCAAGCACCTGAGCATCATCGGTTCGACGATGGCCCCGCAGAGCGACTTTCACGCGGTTATGCAACTGATCTTCGAGGGGAAGCTGCGCCCGGTAATCGGCCGCGTGATGCCGCTCCAGGAGGCAGCCGAAGCCCAGCGCATCCTGGAGGGGGGTGACATCTCCGGCAAGCTCGTGCTGGTGCCCTGAAGGAGCATCATGGCGCGATGGAGACGACCCGCCTCAGTAACCTGGCTGGCCCTTGCGGTGTTTGTACTAGCGATGGCCAACCTGTTCGGCGCAGCCAGCGGCATCGCGCGCCGCGCGCTTTTTGCCACATTGGACCTGGCGCTGCCGCTGTGGGCAATCGTCGCTACAGCGGGCGCGTGGGGCATCGCCTGGCTGGCGCTGGGTTGGGGGCTGTGGCGGCTGCGTCCCGCCGCACGCCCGGCGACGATGCTGGCCTTCGCGCTGTATGCGCTGATGGAAGTCGGCCAGCAGGCGCTCTTTGCGCAGGGGGGGTACGAGCGCGGGCGGCTGCCGTTTGTCGCCGCCATGAGCGCGCTGGCCGCAGGCGTGGCCATCTTCGTGCTAACGCGGCCCGGCGTACGCCGGGCTTTCAACGAGACCGGTCCGAATAAGGAGCCAGATGAGCGATGACAACTGACCCGAAGATCGAGGAACTTAACCGGTTAAAAGAAGAAGCCAGGCTGGGCGGGGGCGAGGAGCGCATCAAGCGCCAGCACGAGCAGGGAAGGATGACGGCCTGTGAGCGGCTGGACATCCTGCTTGACCCCGGCAGCTTTCGCGAGATGGACGCATTCGTGGTGCAGCGCGAGCGCCACTTCGGGATGGACAGGCCGGAGAACCAGGTTCTTGGGGACAGCGTGGTCACCGGCTGGGGGACGGTGAACGGGCGGCTTGTCTATGTCTTCTCGCAGGACTTCACCGTTTTCGGGGGCAGCCTCTCGGAAGTGCACGCCGAAAAGATTTGCAAGGTGATCGAGATGGCGATGAAGAGCGGCGCGCCGGTGATCGGCCTCAACGACTCCGGCGGTGCGCGTATCCAGGAGGGGGTCGTCTCGTTGGGCGGTTACGCCGACGTGTTCCTGCAAAACACGCTCGCGTCGGGCGTCGTGCCGCAGATCTCGGCGATCATGGGGCCGTGCGCGGGCGGCGCGGTGTACTCGCCCGCGCTGACGGACTTCATCTTCATGGTCAAGAATACCAGCCACATGTTCGTGACCGGGCCGGATGTGGTCAAAGCGGTGACGCACGAGGAGGTCACTTTCGAGGAACTGGGCGGCGCGATGACGCACAGCGCGCTCTCCGGCGTGAGCCACGTCGCCGCCGACAATGAGGCCGACTGCCTGACGCTGATCCGCGAGCTGCTGACCTACCTGCCGCAGAACAACCTGGAAGACGCCCCCTTCGAGTCGACAACCGACGACCCGCTGCGGATGGACGAGCGGCTGGACAGCATCGTACCGGACAGCCCGAACAAGCCGTATGACATCAAAGATGCGATCCACATGATCGTGGATGAGGGCCGCTTCTTCGAAATCCACGAGCATTACGCGCAGAATATCGTGGTTGGGTTTGCGCGGCTCGGCGGGCACAGCGTGGGCATTGTGGCCAACCAGCCCGCCGTGCTGGCCGGGGTGCTGGACATCAACGCTTCGGTCAAGGCGGCGCGCTTTGTGCGCTTCTGCGACTGTTTCAACATCCCGATCATCACCTTCGAGGACGTGCCGGGCTTCCTGCCCGGCGTGGCGCAGGAGCACGGCGGGATCATCCGGCACGGGGCCAAGCTGTTGTTTGCCTACTGCGAGGCAACGGTGCCCAAGATCACGGTCATCACCCGCAAGGCGTATGGCGGGGCATACTGCGTGATGAGCAGCAAGCACATCCGGGGCGATCTTAACCTGGCCTGGCCCAGCGCCGAGATCGCAGTGATGGGCCCGGACGGCGCGGTGAACATCATCTTCCGGCGCGAGCTGGCGGAAGCCGAGGACCCGGTCGCCCGGAAAGCGGAGCTGGTGGAGGAGTACCGCAGCCAGTTCGCCAACCCGTATGTCGCTGCCTCACGCGGCTACATCGACGACGTGATCGCGCCGCATGAGACGCGCCCCCGCCTGGTCAACGCGCTGGAGGTGCTCAAGAACAAGCGCGACACCAACCCGCCCAAGAAGCACGGCAATATCCCACTTTAAGCACGGGTCAAGGAGAACCGCAAGACATTCGGGTGAGGGGGGAACCCACCTATGGCCGATACGCCAACCCTTTTTCGTAAAGTGCTGATCGCCAACCGGGGGGAGATCGCGGTGCGGTTGCTGCGCGCCTGCCGCGAGCTGGGCCTGGATACGGTTGCGGTCTATTCCGACGTGGACCGCAGCGCGATGCACGTGCGCTACGCATCTGAGGCCTACCACATCGGGCCGCCGCAGGCGCGTGACAGCTACCTGCGCTTCGAGCGAATACTCGACGTAGCCAAGCGATCAGGCGCGGACGCGATCCATCCAGGCTACGGCTTTCTGGCCGAGCGGTCGGACTTCGCCCAGGCGTGCCTGGACGAGGGGATCGCCTTCATCGGGCCGCCGCCGAGCGCGATTGGCACGATGGGCGACAAGGTCATCGCGCGCAAGACGGTCGAAGCGGCAGGCGTGCCCGTTGTGCCGGGCACCGAGCTGGACCTGCTGGACGACGAGCTGGCCCACGCGGCAGGCTTCATCGGCTACCCGCTGCTGATCAAGGCGACGGCAGGCGGCGGCGGAAAGGGCATGCGACGGATTGACCGGGCCGAGGACTTCGAAGACTCGCTGCACTCCGCGAGGCGCGAGGCGCAGGCCGCTTTCGGCGATGGCGCGGTCTACCTAGAGAAGCTGATCGAAGGCGCGCGCCACGTCGAGATACAGGTGCTGGCCGACACACACGGGAGCGTGATCCACCTGGGCGAGCGCGAGTGCTCCATCCAGCGGCGGCACCAGAAGCTGCTGGAGGAGTCGCCATCGCCGATCGTGGATGAGGCGCTGCGCGAGCAGATGGGCGCGGTGGCCGTGGCCGCCGCGCAGGCGGTGAACTACGTCAACGCGGGAACGATTGAATTCCTGATGGACAAGGATCGCAACTTCTACTTCCTGGAGATGAACACCCGGCTCCAGGTTGAGCACCCCGTGACGGAACTGGTGACCAACATCGACATCGTCAAGGAGCAGATCCGCATAGCGCGGGGGCGCAAGCTGAACCGTACACAGGACGAGGTCGAGATGAAGGGCGCGGCCATCGAGTGCCGCATCAACGCGGAAGACCCGTACAACAACTTCCTGCCTTCGACGGGCCGCATCACGGCGATGACCATCCCGGCGGGGCCGGGGGTGCGCGTCGACTCGGGGGTGACAGCCGGCGACTCGATCACACCGTACTACGACCCGCTGATCGCCAAGCTGATCTGCTGGGGCGATACGCGCGGCGCGGCGCTGCTTCGGATGCGCCGCGCACTCTCTGAGTACCGGATCATGGGGGTCAAGACGAACATCCCCTTCCACCAGAACCTGCTCAACAGCACGCGCTTCATCGCCGGGCAGTTTGATACTACCTTCGTTGAAGAGCGGTTTTCCATGGACGAGGAGGGCGAGCTGAGGCCGGAGGTCGCCGCCATCCTGGCGACGCTCGTCGCGCATGAGGCACGCCGCCAGGCAGCGCAGGTGGTGGGCCGCAACGAGCGAGACATCAGCAACTGGAAGCTGGTCGGGCGCTGGCAGCGCATCAGAAACGTCTGACGCGTGGCACACTGCCCTGGGAGCAGCCATGAAATACGAAGTCAACGTTGGTGACAGGGTTTTCACGGTCGAGATCACGCCGGACGGCAACGTGATCCTCGACGGGCAAGAGGTCGAGGTCGACTTCGACGGGATTGGCCTGAGCGGGCTGTATTCGCTGCTGGTCAACAACGAGTCGTTCGAGGCGCTGGTCGAGCAGCACGAAGGCGCCTGGCAAGTCCTGATACGGGGCAACCTGTACGACGCGCAGGTGCTGGACGAGCGGTCGAAGCTGTTGCGCTCGCGCGCGATGTCAATGGTGCCTGAGACGGGCGAGGTGGCGATCAAGGCGCCGATGCCGGGGATGGTGGTGGCCGTGGCAGTGAAGATCGGGCAAACTGTCGAGGCGGGGGACAACCTCGTGATCCTTGAGTCGATGAAGATGGAGAACGAGCTTCGAGCGCCGCGTGCCGGGCGCGTGGAGCGCATCAACGTCAAGCCCGGCGACAGCGTCGAGCAGAACCAGCCGCTCGTCGTGATCGTGTGAGGGGCAAGCGGTTGGCACTGGAGAAGCTGCGAACGTAGGCCTGGCAGTGGTTGAACCGGGAGGCCAAGATGACCAGCACTCGAATCCTCGTGACAATCACCGGGGCGGCGCTGACGCTGGCGGCCCTGAGCTGCCGGATGGCTGCGCTGGCCCCGCCCACGCTACCGGCTGAGGCCACGCTGGAAGCAGGCTCATCCCTGCCCGACACGACTCCACCCGTCGCGGAACCGGAACCCACCGAGCGGCCCGCCGTGACGGTTAACCGGATCGGCATCCGGCTGGTGGATGGCGCGGCCAGATTCTACGACACGGGAACCGGGGCCTCCTTTGTGCCGCGTGGCGTGAATTACGTGGATTTCTACCCGACCGAGCGCGGTGGCTACGAGAATCGGGTGATGGCCACCAACACCTACTCGCCCGACCGCGTCCGGGCAGCCTTCCAGCACCTGGCAGACTATGGCTACAACACGATCCGCATTTTCTTTGACCACTGCGGCAGCGGCGCATACTGCATCGGCAACCGCGTTGGGGGGGGATTGAACCCCGACTACCTGGACAACATGGTTGACCTGATGCACATTGCCGCCGAGGAGGGCATCTACCTGATTCTGACCGCCGACGCCCTACCGGAAGAGGGAGGATACTGGCCTTACTTCGATACCCGCTTCTACGTGGAGGAGCAGCCGGGCTTTACCAACCCCAACAACGCCGACTACCTGCACGAGTTGGGGGTGGAGATCAAGCAGCGTTTCTGGCAGGACTTGATGTCGGGGCTGGCCGAGCGAAACGCACCTTTTGAGGTGGTGCTGGGCTGGTCGCTGACCAACGAGTACTGGCTGCACAAGAACGAGCCACCGCTGTCGCTCGACTCTGGGCTGGCGGTGACCGCCAATGGCGGAACCTACGACATGGCCGATGCAGAGCAGAAGCGGCAGATGGTGATCGACGGCACGCTGTACTACATCGATGTGCTGGCGGCAATCGTGCGCGAACATGATCCACATGCGCTCATTACGATGGGCTTCTACGCACCGCAGTTCCCAAATCCGACCGGCATCGGCGGCGACACCTACGTTGACACTGCGCCGCTGCTTGCGAGCGCTGCCCTCGACTTCTGGGATTTTCACGCCTACTACGACGCTGACCTGACCGTACGCCAGCAGGCGGAGAACTTCGGGATGATCGGCTACGAATCGAAACCGGTGATCATGGGCGAGACGGGTGCTGGGCCGCTCTTTGTGCCCTCGGCGGCGTCCGCGCTGACCGGCGGCGTGCACTGGTTCGCCGAATCGTGCGAGGTCGGTTTTGACGGCTGGCTGTACTGGGGCTATTATCCGTGGCCTGCCGGGCTGGGAGGCGCACCCTGGACGCCGCTTGAGGCGGATGAGCTGATCTTCGAGGGGTTGTCTCCACTCCGGCATCCCGACATCTGTGTGGTGCCGGACCTGCCGGTGCTCAATGCCGCCTTCAGGCAAGCGGCTACCGCCTCGCGCCAACTGGCCGATCAACCGCCATCCGCCGCCGTCGATGGTGGGGCACGGGCCTGGAACGCGGGGGACTACCCGCCGCAGTGGCTCGAAGTGGCCCTGGGAGAGCCGACGACCATCCAGCGGGTGGGGCTTGTGACCGAGCAGTGGCCACCCGGCCAGACACGCCACCAGGTGTGGGCGCGGTTAGCCAGCGGTCAGATGGTGCTGCTGGCGGACTTGACCGGGTACACCGAGCCAGAACAAATCCTAGCCGCCGACCTGCCTGCCCCCCTGGCGGGCGTGATCGCCGTTCGCATCGAGACAATCGACAGCCCGGCCTGGGCGGCCTGGCGCGAGATCGAGGCGATCACGGCCCCGGACAGCGATCCCTCGGCGTGCGTGGTGATAGCCAGCGCCAACGTGCCGCTGCTGGCTGAGCCGGGAGTGGGGTCGAGCGTGGCCGGGCAGCTTGCCGCCGGGCAAGGGGCGCTGGCTATCGGCAGCCAGACGGCTGACGATGGCTCGGTGTGGTGGAGCGTGCCTGGCGGGGTGTGGATCGGCGCGGACGGGGTAACGACGGCAGGCAGCTGCGCGTTCTAAACAAGACGTGTCAGGTGGCTGCGGTCTGGGAGAAGTACTCACACTCCACCTGGAGCGGACAGAGCGCGCACTTGGGGTTGCGTGCGTGGCAGAGCTCGCGCCCGTGCTGGATGAGCTGGAGGTGAAAGGCGTAGTAGTCCGCCTCCGGCACAACGCGCTCCAGTTCGATGTGGGCCTGCTCGCGGCCTGTCTTGGGGCCGATCAGCCCCAGCCGCTTGCTGACCCGATGCACGTGCGTATCGACCGGGAAGGCGGGCTTGTTGAGCGCGAACAGCAGGATGATCGCCGCCGTCTTGGGGCCGATGCCATCGATAGCCGTCAGCCAAGCTTTGGCGTCCTCAACTGGCATCTGCTCCAGGTGATCGAGCGTGATGCGTCCCTGCGTCTCGGTCAGGTGGCTCAGGGCGGCCTGGATGCGCGGCCCCTTCTGGTTGGCCAGCCCGGCGGGCCGGATCGCCTCGATCACAGCTGCGGGGTCAGCATCGCGCACTGCCTCCCAGGATGGAAAGTGCGCCCTTAGCTGGTCAAAGGCCCTGTCGCGGTTGGTATCGGACGTGTTCTGCGAGAGGATGGTGCTCACCAGCTCGTCAACGGGCGGCAGGTGCTGCCGCCACAGCGGCACGCCATAAGTGTCCGCCAACATGGCGGCGACGCGGCGATAGTGTTGCTGGAGGGCGGGTAGGTCTTGGCTCATCAGGCGGGTCGCTTTCTCCGGTCGGATCAGGGTAGGCGCACACGAAGTATAGCGCGCCGCAGGGGGTAGGGCACGGCAGATCAGGAGGGCGGGGTGGCCGGGTCGATCAGCGTGGCAATCCTGGCCGGAGGCCAGAGCTCGCGGATGGGGATGAACAAGGCGTTCGCCGAAGTTGGTGGCAGGCCAATCGTCGAACGCATCATCGAGCGGGTGAGCGACCTGGGCGAGGAGCTTTTCGTCGTTGCCAACGATCCGGAAGCGTACACGCATCTTGGCCTGCCCGTCTTTACTGACCTGATTCCCGGCAAAGGCCCGCTGGGCGGACTCTACACCGCCATCTCGGTGAGCCGCGCCGCGCACGTGCTGACCGTAAGTTGTGACCAGCCTTTCCTCAACCGTGACCTGCTGCGCCACCTGATCGGCCTGCGGGCCGGGTACGACGTGGTTGTGCCGCTCAACCGGGATGGTTACCCCCAGAGCATGCACGCCGTCTACAGCCAGGCGTGCGCCGGGCCGATCCGCGAACGGCTGGAGGCCGGACGCCTGAAGGTCATCGGGTTCTTTCCTGACGTGCGCGTGCGTGAAGTCGCCGGGCAGGCGATCGACCAGTTTGACCCGGAGCGGTTGAGCTTCTTCAACGTCAATACGCCTGAAGACCTGGCCGAGGCGCAGCGGCTGGCCGCATCGTTGGGCTGACAGATGCCAGGCGGGGTAGGGGCTTGGCCGCTCAAACGAAGAGCGGCGCATCGCCCTCGACGCGAACAAAGCCCGCCTGCCCCTCGTCCCCCTCGACCTTGACCGGACGCTCGGTGAAGTGCTGCGTGATGGCGATGTTGGTGAGCGTGTGCTGCGTGATCCGCACCGTGCTGAGCAGCGACGGGCCGCTGGCAAGCATCAGCGCCGGGATGATCTGGTCAGGCAGGAAGGGATCGAGTGCGCCGGTTTGCCGGTGGTAGGCGATCAGCGCGCTGGTCGCTTCCTCGGCCACCACATCGGAAGGCTTGCCCTTTTCGCCCAGCACCGAATACCCGGCGGAGACATTCTCGCTGTGGGCTGCCAGGAAGATGCCCGCCCCGGTTGAGGGGCCGCCAGTGCGGAGCGGCTCGACGCGCGACGGCAGCCCGGCTTCGTGCAGCAGGTTGTTGGCTCGCCCGGCGATGCGCTGCGGGATGTGAGACGGCAGATTGCTGGCGGCGGCCAGCCCTTGCAGCCCGGAGAACGCGCCGCGCTCGGCCAGGGTGACACCCTGCAGGCGCGCCCCGCCGTGAACTGTCACCCGCACTTCGCCGCCGCCCTTCGGATACCATCCCCAGGCGACCAGTTCGATCTCCGCATGCAGCCCGATGCGCGCCAGCGCCGGCAGCAGCACCCATGCGACGTAGTGTGCAGGGGGACTCCAGGCGACGTGCGTCCCGCCGCGCAGCACGAGGTGTGAATCTCCCGCCGCCAGCCCCAGAGGCAGCAGCAGCACCTGGAGCAGGAGCGTCACCGCGCCCGCGCTGCCCTGCCCGGCAAGCTGGCTGATGTCAAACACATAGCGTCCTGGCTGGGCGGGCGCTCCGGGCCGGAATACGAGTTCCGACGACCCAAGATGCGCCCCTTCGACCTGGGCGGCGCTGATCTGCGCGGCAGCCTTGACCCCCGCCAGATGCTGGGGGGCCAGGCCAGGGTTGCGCCGCCTGCGGGCATCGGTGCGCCCGGCGCGGATGCCGGTCAGGTGGACGGCGCGGCCCGTGAGGACGGACAGGGCAAGCGCCGTGCGGAGCACCTGCCCGCCGCCCTCTCCCTGCGATGCGTCAATGTGAAGAACCACGCCCCTTTTTCCCCTCGCCAACCAGAGACTGCACCACGCGTTTAGCGGCGGACGTTTACGCTGCGCAGGAAGAGGCGGTCGGCAATTGCCCGGCCATCTTCGAAGGCGGGCACGCGCTGGTCGGGGCTGTCGAAGTACAGGCCGACTGAGGGGATGTACGGCCCCTCGGCCAGACCGCCGGGCGTCTGGATCAGGCTGTGCTGGATGAAGACATCTCGCACCCGCAGGGTGTTGATCGCCACACCCAGCGAATCGTGCTGCGCGACGATCACCACCGGGTTGCCGAGCAGGTGGGCAAACACCGTCAGCGTGGGGGGAGGCGGGCCGTCCATGCGCCAGTAGGTGATCAGCTCAACCCACTCCCCGGGGAAGATCGTCTCGCTGCCGATCTCGTACCCCAGGAAAGCGACGTTGTAGCCAAATGAGAGCGGCAGTTGGGCCAGCCCCTCATCTCTCGCCTCAGGCGGCCAGGCGGCCAGCGCGGTCGTCATAAACGCGCCCGCCGTGTCGGCAACCTGGTCCGGCGCTTCGAAGCGCATGAGCACATCGGGCCGGATGCCGGGCACGCGCTCGTCGTGCGCGTAGCGCATCCAGGCCAGCAACGGGCCGGGCAAGTGCGTGTAGTAATGGCTGCGCGGGAAGATCAGGCGCTGGGACTCACCCCCATCAGCCAGCACCAGGCTCTGCGTGCAGTCAAAGTAGCGGATAGGCAGATCGTGGCGGTGCATCAGGTAGGAGAGCAGTTCGGCGTTGGTCAGCGCGAAGGGGTCCTCGGCGCGATCAACTGGCGTGGAGCAGATCGAGATGGGCGTTGGGTCGTCGCTGGTGTCGAGGTAGTGGGCCAGCACGCCGAGGTCGGCCTGGTAGCTGAGCCGCACATCGCCCAGCGTAGGCCACACCAGGAAGAAGTCGCGGAAAGTCCAGGCGGCGTTCGTGGCAATGACCACGGCAACCAGGCTGCCGATCGCCGTGACGGCGATCTGGCGAAGCCGCCCTCCCAGACGCTCACGCATCACCTGGAAGAGCGCGTGCAGCCCGATAGCCGGAAAGACGAACACGACGGGCAAGATGACGGCCATGAACTCAAAATTGGGCTTGTGGGGCAGGAAGGCGGCAGGCAAAAGGCCGATGGCGAGCCAGAGCAGCGCCAACCCGTACGGCGCGCGCCGCCAGCGCGCCAGCGCCACGCCGATCCCGACGACCATCAGCGCGCCGATGACAGGCCCCAGCACCGGGCGGCCCGGCAGGTTGTGGTAGGGCAGCATGTCGCCGCGCAGCACCAGCCCTGCCAGCGATGTTGCCAGACGCTCCGGTATCTCGGTGATCAACCCCGCCTGCTCGGCCAGCGGCACAGGCTGGCGCACGCCCGGATTGATCATCAGGAAGATAGCCAGCGGCAGGCACACCGTCGCCGTCAGGATGAGCGTGTAGATGATGTTGGCCTGGTGCCGCCTGACTTCCTTGCGGTCAACAACCCAGCGGTAGGCGATGTAGGCCAGGAAAAGCACGAGGAGCGTCCAGGCGGTAGCGTGGACGTACTGCGCCAGCCCCAGCAGCAGCCCGCCCGCCGTGAACCACAGGCTGGCGCGCGTGTGCTCCCTGGCCTGGAAGGCGCGGGACAGCAGGTACATCCCGGCGCTCGTCACGAGCGGCATCAGCGTGACGTGCTGGACAGTGCGCCCCATCCAGACCGCCCAGAAGGCAACCGCCGTCAGGCCGAGCGCCATCAGCGCCACGCGCACGCCGAACAGGCGGCGCATCACCTGGGCGGTAACAGCCAGCGAGAGCAGCGACAGCCACACAGAGGGCAAGCGCCACAGGATCAGGCCCCGCCCCGTCACCGCCGAGGAAGCCGCCAGCAGGACGTAGAACAACCCTTCGCGGGCAGGCTCGACCTCATCGTAGATCACGGCCAGATCGCCCTGGCGGACGCGGTCGGAGAGCTGGGCGTTGATCAGCTCCTCAGGGTGCATGCCGGGCGGCGTCGCGCCCAGGTCCCACAAACGGAAGAACGCCGCACCCAGCAGCAGAGCGGTAGCCACCGCCAGATACCAGCGCAGCCGCGCGCGGCTGCGCTGCGCCCAGGGCGGGCGGTCTGGCTGGGTGGTAGCGGTCGCGTGTTTCTCTCCCATGCGTTGCAGAATCCGGCTCATCTGGGCCGGGCTAAAGGGCCGTCAGGAAGGCAGTGGCCGCCAGGACGAGCGTGCCCAGGATCAGGTTGGCAAGCGTCAGGCGCTGCAAACGGCGAACAACGCCCGTGAGGGCCTGATCCCCAGCAGGCTGGCGCTGGGCGAGCAGCCGGGCGCGGGCCAGCGCAGGGTAGACGCCCCACTGCACCACCCCGGCGATAGCCACCATGCCCAGGATCAGGATATGCTTGATGAGCAGGCTCATCGACCATGCACTGCGAAACTGGAAGAAGCCCTCATAGTTCGGATTGCCGCCCATCTGGAGCACGCCGGTCACGATCAGCACGATCAGGCTGGCGTTCGCCAGGGGCCGGAACCGCCGCTCCAGCGCGTCGAGCAGGGCGCTGCTCTCCGCCGTGGTGGGCGCGCCGAGCGTGCGCCGCATGACAGGCCAGGTCACGGCGACGAGCATCGCCATCCCCCCTAACCAGACGATAGTCGCCAGCAGATGAAGCCAGTAATTGAGTGCCAGAATCAGGGTCGGCATAGCGCCGATTATACGGCCTTTGCCCCAAAGCGGAAAGGGCGAGGCCCGGCGCGCCTGAGGCGGCAAGGCCTGGATACGTTAGCGACGCCCTGGCTCTTGTGCTACAGTTTGATGGAGATGCCAGCAGGCTGACCCACAGGATTCAGGCACACGATGGCCAGCGACCAGATCGGCGAGTACCGGATTGTCCAGGAGATCGGCCAGGGGGGGATGGCAACCGTTTACAAGGCCTACCAGCCCTCCTTTGACCGGTATGTTGCGATCAAGGCGCTACCGCCCCAGCTCTCCGACGACCCTAAATTCTTCAAGCGCTTCCAGCACGAGGCGCGCATGATCGCCCGGCTGGAGCACCGCTCTATCCTGCCCGTCTACGCCTATGGCGAGCAGGACGGCATGCCCTACATCGTCATGCGGCTGCTGGAGGCCGGGACGCTGGCCCGGAGGCTGTTTCAGGGCCCGCTTGACCTGCCGACGGCGGCGCGCATCGTCGAGCAGGTAGCGGAGGCGCTGGACTACGCGCACGCGCAGGGGGTCATCCACCGTGACCTGAAGCCGAGCAACATCCTGCTCGACGAGCAGCACAACGCCTACCTGACCGACTTTGGCATCGCCAAGATCCTCGGCTCGACATCCCATCTCACCGGGTACGGGGTGGTCGGGACGCCGAGCTACATGTCACCGGAGCAGTGCCAGGGGCAGTCGGCCATCCCGGCCAGCGATATCTACGCGCTGGGCGTGATCCTGTTCGAGCTGGTGACAGGCCACCAGCCCTTCGAGGCGGACACCCCCCTGGCGGTGATGTACCTGCACGTCCGGGAGCCAGTGCCTTCGGTGCGCGAGTTCGACCCGTCGCTCCCGGCCAGCCTCGACCGGGTGATCGGGCGGGCGATGGCCAAACGCCCGGAGGATCGCTACCGGTCGGGCCATGCGCTGGCAGCCGCTTTGTGGAAGGCGGTCGAGGGGGCGGAGCACGAAGCTGTTGTGGCTCCACCGTCCCAACCCCGCACGCCGGGCAAGGCAGAAGCGCGCCCACGCCGGGCGAGGAGAGGGCGGGCCGCCATCCTGAATGTGCTGGTCGGCGCGACGGTGCTGCTCGGCATTGCCGGGGCGGTGCTGCTGATCATCTCGTGGATGCAGCAAGACAACCAGGGTAATGTGGGTGTGCCCACCCTCCCCGCGCAGGTAGACGCCCCCGGCAGCCAGGGCAACGATGGCCCGGTCATCGCGCCCGCCACGGCGACGCCGTCGCCCGTCGCTGACCCGGCCAGCCCGACTCCGGTGACCCCCACAACAGCCCCCAGCGAGACGCCAACCGGGGAGGCGGGCATCATCCTTGAGCCGTCGCCCGCCCCGACCCACACCCCACCGACCGGCGAGCCCACACCAACCGACACAGCGTGGCGGCCTGCCGGGCGCGGCTGGGCAGCAGTGGGCTGGCAGACTGCGGGCAGCGCCTGACATGGGACGGTATAGAAAAGCCCCTTTTGTCATCGGCGCGCGCGAGGTTGCCTTCGCGCTGCTCGCGCTGGCGCTGCTCGCTGCCGCGCTGGCCGCGCTTGTCGTGGGGATGCGTCTGACGGCCAGCCGGGGCGTGGCTGACGCGCCAGTCGGTGCGACGGCGGCGCTTCTGCCCACCATCCGGTCGCGCTGCCGGGTGTTGCGCTGCTCGCCTCTCGGCGCGGACGACCTTGCCCGTGCGCTGACCGGCGCCGGGCCGCGGTTCGCGACCGCAT
>JAANMT010002491.1_pt1 | contig 15146 bp, 11 predicted proteins | sample 7279711 | NCBI WGS metagenome assembly JAANMT01 (sample SAMN14094538, study PRJNA606508) | bioreactor metagenome | isolation source: A lab-scale SPAN reactor treating ammonium-rich wastewater day 1 | place: Ireland: Galway | collected 2017-01-16 | reverse complement strand
GCTGCCGGGCTGGGCGTGACCCATCACGGGTCGCTGCTGTTTCTGGGGCTGCTGCTGGCGCTCGGCATTGCGCTTGCCGACCGGCGGGCGTGGCGGCGCTGGCTGCTGGCGCTCGGCGCAGCCCTGATGGGCGCGCTGCCCTGGCTCTATCTGGTGGCTAAGGGCCTCAACACCTGGGGCGCCTTCCTCGACCATGTGCTGGCGCGCGGCTTCACCGGGGATGTGTTCACGCTGCTCAGCCCAGCCGCGCTTGGCGGGCGCTGGTGGGCGGCCCGCGAGATCTTCGCCCTGCAGTGGCCGGGGCTGGCCCTGTTCTGGGCCGGGGTGGGGCTGCTGCTGGCCCTGCGCCGCGACCGCTGGTTGGGCGGCCTGCTCGCCGGGGGGCTGCTGGTGCATACCCTCGTCACGGTCAGCTACCCGTCCTCGGCCACGGTCGACTACGCCCTGCCCGCCCTCCTGCTGGCTGGCGTGTGCATGGGGATCGCTGCCGCGCAGGGTCGGCAGGGCTGGCAGGCTCTGGCGCTGGTTGTGCTGGTGCTCGCCCCGCTGCTGGCTGCGCTGCTGACCGGCTGGGTCGGGATGCGCCGCTACGCCGCGCGTCCCGAAGCCCGCCAGATGGCCCAGATCACGCTCGACCAGGCCCCCCCCGGCGCGCTAATCCTCGCCCCCTGGCACCGCCTGACCCCACTCGATTACCTGCAAAAGGTCGAGGGCGCGCGTCCGGACGTCGCGGTGGACTACGTGTTCCCTCAGGGGACGCTCACCCCCATCGAGCGCTGGACGACGCTGATCGTGGAATCCATGCAGGCCGGAGATCGCCCGCTGCTCGTCACACAGCATTTCCCGGAGGCCTATCGCCATCTGCCGGTCACCTTTTCAGGGCAGGCAGTGCTGCCCGCTGCCCCGCCACCTGCCCCCGGCGCAGCGACGGTGACGTTCGGGCCGCACGCGCTGGAGCTGGACTGGCGCTGGTTGCACCCGGCGGATGGCACGCTGCGCGCAGGGGACGATGCGCTGCTCGCGCTGACCTGGCAGCTTGGTGAAGCGGTCCCCTACGGCGCGCTGACCACGTTTGTGCACCTGGGGCAGGCCGGGCAGCCGCCGCTCTCGCAGGTTGACCTGCCGGTGCAGGCCCCATCGCTGGCAGGCAGCGCGGGCGAGGTGCAGATGGTCTATGACCTGCATATCCCGGCCACCCTGCCGCCCGGTGAGTGGACGCTGTTCGCCGGGGCGTACACGCCCGACGGCAGCCTGCTGGCAGAGAGCGGTGAGCCGCGCGTGCCAATCGGCACGGTGACGGTGCAGCCCGCCGCCTTCCCGCTGCCCACGCAGCACCCGATGATCGTCTACCGTGCGGGCGCCACGCTGCGCGGCTGGGATTATGACGCCACCGGCGGGGTGCTCACCCTTCACTGGCGCTTGCCAGCCAGGGCGGGCCGCTACCTTGCGCAGGTCAGCAGTGAAGCAGGCACAAGCGAAGCGGCGGCGCACATCTCCGGGCACAGCGGCGGCTACTGGACGAGCGCCCATCGCCTGCCGCCGGAAGCCGCTCAGGGCGGCGTGCAGGTGGCGCTGAACGGACGCCGCGTTGTGTCCGTGCAGCCCGACCCGCGCCAGCGCTACGTGATCGTCGGCAGCCTGGGCGTGCTGACGGGCTGGCAGGTGCGCGCCGACGCAGACCGGGTGGTGGTAGACCTCAGCCTGCTGCCGCTCGGCGCGACCTACTCGGACGTTAACATCAGCGTGCGGGTGGATGGTGAAGGGTGGTCGCAAAGCCAGGATTTTGTGCCCGTGTCGGGCCACATCTCGTCCTACAAGTGGGCCTATGGGCGGCTGCTCCGCACGCGCCAGGAAGTGGCGCTGGATCATGGCGGGCCGCCCGCCACAGTTCGCGTGCTGTTCTACGACGACTACAGCGGTCGTATGCTGTTTGTCGTCGATACGGCGCTGACGGCAGACGGCCCCGGCCTGCTGCTGTGGCAGGCCGCGCCGTGACCGGCGTGTGGTGAACTCTGACGAGGCTGGCAGGCAGCCCATCTGGCAGGCCGTACCGTTTGCCTGTGCCCCGATCCCTCCCGTTTGGCATCCCGCCCGCCAACCGCTAACATATCTGTGATGGTTGCCCCCGACTCGGAGAGCCGTATGCAGCCGGGCCTGAGTGACGGCCCGCCTGCCGGGGAGAATGCGATGCCAAAGTCAATCCGTGTGCTGGTTGCGCTGGGCTTAGTGGCAATGGTGAGTGCCGCCTGCCAGGCGCTTGATCTCGACTGGCCGCTGGCACTGCCTGCCGCGCCGACGCTGACGCCCACCGAACCGGCGCCTACCCTGGGAGCGATGCCTGCCACACCCGACGGGCCAGCCGCCACCGGCGAGCCCGACGCCGCCCCGGAGGAGGTGGTGCTGACCGTCTGGGTGTCGGAGGCGCTGTCGCCCAGCTCCGAGACGCCCGGCGGCCAGCAGATGCTGGCGCAGCTCGCCACCTTCGACGAGCTTCACCCAGAGGTGCGCGTCGAGGTCGCCGCCAAGCTGACGACCGGCCCCGGCAGCACGCTGGCCTACCTGCGCAGCGCGCAGGCGGTTGCCCCTTCCGTGCTGCCCGATCTGGCGCTGCTCGATCGCGAGGCGCTGCTCCAGGCGGCGCGCGAGGACCTGGTTGTGCCGATGGACGAATTGGTCGACCCCGCTATCGTGGAAGGGTTATACCCGGTGGCGGTTGGGCTGGGCACAGTTGGGGACCGGCTGGCCGGAGTTCCCTATGTGCTCCAGGTGCAGCACGTGGCCTACCGCGATACGCTGGTCGACGGCCCGCCCAGTTCGTTCGCGGCGGCGCTCAACAGCCCGGTGCCCTTCGTCTTCCCTATCGGCACGGTGGGCAACGTCAACCAGACCGCGCTGGCGCAGTACATTGCGGCGGGCGGCACGCTGGCTGACGAAGAGGGCACGCCGCTGCTCGATGCAGGGGCGCTGGCCGAGGTGCTTACCTTCTATGCCAACGCCCGTGAGGCGAACGTGATCGATCCCGCGCTGTTCCAGATGACCGACCCTGCCGAGAGCTGGCAGTTGTTCCTGGGGCGGCAGGCAGGCATGGCCGTCGTCACCTCGACCGCTTTCCTGGCTGATGGTGGTCAGGTGCGCAGCACCGGCGTCACCTGGCTCCCCACGCCCGACGGCAGCCCCTTTGCGCTGGCGACGGGCTGGCTGTGGGTCGTCACCACCCAGGAGCCGGAGCGGCAGGCGGCAGCCATGACGCTGTTCAACTTCCTGATGAACCCGGTGAACCAGGGCGCGTTTACCCAGGCGGCAGGCTGGCTGCCCTCGCAGCCGGGCGCGCTGGCCGTGTGGGGGGATAATGACCGCTACGCCAGCTTCGGTGACCAACTGCTGCGGAGCGCGGTCCCGATCCCGGAGCCGGGCATCCGGGCAACGGTCGGCGCGGCGATCCAGGAGGCGCTGGAGGACGTGCTGCTCAGCGATGTGCCGCCGGAACAGGCCGCCAGCCAGGCCGCGCAGCGCGTCAACCCGCCGGAGATAACCGAGCCATAGTAGCGATTGGCGGTTGGCAGTTGGCGCATGGCGGCACGCAGTAGCAACGCGCTAACCGCCAATAGCCAACAGCCAATAGCCAACAGCCACGTAAGGACACGCCATGACTGGCAACCTGCGCTTTGCCGACCACGAGCAGCACGTCCGCGCGCTGCTCGATGCCGTGATGGCCGCCGCTGACCCGGCGCGCGCGCTGGCTGCAAGCTGGCCGGATGAACTGGCGCTTACCGGCGATGGGGCCAGCGAGTCCACGCTGCGCTTTCTGGCCGTCGGGGCGGGCAAGGCGGCGCTGGAGATGGCGCTCAAACTCGACGAGCTGGTTGCAGACGAGGCGCGGCTGGCAGGCGGGGCGGTTGCCGTCGTCCCGGAGCGGCTGGAGCAGGCAGGCAGCCTGCCTGGCTGGCTGCAGGCCTACCCGGCAGCCCACCCGCTGCCCGACGAGCGCAGCGTGCGCGCCGCCCAGGCCATCGCGGACGTAGCGCGCCAGGCCGGAGATCAGGGCGTCGCCCTGATCGCCCTGATCTCCGGCGGTGGCTCGGCGATGCTGACCCTGCCCGCCGATGGGCTGGCGCTCGACGACCTGCGGCAGGTGAGCGACGCGCTGATGAAGGCGGGCGCGCCGATCACGGCGCTGAACACGGTGCGCAAGCACTGTGAGCAGCTCAAGGGTGGCGGGCTGGCCCGGCTGGCCTACCCTGCCCGCGTGTGGGCCTTCATCCTGTCTGATGTGGTGGGTGACCCGCTGGACGTGATCGCCTCAGGCCCGACCGCGCCCGACCCGACCACCTACGCTGACGCGCTCGACGTGCTGGACGCCTACGATGCGCGCGACGCATCCCCGGCGATCACCGCCCACCTGGAGGCCGGGGCGCGCGGCGCGCACCCGGAAACGGCCAAGCCCGGCGACGAGGCACTGGAGCGCGTGACCCACCGGCTGATCGGCAGCAACCGGCTGGCGCTGGAGGCCGCCCGCCAGCACGCCGCCGCGTCCGGCTGGCGCGTGGCGGGCTTTGAGGTCGGCGTCGAGGGGGAAGCGCGCGAGGTCGGGGCGCGGCTGGCCGCGCAGGCGCTCGACCTGCGGCAGGGGCCGGATCGCCCGGCCTGCCTCCTGCTGGGCGGTGAAACCACCGTCACCGTGCGGGGGGGCGGCATAGGTGGGCGCAACCAGGAATTGGCGCTCGCTGCGGCGCTCGCGCTGGACGGAGTGGACGGCATCGCTATCGCTTCCTTTGCGACGGATGGCGTGGACGGCCCGACCGACGCTGCCGGGGCGGTCGTCACCGGGCAGACGTGCGCCCGCGCCCGTGAATTGGGCCTCGACCCGCAGGCATATCTCGACGACAACGACAGCACCACGCTGCTCGACCGGGCAGGGGGGTTGATCCGCACCGGCCCGACCGGCACAAACGTCAATGACATTATGCTGGCGCTGGTGTACTGAGCGAGCGTATGAGAGCCAGCAGGCGATGATTGCCAACCACAGACGGCGCAGAAGACTACGAGAAAGCGGTTGGAGTCGCTCCGTGCTCTCTGTGCCCTCTGTGGTCTGATAACGTGAGCCATGCAACATCCAGACATGCAGCCAACCGTCGAGTCCGGTAGAGCCGGGCCCTCCTCTCCGGCTGACCGCCGCCTGGCGATAGCGCTCAGCCTGTTCGTGCTGGCGATCTGCCTGGCGACGACCGCGCTGCGCTTCGAGTCGGTAGACGAGGTAGCGGTCTTTGCAACAGCGCGCAGCCTGGCCGGGCGGGGCAGCCTGGATGCCGATGGGCTGCTGTGGGCGTACATCTTCGTGGGCCAGGGCGCGGTCGTGGCGCCGGGGGTAGACGGCCACCTCTACTCGCTAAAAGACCTCGTACCGTCGGTGTTGATCGCGCCGCTGGTGTGGGCCGCCTACCGGCTGGGCGTTAGCCCGGTGCGAGCCGCCTTCCTGCTGCCGCCTGTCGTTACGGCGCTGACGGCTGGCCTGCTCTACCGGCTGGCGCGCAGGCTGGGCTTTGGGCAGGCAGCGAGCCTGCTGGCCGCGCTGACGTTCGGCTTGGCATCGATGGCGCTGCCGTATGCCGAAACGCTGTTCACCCAGCCGTTTGTGGCGCTCTGGCTGACGCTTGCCACCTGGGGGACGCTGCGCGCCTGGGAGGGTGGAGGCTGGCGGCCTGCGCTCGCTGCCGGGCTGGCCGCCGGGCTGACTGGCCTGAGCGCAATCGCCATGTGGCTGCTTGCCCCGCTCTTCTTTGCATTTCTGGTTCCCTGGCGGGCGCTGCGCCGGGCCGGATGGCGGGAGATGTTGCCACCCCTGGCCGCCTTCGCGGGCGGTGCAGGCCTGATGGCGCTGGTGCAGGCGTTCTACAACCTGGCCCGCTTCGGGTCGCCGCTCAACAGCGGCCACGCCGACACGACCGGCCTCGCGTTCAGCGCGGCGACTTTCGGCACGGGCGGCGTGGGCCTGCTGGTGAGCTTCCCACGCGGGGTGGTATGGTACGCGCCGTTCGTGCTGCTCGTACCCATCGGCGCGGCGCTGGCGTGGCGGCATCAGCGGCGGCTGGTGGTGCTCGTGGCGGCCATCAGCGCGCTGGTGCTCGGCGTGTACAGCGCCTGGTTCATGTGGTGGGGCGGGCTGTCCTGGGGGCCGCGCTTCCTGGTCGCCCTGATGCCGTTGTGGGCGCTGCTGTGCGCGCCGCTGTTCGAGCGGCTGCTGCGCCCGGCCCCGCTCTGGGCGCGCGCTGCGGCGGGCGCGGTGCTGGCTGCCTCGGTCGCCGGGCAGATAGCGGCCAGCATGCTGAACGTGTCGCTGTCCGACGAAGACGTCAACGCGCGGCTGGTCGAGGCCTCGGCGGTGGGCACGCGGGTAGCGAGCCGCGCCGTGCTGGCCGATCCGACCCTGCTGCCGCCCGTGCAGCTTGCCCGGCTGGCGGCTGCCGGGGAATGGGACCACCTTGCGATGGCGCGCGGCTATCTGGACGCGCCGCTGCTGGCCGCGCAGATCGGGTTGATCGCGCTGGGCGGAGCGTGGCTCAGCCTGTGGGCGCTGGGGCGCGGGGAGCGCCTGGCGCGGGCAGGCAGCGCGGCGCAGGCAGCGCTCAGCGTGGCGCTGGTGGTCTGGATGCTGGCGCGCTACCCTCGTGCGCCGGATGGATACTCCCCTTTTGAGACGCCCGTTTCACCCGGCCTTCAGCAGGTCGTGGCGATGGTCGAGGAGCAGGCCGCGCCCGGCGATGGGCTGGCGCTGGTGCTGCCCGGTTCGTACCTGGGCTGGTTCGACCTCTATCGCGGCGCGCTGCCCGAAGCCAACTTCCCCTTTGAAAGCCCGCTGCACCCGGAAGCGGCCCGGATGCTGGAGCTGATGAGCACGGAGCACGCGCGGTTGTGGCTAGTCACGCGCGGCACGCCGGGCGGAAACCCCGGAAACACCGTTGAGCAGTGGCTGGCGGAGCGCGCATTTGCGGGCTACGAGATTGAGGCTGACGACGGGGTGCGGCTGGTCGCCTACACTTTTGCTGCCGAACGGGCGGCGGCGCAGCCAGCAGGGGAGACTTTCGGCGGGCCGGGCCTGGGGGTCGTGACGCTGGAGAGCGTGCGCACCGAACTCACCCGCCAGCCGGGCGCAGCCTGGCTGAACGTCGAACTGGCGTGGAGCGCCAACCAGACGCCGCCGGCTGACTACGCGGTGACCGTGCAGCTCTTCGATGCGGCGGGCGAGCGCGCCGGGCAGCACGATGGCTGGCCGGTGGCCGGGTACGCGCCGACCTCGGCCTGGGAGCCAGGCGTTCCCGTGATCGACCGGCACAGCGTGGCCCTCCCCCCCAACCTGCCACCCGGTGACTACGAGCTGCGCGTTGCCCTGTACAGCTGGCCGGATGGCGAAAACCTGCCGCTGATCGACGGCACAGGCAACACCGCCTCACTGCCTGTAACCATCCCGGTGGCAGAATGAGCAGCCACCTTACACAGGTCGACGGATCGCCCCATCCGCGCTAAGCTATGGCCGTTTCATCCGCACTCAGGGAGGACTCATGACCATCCGATTCGGCACGGACGGCTGGCGGGCCGTCATCTCCGAGACCTTTACGTTTGCCAACCTGCGCCTGCTGTCCCAGGCGATTGCCGATCTGATCCTGGAGGGGGACGGCGTGAGCGAGCCGCACGCCGTCGTCGGCTTTGACACGCGCTTCCTCTCCGACCGCTACGCGTTGGAGGTGGCGCGCGTGCTGGCCGGGAACGGCATCCGCGTAAGGCTGACCGCCTCGGATGCGCCGACGCCTGCCGTCGCCTACACCGTCAAGCACTCCGGCGCGGCGGCAGGGGTCATGATCACGGCCAGCCACAACGCGCCGCGCTACAACGGGGTGAAGCTCAAGGCCGCCTTTGGCGGGTCGGCGCTGCCCGACCAGTGCCGCCGGGTGGAAGTCCACCTGAGCGACAACGAGGAGCGGGCGCGCGGCCCCAACCTGATCGACTACGAGGTGGCCGAAAAGACCGGGTTGATCGAGAAGTTCAACCCGGCCCCGGCTTACTATGCGCACCTGCGCCAACTGGTCGACCTGGACGCGATCTGCCTGGCCGACCCCGGCGTAATCCACGACCCGATGTACGGCTCAGGGCGCGGGTACATCAAGGCGCTGCTGGGCGGGGTGGGCTGCCAGGTGCACGAGATCCGGGGCGAGATGAACCCCGGTTTTGGCGGCATCCACCCGGAGCCGCTGGGCAAATACCTGGCTGCGCTGGCTGCCGCGATTCAATCTGGCTTCGGGCGGGTGGGGATCGCGACCGACGGGGATGGCGACCGCGTAGCGGCGATGGACGGCAACGGCCAGTTCGTCGATCCGCACCGCATCTTTGCGTTGGCGCTCAAGTACCTGGTCGAGGAGCGAGGGTTGACAGGCACGGTCGTACGCACCGTCTCGACGACTCGCATGATCGACCGGCTGTGCAGGCGATACGGCCTGCCGCTCAAGGAAACGCCGGTCGGGTTCAACCACATCGCGGACATCATGCTGGCCGAGGACGTGCTGATCGGCGGCGAGGAGTCGGGCGGCATCAGCGTGAAGGGGCACATCCCGGAAGGCGACGGGATACTGATGGGCCTGCTGCTGCTGGAGATCATCGCCAGATCGGGCAGCCCGCTGGAGGTGCTCGTCGCCGAGCTTGAGGCAGACGTCGGCCCAGCGCACTACGCGCGCACCGACCTGCGCCTGCGGATGCCGATTGTGAAAGCCGAGATGGTCGCCCGCCTGCGCGACGATGCGCCGAAGGAGATCGACGGGGTGAAGGTGGTCGAGGTGGCAACGACGGACGGGGTAAAGTACGTGATGGAGGACGAGAGCTGGCTGCTGATCCGCCCCAGCGGGACGGAGCCGGTGCTGCGCGTGTACGCCGAGGCCACGAGCGAGGCGCTCAAGGCGGGCCTGCTGCGCTACGGAGAACAGATTGCGGAGAGCGTGTGAGGCTGCTCCCGCAAATCCGGGTAAAATAGAGTCAGCGGGCAGCGAGTCAGTTTGCGAGGTCGAAGGCATGGGCTTGCATGATGGATACGCGCTGGCGATCATCCCGTCGGCGCGGAGTTGAGAGTGAGGGGAGTGATGGCTGCTGATCAGATTTCTGGGCTGACTGTTGACGAGCTTCGCAGGCTGATCCATCAGACGGTCAGTGAGGCGATCGACGAGAAACTGCGCGATCTGCTGGATGAGTTGCATGACACGGACGCAGGCTACCAGTTCCGGCCAGAGATTGCCGCACATCTAGAAGAAGCTCTCAAAGACACCAATCGCCGCGGTAGGCCGCATGAGGAAGTTGTGCGTGAGCTAGGGTTAGATGACTGAAGAGCAGACTCCCTACCTGCTCGAATACTCTGACGCGGCAATTGAATCCTTGAGAACCCTTGACCGCGCTGTTGCTCGCCGGATCATCGCCAAGCTCCGCTGGCTCGCGGACAACGCGGAGACTCTCCCGCACTTCGCGCTTGCCGGTCGCTGGCGCGGGTTGTATCGCCTGCGGGTAGGCGATTACCGCGCCATCTACAAGCTTAACCATGAGTTGCAGCTGCTGCTTGTTGAGATTGTTGGCCATCGCCGCGAAATCTACGAAGAATGATCCTGTAGCCTCTCGCCCCGCTGTAAATGCGGGGCGTGCCGCTTCTTGTGGATTCGGCTGGCGAGGGTGATCTACTTCCCCGCTCCCTCAACCACCTGCCGGACAGCCTCGACGACTGCCCCCGGCTGCTCCAGCGCGATCAGGTGTCCGCTGTCCTCGACGACGATGAGCTGCCCCTGCGGGGTCAGGCGGGCCAGGTCGGCCTGAAGGGCCTGCCAGGTCTGCTCGGCCTGGGTAGCCTGGTTGTCGCGCAGGCCGGGCGGCAGCAGCCCCTCGGGGCGGCTGTGCGCCAGCACAATGAGCGGCACATCGGGCAGGGGGCGGGCCGTCTTGACGAAGGCAAAGCTGATTCGCTGGGCGAGGGCCTCAGCCTGAGACGCCTTCCAGTACTCGATCCGGTAGCCGATGGCCAGCGCCGTTGGCTGCAAGTCGGCGGGGAGCGCCTGCACCGCCGCGGGGGTTGGGACCAGGCCAAGCGCGTTGGCGAGGTCGAGCAGGCCGATGCGCTTCAGGAAGGAAAGGCCGCCCATCGTCTGGCGGGTGCTTGACTGGGCCTGCTGGACGACGCCGGGGGCCTGCTCGTTCCAGTCGGGGTGAGGTGTATCGACCAGCACCAGCCCGGCGACTTCGTCCGGGTGCTGGTACGCGAAGACCTGCACGATCAGCCCGCCAAACGACGCGCCGACGAGCAGGTAAGGCCCCGGCTCTCCGGAGCGTTCCAGCAGGGTATGCAGCTCAGCGGCCAGGCGCTGCACGTCGCGCGGCCTGCGCCCCGCCTCGCTCCAGCCGAAACCGGCGCGGTCATAGGCGCACACCCGCGCGAAGCGGGCCACCTCCGGCTGCACCAGGCTCCAGTCGAGCGAGTAACCGCCACCTCCCGCCTCCAGGATCACGGTCGGGACGCCGGCCTGGCGCTCGCCAATGCAATAGAGGTGCAGATGGTGGTCGTTGACGGCGATCATCTCGCCGGGGGGCGGGTAGCGTCGCGCGGCCTGGGCGTCCAGCCGCGGCGTGATAACGAAGCCCGTCACAAGCAGGATGATCACGATCCACCACAGCCACCAGATAAACCCCCGGCGGGCGGCTGGGTTCGGGTCAGGTTGGGGCGTCTCGTTGGCGTCTTGGCTCACAGGTTGGCTCCCTCATTATCAGGTCAAGGGGGTGGGGGAATCTGGGTGGGCTGGCGATTGGGGCCTTTGTGCTGAGCGAAGCGGCGCGGCGACTATGCACCCTGCGCCGCTATCTGCGCCGCTATCTGCGCCGGGAGCTCCCGCGGGAACTCCCGCGGGCGCGCGAGCGGCGGTAAGCGTCAAGCACCAGGTTGCAGCTCACCACGCCGCCGCACATCTTCGCCTGGTCGCCCTTTGAAAAGGTCGTGCAGCCCCAGCACTGCCAGCGCGCCGCGGAGAGCAGCTTGCGGCGGTGCTTGCGCCTGATCTTGGAGCACAGCACGAGCGCGGTTTCCTCCGGTAAGGCTTCCATTCTGGGCCTCGCTTTGGTAGGTGGCGCAGACTAGGTTGGCGGCAGCGCTGCCGCCCGTCAGGCGAACCGCGTGGCTTAGAGTCGCTTCTGGTAAACGCGGTAAGTCTTGTAGACGTGCGCGCCGAGCATGGCGATCGCACGGTTCATCATATCATTGTTCGCCAGGATCCACGACATCTCGATATCGACGTACCCGCGCCCCAGCCCGCGCTTGAGCAGCTCGTAGTAGAGCAGCGCGTCCACCCCTGAGCCGCGATACTCCTCCAGCACGCCAAGCGCCCACGCCCGGACGCCCGTCAGGGGGCCGCGCACCTTCCAGTGCCACAGCAGGCGCAGAAGCTGCCACCAGTGCGGCTCGCCCGGCTTGCAGCGCGCCTTGCGCAGCGGCTCGTAGACGTTCGGCACGGGCAGCGCGAAGGCGATGGGCTTGCCCTCGACCTCGACGAAGAGGGTGATGTGCGTATCGACCATCGGGCGAAGCTCTTTGGCAAGGTGGTCGATCTCCTCGTCGTTCAGAGGGATGAAGCCCCAGTTTCGCGCCCAGGCCTGGTTGTAGATCGCCTTGATGCGCTCGACCTCCTCATCGAAGCGGCGCAGATCGGCCCGGCGCATGGTGAAGTTGCGGCGCTGCCTGATCTTCTCAACGATGCGTGTCAGCTTCTCCGGCAGGCGGTCGGCGGCTTTGCCTCCCCACTGGTGGCCGTCGAAGTGCCAGGCCCACAGGTCCATCTCCTGCTCAAACCCGCCGTAGCTCTCGACGAAGTCGCGGTAGTACGGGCGTGCGTGCGACAGCAGAACCATGGGCGGCCTGTCGAAGCCTTCGACGAGCAGGCCGATCTCGCTGTTGGTGCTGTAGGTGGCCGGGCCGTGCAGCGAGTCGACGCCGCGCGCGCGAACCCACTCCTCGGCGGCGCGCAGCAGCGCGTGGGCCGCCTCGCGGTCGTCCAGCACCTCGAACTGCCCGAACCAGCCCACGTTGGCCTGTTGGAACTCATTGAAGGCGTGGTTGACGTGAGCGATGATCGTCCCCACCGGGCGTTCACCCCGCCAGGCCACGAACTTCGCCAGGTCGATGTGCTTCAGCTCGACGCTCTTGGCCGGGTCGAAGAAGTTGACATGGTCGCGCCACAGCGGGGCGACCCAGTTCGGGTCGCCCTGGTAGACCTCCCAGGGCAGGCGCAGGAAAGCCTGGTTCTCGGCTTCGGTGGTGACCGGTCGCACGGCCAGATCGCTCATCGGTGTTGGTTCCCCCTCGTGTGGTGACTGTCAGCTATACAAACCCGGCAGCGCGCACGGCGATGCGCCGGTCGTAGTCTTGTGTTGGTTGTGGGGCCTGGCGCTGATCTCACCCCTCGTTCAGTTCCCAGATGATGCGCAGCCCGTCGAGCGTGAGATTGGGGGCGATGGCGCTAATGGCCGGGATGTGCTCGGCGAACAGCGGGGCCAGCCCCCCGGTGGCGATTACGGGCGCGTCCGGCGCGCCGAGCGCCTCGCGGATGCGCGCGACCAGCCCTTCAATCATCCCGACATAGCCCAGGAACAGCCCGCTCTGCATGGCGTGGACGGTGCTGCGCCCGATGGCGGAAGGCGGCGGCGCTAACTCGATCTTGTAAAGCTGCGCGGCCCGGCTGACAAGCGCATCGTGCGCCAGCCCGATGCCAACCGCGATTGCGCCGCCCAGATAGTCCCCGTTGCCGTCGATCACGTCGAAGTTAGTCGAGGTGCCGAAGTCGACGACGACCGCCGGGCCGCCGTAGAAGGCTTTGGCGGCAGCCGCGTTGGCGATGCGATCCGCGCCAACCGTCAGCGGCTGGTCAAGCAGGATGCGCACGCCGGAGCGCACCGCCGGGGTGATGTTGAGCGGCGGCTCGCTCAGGTAACGCTCGGTCATCTCGATGAAGGTCGTCGTCAGGGCAGGCACGACGCTCGCCATCACGACTGCTTCCACGTCAGCGAAGGTGAAGCCGCCTTCCTCGAAGAAGCTGCGCAGCAGCACCGCGTACTCGTCGCTCATGCGCTGGTGGACGGTCTGTGCGCGCCAGGTGCAGCACCAGTCCTGCTTCTGGCGGTCGTACAGGCCAAACAGAATGTTCGTGTTGCCGATGTCAATCGCCAGCAGCATGTGTGTCCTCCGGCCTGCCGGTTCAGCCCGTGGTGGATGAGCCGGAATGGGGCGCGCGCCGCAGCAGTTCGGCAGCGAGGAAGGCCATCGCGGCGTGGTGCGCGAGCGTCATTGGCACTCGATTATACAGGTAATAACGCGCCAGGTCATCCGGCAGAACGGTGTGCAGCACGCCCAGCACGCGCTGCCCGGCGACGAGCGGGCAGGCCATCGCCATGCCCTGCACCTCGACGGCCAGTTCGGTGTGCGGCTCCAGGTCGATCTCGGCGACGGCCTCCTCGGCCAGCAGCTCCGCCGCAACGCGCCCGACCAGCCCCTCGCCCAGCCCGACCGTCTCCGGCGGGGCAACTTCGTCGCTGCCCAGGTGGGCGAGCCGCGCCAGCGATTGGCGGTCAGGAGCCAGCAGGTGCACCGACGCCTGTAAGCTGGCGAAGTCATCGACCAGCGTGCGGGCCAGCACCCCGGCGATCCCCTCGCGCGAGGTCTGGTTGGAGAGCGCCTGGGCGACCGTTTCGAGCGCGATCAGGCCTTCATTTGTCTTGCCGGACATCAGGTTCAGCTTCTGGTTGATGACGCCAAGCTGCTCGCGCAGGTCGCGCTGCTGCTGCTCGATGCGCGCCGAGTCGTCCTCGACGAGCACCGAGGTCAGCGAGGCGGTGAAGATGCCCGTGATCGTCAGGCCAAGCAGCACCAGGCCGACCGTCACCGCCCGCCCCGAAGCCGTGCCGGGGTTGTGCAGATCAGCGAAGCCCCCCGTGACGATGGTGGTAAACGTCCACCACATGCTCTCGCTGAATTCCTGGAGCGAAGCCTCGCCGGGGCCTTCGAACGCGCTGATCAGGAGCGCACCGGCGATCAGCAGCACGAGCGCGATGACCACCGTGCGCCGCAGCAGGTTCACCTGGAAGGTGCGAAACAGCTTGTCGAGGCCCCGGAAGGCGAACAGCAGCACGCGGAAGGCGCGGCTGAGGCGCAGCAGGCGCAGCGTGCTGGCGATGCGCGTGGCCCGCGTGAAGCGCACAAAACGCGCGATGCGCACCAGCCGCCCAAAGCGCAGCACCGAGTAGAAGGGGATTGACGAGACGAAGTCGATCCAGTAGTGCCGCCAGTACCAGCCCTTGTCCTGCGCCAGGCCGAGGCGCAGGAAGAAGTCAGTCAGCAGGAAGCCGCAGATCGCGGTGTCGGCGTAGAACAGCCAGCGGATGACGTGGTCGGGCAGTGCGAAGAGCAGCTCGGCGAAGATGAAGCCGACGACGACCAGGATCGAGACAAGCACCGCGCCGTCGAGCAGCGCGACGCGCTGCTCACCCCGCAGCAGGTGGGCGAGCCGGGCGCGCAGGCCGCGCTCCAGCAGCACCTCGTTCACCTCCTGGAGCCGCGCGTTGAGCTGGTCCCACTCCAGCGAGAGCCGCTCGACGGCCTGCTGCGCGCGCTCGGTTTCCAGCGGGCGGCCCTTCTCGACGTACAACCTGAAGTGCTCGTCAGCGCGCTTAAGCTCCTGCTCGACGTTCCCCAGCTCGACGAACAGGTTGCGGCGCATCTGCTCCAGCACCTCGTCTTCACAGTCCATCAGCCGCCACTCTCTGGCGCGCCGCCGGATGTCGGCGATTTCCACGTCGTGCTGGGCGATTTCGCTCGCTTTGAGATGGTTGGCGCTCATGGCACAGTCAGCCCCTCCGGGGGTGTGGCGCGGGTCATGAGCCGGGCGGGTCGCCCAGCAGCATGTTGTCGATCAGGCGGACGGGGCCGACGAACACGGCCAGGCTCAGAAGCGCCCGGTCGGTGTCGCCCTCCAGTTCAACCAGCGTGACCGGGTCGGCGGCGCTGACATAGTCGGCGCGGGCCAGCGGTTCGGCCTCGATCAGGCGGCGCATGATGCCGCGCAAGCGCCCGGCGTCGCGCTCGCCCT
>JAANMT010002484.1_pt1 | contig 15181 bp, 13 predicted proteins | sample 7279711 | NCBI WGS metagenome assembly JAANMT01 (sample SAMN14094538, study PRJNA606508) | bioreactor metagenome | isolation source: A lab-scale SPAN reactor treating ammonium-rich wastewater day 1 | place: Ireland: Galway | collected 2017-01-16 | reverse complement strand
TCGTTGGCCCCCCCTCCACCCATCTCCCCTTCGCCAATCCGTTCCCACCACCCGGGAATCCTAATTGTCGCCGACGGGAAATTTAGTTGTCGCTATACAGGAGTATTTCGGATATGACTCGTATCGCGTTAGCTGTCTTGTTGTTCGGGGTGACTCTGGCGCTCGGCCCCGGCTGCAGTTCGCAAAACCGGGTCCTGGAGAACGATCTTAGGCAGTTGGGGCTGAACTACTACAACTTTCACGACCTCAACCAGCGCGGCCCTGGCAGTTGGGAGGAACTAATCGACTTTGCCAAGCAGATGGGCGAGCCGATCGAGCCGTATGATCGCATCCGCCAAGCCGGGTACGAAGTGCAGTGGGGCGTGAAGTTCAAAGAGTTGCCAAGCGGCCTCTCCGATGACGTCCTGGCCAAACGCCCCAGCGGCGGCCCCACGCTCATGATGGATGCCAGCATCCGTTGGGATTAGGCGATCGACTCCCTCACTCATTCCACCCCAGGAAGCTAACGCCCCGGCGCGTCTAGTCACAGACAATCTAACCGCACCGCCCGGCCGAGTAACGCAAGTGTGGCTGGCGGCGGAGCCTGCGGCGACGCCCCAGCGGCGCTCCCGTAGAACGCGGCAAACGCGACATCGCTGGGGCGTCGCAAGCTCCGCCGCCAGCCACCCTCACCTGCGGCAAACCAAGCCTGTCCCAGCCATCCGGCCGCTTTCCTCACTCAGCGGCGCGCCCGCCGAGTGTCAACGTCAACATCCCGGGGACTTCCCCAAGAACCATCCCGGTGAGGAGGAGACGCACTGACTTACGGCGCGGTCCAGTCTTCGACGTTCAAGCCAGGCACGCGCGTGAAATCGAGGGCGTTGCGCGTGAGAACCGTCAGGTTTCGCGAAAGCGCGATCGCCGCAATGCGCAGGTCCATCGTTCCGATACGAATCCGCTGCTGGCGAAGGCTGTCAAATATGTTGGCGGCCGCATCATCGAACGGCAACACCTGGGCCTGCGCGAAGTTCGACAAGGTTTGCTCCAACCCACGGTAGCCCTTGACCACGCCGGCTGCATTCGTAGCGCGGGCGAGGTAGGCGTTCCATCCCATCACTTGCTCGTGAAAGGTGATGATCGAGACGAAAAAGTCGCTCGCGGGAAACTGCCCGAGCCGGGCGATCAAGCGGCTGTACTCAGGTTGCGTTTGCTGCTGGATCAGGACGACATGGTCCGTGTCGAACAGGAACATGGCGGACGTCTCGACCTACAGGACGGATTGGCGGAACTCGCGTCCCAAGCGGACGATCTCGTCGAATTCGGGATCATCCTTGAAGGTTCCCGCCATCTGCTCAATCCACGACGGCCCCGAATCGCCCTGAGCCACTGTCTTCTTCAGCTCGGCCAATTCCTGTTCCACCACCTTAAGCCGCTCTTCGATGGTGTCCAATTGCGTCATGGGTTTCTCATCTAGTTTAGGTGACCGGCAGGCGAGCTTCGCCAACGTCTACCTGGTATTGTACACACCCGAAAGCGCCAGGTGCCACTGCTGGCTTGCCCAGCAGTGTTACGTTGGAGCCGAACACTGCTGGGCAAGCCAGCAGTGGCACAAGACGACAATCCACCCAAGCTCACTGGTCTGAACGCGTCCAAAATTCGGCAGGAATCTTGGTGATGCGCGGTAAGGCCGGATCAATCATGGCGGCGTTTTGGAGGTAGTAGCGGGCGTTCGACCAACGCCAATCAATGGCCCGCTCGCAGAGCTTTCGGCGGCAGGGGTTCTTGTGGAGGTAGTCGATCGACGTTTCCACAGCCGCCGGGTGCTTCAGGTTCCGGTCGTAACCGGGGCCTTCCTGCCAGTAGCGGAACGTGGTTACGCCGGGACGCTGGCGGATGGTCAGCTTTGGTAGCCAGACATTATGGGTTTCGATGAGCCGTTGCTTGATGCGGAATGAATAAGGCCGTTTGATGGCCTTGAGCAAGGCATCGACGCCCGACGCTTCCGGCAGTGGAAAGACCAGCAGGTGAACATGCTCCGGCATGTACACAAACGCTGCCAGGCCGAACCGATGGTTCTCCAAGGCCCGGTCAATGCTTTGGCTAAGGCAGGCCCGCGAGCTATCGTCCGTGAGCAGCGGATAACGGCGGTAACAGGAGAAGGTCAATTCACGACACGCCTCGGGATCTTCAAAATGCTTCACCCGCTTGCGATGGCCCTGTTCGTTCTCCATGAGCCGACTCCTCGAACCCGCCCAGGCCCCAAGTCAACCCGGCCCCAGGGAGTAACGTAACGGCACAGACCAGACATCGCAAGTTTCCGATCCCCCACTTCCCACGCTGCCAAGCCCTTGTGCCAATGTTGCCTCACCCAGCAGTGGCACATGTTGCAGGATTGCGACCTTACTTCTTCGGCCTTGGTACGCGACTGGCGGCGGCGCGTTTGCCTTTGCGGCCTTTGGCTTTTTGTTGGGTGGCGGCTTTGATTTCGGTTTCGGTGATCTCTTTGCCGATCGACTTTTTTAGCTCGATGATGCGGTCTCGGATGACGCCGGCGCGTTCGAATTCCAGGTTCTCGGCGGCGGAGAGCATTTCGGCTTCTAGCTCTTGGATGTACTCTTCGGTGATGTAGATCGAGTCGTTGTCGCGGCCGACGGCGGCGTTGGCGGCGCGGTGGGCGGCGGCTTCGGACTCGATGCCGCGGCGAATGTTCTTCTTGATCGTCTCGGGCGTGATGCCGTGCTTGGTGTTGTACTCCTCTTGCAAGGCGCGGCGGCGGCGAGTCTCGTCGATCGCGGCCCGCATGGCGGCGGTCATCTTGTCGGCGTAGAGAATCACCTTGGCGTTCACGTTGCGGGCGGCGCGGCCGATGGTTTGGATCAAGGAGGTTTCGCTTCGCAGGAAGCCTTCCTTGTCGGCGTCCAGGATGGCGACCATCGACACCTCGGGCAGGTCGAGACCTTCCCGCAGCAGGTTCACGCCGATCAGGCAGTCAAAACGCCCTTCGCGCAGGTCGCGCAGTAGCTCCACCCGTTCGAAGGCGTCCAGCTCGCTGTGCAGCCACTTGCAAGCCACGCCCTTCTCGGCCAGCCAGGCCGAGAGATCTTCGGCCAGCCGCTTGGTGAGCGTAGTGACTAGCACCCGTTCGTGGAGGGCGGCCCGCTCTTTGATCTGCTCCAACAGGTGCGGCACCTGGCCGCGGGCGGGGATGACTTCGATGATCGGGTCGAGCAAACCGGTGGGGCGGATCAATTGCTCGACCACTTCGCCGCCGGTCTTCTCCAGTTCGTAGTCGCTGGGCGTGGCCGAGACGTAGATCGCTTGCGGGAATTTTTTCTCCCACTCTTCAAACGTGAGGGGGCGGTTGTCCAGGGCGCTGGGCAGGCGGAAGCCGTGCTCCACGAGCGTCATCTTGCGGTTGCGGTCGCCGTGCCACATGGCCCGCACTTGGGGTATGGTCACGTGGGACTCATCCACAAACAGCAGGTAGTCTTGCGGGAAGTAGTCGTAGAGCGTGTGCGGCGCGGCGCCGGGCGCGCGGCCGTCCAGGTGCCGGCTGTAGTTCTCAATGCCGGGGCAGTAGCCCACTTCCATCATCATTTCCAGGTCGAAGCGGGTGCGGGCGTTAAGCCGCTGGGCCTCCAAGAGTTTGCCTTGCTCGCGGAAGAGTGAGAGCCGCTCGTGCAGCTCCTCTTCGATCCCTTGGACTGCAAAGCGGATGCGGTCTTCGGGCATCACGAAGTGCTTGGCGGGGTAGATGAAGATTTGCTCTTCCTGGCCGATCACCTCGCCGCTGACGGGGTTGATGATCGAAAGCTGATCGACCTCGTCGCCCCACAACTCGATGCGGTAGGCGAACTCCTCGTAAGAGGGCCAGATTTCCACGCAGTCGCCCCGCACGCGGAACCGGCTGCGCTCAAAGGCCACATCGTTCCGCTCGTACTGGATATCGACCAGTTTCATCAACATGCGGTCGCGGTCCAGGCTCTGGCCCTTATGCACCGCGACCATCATTTGCTTGTAGTTGTCGGGCGAACCCAAGCCGTAGATGGCCGAGACGCTGGCCACGATCACCACGTCTCGCCGGCTCACCAGGGAACTGGTCGAGGCCAGCCGCAGGCGGTCGATCTCTTCGTTGATCGAGGCGTCTTTCTCGATGTAAATGTCCCGCTGGGGGATGTAGGCTTCGGGCTGGTAGTAGTCGTAGTAGCTGACGAAATAATGCACCGCATTGTGCGGGAAGAACTCTTTGAACTCCGAGTAAAGCTGGGCGCAGAGGGTCTTGTTGTGCGAGATCACCAGCGCCGGCCGCTGGGCCTGGGCGATGATGTTGGCCATGGTGAAGGTCTTGCCCGAGCCGGTCACGCCGAGCAGGACCTGGTGTTGTTGCCCATTGCGCACGCCGCGGGACAGAGCTTCAATGGCTTGCGGCTGATCGCCGCCGGGCTGGAAAGGAGCGACAAGTTCAAACGGCACCGGAGGGTCCTTCCGTGCAAGGTAGGTAGTGAACGTATTTTTATTATATCCCGGCTTCCTTTGGAGGATCAGCGGCTCCCACGCTGGTCCGCAGTTGTCCGGAAAGAGCCGCGCGCGAGCGCGGGGCGGCTGCGGGGATCGTTTTCCGCTCGGAGGAGACGCTAGGGCTTGGGAAGTCGCTCCTCGGCAGGCAGAACAAAGACCAACGTGCCGGGACGCAAGGTGTGCAGGAGGGTCTGGCTGGCCGCCTCCCCCTCGGGAGACGCTTCGCCGCGGTTCTGGAGCAACGCGGGGAGCATTCCTAAGGCGGATGCGGGATTTGCGCGATAGGCGACGGCGACCGGCAGAGACTTGCGGATCAGGGGCCGCGCTTCCTCGACGGTAAGCCTCTTGAGCGACGATTCCAGGACGAGCAGCACCACGGCGTCGCGGGTGTTCAGGGTCGCAGGGGCAGGTTGGTGGTACACGGCGTTTGTGGGGCCGCCACGCAGCACGGTGAAGCGGGTCACAAGAAGGTTGCCGGCGTCATCCAAGCCTTCCGTGGCCACCAGCTCCAAGGGCACATTCGCTGCCGGACGTTTGGCGAGCGGTTGGCGGTGCAGGGTGACCGGCACGTCGTCACGGTCACGAAGCGTTAGCTCCTGGCCTTGGAGCTTGTAAGAAAAGATGAGGGACTGGGCCGCGGAACGTTCACCGGGTGGAGGCGTGGGAGTGATTCGCACCTGCTTGGCGGCGGGATCCACGCGGAGGGTTCCGGAAAGGCGGCCGGCGCTGCGGAAGCCAAGCATCTCTACCCGGTCGCCCTCGACCAGCAGTTCCGCGAGCACCGGCTGAAACACGGTTTCGCCGCGCATCCCGCCTCCCCACGAGCCGGACCAGAACCCTTCCAGCTCAGAAGTTGGGGCCTTTTCCGGCGCCGCCTGCGCGGATGCGCTGTTCACCCAGCACGTCAGGCTGAACATGCACACTGCCACGACACACCCTGGTTGGGCGCCTGGGAACATCTTAGCTCCTGGGAAGAGTGAGGCGCGTTAAGGGAAAAGGGAACGCAGGCCATGCTCGCGCGGGCAATGGCGCTTCGGATTATAGTCCTTCCGCCAGGGCGTGTTGGGCTAGGACCGTTGACGGGGGGCGTCGCGTTGATTATCTCTCAAGCATTCCGTGGCGTGAGCCGTTCTGTCCCAGAGGTTCTTATGGATGCTTCGAAACCTCCCTTGCGACGCTGGCGCTGGCAGTTCAGTTTGCGGGCGCTGCTGCTGTTGATGTTGGTCGTGGCGTCGTTCCTGGCAGGCAGGCTCTCACCCCAGCGGGAGCTGGAACAAGCCCGCCAGGCCGCCGTCGAGGCCCAGCTGGCCGCAGAGCGCGCCTTGCGGGCCGAAATCGAAGCCCGCTACGCGATGGCGATGGCAAAGGAACAGTCGAGGTTGGCCGAACTGCAAGCCGCGCAGGCGAGTGAGCCATGAGCAATCGCTTCGAGCGTGCGGACCTGCGGATCGCCACCGTTTGTGCCCTGTTGAGGAATAAGGTCCTGGCGTGCAACTGAACATCCGTCCTGAAACGTCCCAGGACCGTCACGCCGTGGAGCGCGTGCATCGGTTGGCGTTCGACCGCGAAGCGGAAGCCCGCCTGGTGAACGCCTTGCGAGACGGCGGCTACGCGCGGGTTTCGCGGGTGGCCCAGGTCAGGGGGGAAGTGGTGGGCCACGTCTTGTTCCATGCGTTGCAGATTGTGGACGGGCAGCGAGCTACCGAAGCGCTCTCGCTGGCGGTGCTTCCCGAGCATCAGCGCCTGGGCGTCGGTTCGCAGTTGGTGCGGGAGGGGCTAGAGGCGTGCCGGGCGGAAGGAGGCCAAATCGTGTTTGTGCTGGGTGAGCCGGCGTACTATCGCCGGTTTGGGTTTTCGTCGGAATTGGGGGCGCGGGTCCAGTCGCCTTATGCGGGCGAAGCGTTCCTGGGGCTGGAGTTGGCGCCCGGAGCTAGCGACGCAGTGCGCGGCGAAGTGCGGTACCCTCCACCCTTTGCGGAGTTAGAATAGGCGAGCATTTCCAAGCGGCGCGTCGGATTGAGCCGGGTAGAGTTAAACATCCCAATGAGGTTTGCATCATGGTTCGTCATCGTGGCGTGTGGGTGGCGTTTGCGGCCGGTGTGGTGTTGCTGGCGGCGTGGCAAGTGCTGCGCGTCTCGGCCACGGGGCAGGAGAAGGCCGAGAGTCGCGGCGGCCATCAACGGTCGGTCAACGTGCGCGACCTGGGCGCCCGCGGCGATGGGCAGGCCGACGATACGGCGGCCCTGCAAGCGGCGGTCAATCGCGGCGGAAGCGTGGTGTTTCCGCGGGGCGCGTATCGGATCACCCAGACGATTACGGTCGAACTGGACAAGACCGGCTTCACCTCGCTTGACGGCGGCGGCGTGGCCCGGGTGGTGATGGACGGCGCCGGCCCCGCCTTTCGCTTTGTGGGGACGCATGAAGGAACCGCCGATCCAAAGACGGTCCAAGACCCTGTGTGGGACCGCCAGCGGACGCCGCGGGTGACCGCGCTGGAGATTGTCGGCGGCCATGACGAAGCGGTCGGGATCGAGGCCGCCGGCACCATGCAGTTGACGCTTTCGCACCTGACGCTGCGGAAGCTGCTGCATGGCGTGCATCTGGTCAAGCGGAACCGGAACGTGCTGATCGACGCCTGCCACATCTATGAGAATCGCGGCGTGGGCGTGTATTACGACAACGTGAACCTGCATCAGTCGAACATTGCCGCCAGCCATATCAGCTACTGCGGCGGCGGGGGCGTGGTGGTCCGCGGCGGCGACGTGCGGAACATCCACATTGCCGGCTGCGACATTGAAGGCAACCACGACCCCGAAGGCCCGCCCACGGCCAACGTGCTCTTGGACTGCACCGACGGCTCGGTGGCGGAAGTGGCCATTGTGGGCTGCACCATCCAACATTCGCATACCGCGCCGGACTCGGCCAACGTGCGCGTGCTGGGCAAGAGCTCTTACCGCCGCGGCAACGAGTCGCACGAGGCCAACTGGGGCAACATCACCATTGCCGATAACGTGCTGTCCGACGTGCAGACGAACATCGACCTGGTTGGCGCCCGGGGCGTGACGATCACCGGCAATACGATCTGGCAGGGCTTTCAATACAACCTGCGCGTGGTCGATAGCTCGCACCTGACGATCGCCAACAACGTGTGCGAGCGCAACCCGCCCTACGGCTACGCCGGCCCGACCAACAATTCGGTGCTGCTGCAAGGCTGCCGCGACATCGTGTTCACCGGCAACCTCTTCCACGGAATTCTCGGCCCGGTGGGCGTGCTGCTGGAAGACTGCCGCCGGGTGAACATGACCGGCTGCAACGTGCTTGACTGCGAAGGCGTCGAGCTGCGGCTGGAGAACGTGTTGTACAGCCGCGTTTCCGATTGCCTGATTCGCGACGACCGGCCTGACGCTCAAGAGCCAGCCCCGCTGCCGGTGCTGCAAGTGCGCGGCGGCAAGGAAAACCTCTTGGCCGACAACCTGCTCGGCGGTAAAGCCGAAATTTGGCCAGGATCGGTCGGCGCCAACAACCCGTAACGCTTTCTTTGGAGCGCAGCGATTCACTTTCGCCTGTTGCAAGGGCGAAAGATGAAGGACGAAGGACGAAGGTCGAAAGGCGAAAGCGGCGATGAATCGCCGCGCTCCCAATTGGCGGAAAGTACTCCTGCTTTCGCCTTGTGCGTCCTTCCACCATCCCGTTGGCCGCGGACCCCTGATTCCTGACTCCTGCCGTCTTACGGCTGGATGGTGACGAGATAGCTCTCGCTTACTTTCTCGGTCAGGCGCACTTGCACGGGGCCTTCCAGCGAGGCGATTAGCTCGAAGAACTCCTGGGGCGTGGCGACGCGCTGGTTCTGGACGTGGCTGATGAACTGGTGCGGACGCAGGCCGGCTTGCCACGCGAGGGAGCCTTCCGCGACTTCGGTCACCGCCACGCAACCTTGTTCATCGACCGCCGCGGCCCGCTCGTCAAAGTGGGGAATCGCGGTGGCGTAATCGGCCTGCAACCCGCGCCACGAAGGCTCTTTGACTTCCGCGATGATCGGCCGAGGCGCGGCCACGTGCTTCTTCGAGAGTGTGACCGTCTCCTTCCGTGTTTGCGGACGACCGATGCCGACGGCGCGTTCGACGGTCAGTTGCACCTCGGCCGCGACGGGCGCCTGGCTTAACTGGCGGATCAAGTCGTTGGCGTCTAGCACCGCCGCGCCGTCCACGTGGGTAATTACGTCGCCTTCGCGCAGGTCGGTTCGACGGGCGGGCGCGCCGGGCACGATCTCTTGCACCCGGGCGCCAAAACGTCCTTGGCGGCGCTCAAACGCGGTCAGGTGGATCGGCGCCACGCCCAGAAAGCCATAGTCGGCCTTGCGGCCTTGCTTGAGGTTCTCTAGTGACCGCAGGAAGGCGTCGTTGGCCGGGAGCGCATAACCGGCCGCCTCTTCAAAACCGGGCGGAGTGGCCAAGGCGGTGGTCAGGCCGATCATCTCGCCCCGCCAGTTGACAAGCGCCCCGCCGCTGGTGCCTTTGAGCAACTTGACGTCGGTTTGAATGAGCGTGCCGTAATGGTGGAGCGTGGGCTTGCCGGGCGCGGCGTCGCGCCCTTCGGAAAGCTGCGGCGCCGGACGATGCAAGTTGGCGATGATCCCCCGCGCGGCGCTGGCCTGGCCGTCTTTGGCCAGGGCGTAGGGATTGCCCAGCACCAGCACCAGTTGCCCTTTCTTCAAGTTCGCGGTGTCGCCAAAGGTGATGGGCGTCAGCCCCTGGGCTTCGATCTCCAGCACCGCCAGATCCATCCACGGATCTTCGGCCTTGACGCGGGCCAGGTAAGGGCGGCGTTGAATCCACACGTAATAGTCGGACTGCCCCGCGTCGCCCAGCACATGGTAGTTGGTGAGGATCAACCCGCCCGCGTCCACCACCACACCCGTAGCGTACTCGTTGGGGGTAAAGTCGGGATCGGTGGGATCGGTGCGCGGCGAGGGGAAGGTCAATTGCCCCTCGGCGGTGCGGACCCGTGAGCCGGCTTGCTGCGGACGGCGGCGCACGCGGGCGATGGCCACCACCGACTTCTCGGCCTTCTCGATGGCTTGCGTCAACACCCGTTCGACCGCCAGCACCGCGTTCAAATCGGCTTCGTCGACCGGCTCCTGGGCAAACAAAGAAGAAGGCAGCGACGCCAGAAGAACAAACAGAAACGCCAGGCGAACCCAGGGCGAGCGGCCGCCACGCTCCTGATTGGCTTGCCGTTGGACTTGGAGGGAACGTGCGCGACGGAGGGGAAGGCCGGCGCCGGCAATCAGGGCGCATCCATCAGCCGGGTTACGCTGGCCGCTTGCCGGATGCGTTGATGGAGTGGAGGGATGAGCGCAAAACATAGGCGGCTGGTCCTCAAGATCGGGGGAGCAGCCGCCGGATGGGTTCGAAAAGTTGCGGCGCACTCGCTTGGCAAGCGCGTCTCGGCTTGCCGCGCAAGCCCTGAAGGCGTTTGCTCCCGCGAGTGCGCCCCAGGGGCGCTCCCGGCTTTACTCGGCGTCGAGGGTCTCTTCCTCTTCGGAAGATTCGCTCGGCGGGGCGGGCATCCCCGCGGTTGCGGCCAGCACCTTCTGCTTGATTTCCTCGGTGATGGCCGGGTTCTCAATCAAATAGGTGCGGGATTTCTCCTTGCCTTGTCCCAGTTGCAAGTCGCCGTAGCGGAACCAGGCGCCGCTGCGGGCGACAATCTTCTGGGCCACGGCCAAGTCGAGGATGTCGCCTTCGTAACTGATGCCGTTGGTATGCATCATATCAAATTCCGCCTGGCGGAAGGGAGGCGCCACCTTGTTTTTGACCACCTTGGCCCGCACCCGCTGGCCGATCACCTCTTCGCCCTCTTTGAGCTGCGAGACGCGGCGGACGTCGATCCGGCAGGAGCAGTAGAACTTGAGCGCCCGGCCGCCGGGAGTGGTTTCCGGGCTGCCGTACATGACACCGATCTTCTCGCGAATCTGGTTGATGAAGACCACCACCGTCTTGCTCTTGCTGATGGCGCCGGTCAACTTGCGGAGCGACTGGCTCATCAAGCGGGCTTGCAGGCCGACGTGCGAATCGCCAATCTCGCCTTCCAATTCGGCCTTGGGCACCAGGGCCGCGACCGAGTCGATGACGATAATATCGACCGCGTTGGACTTGACCAGCATTTCGGTGATCTGCATGGCCTCTTCGCCGCTGGTGGGCTGGCTGACCAGGAGCGTGTCGAGCTGTACGCCCAGCTTCCGCGCCCAGGTGGGGTCGAAGGCGTGTTCAGCGTCGATGAAGGCGGCGATGCCGTCGTTCTTTTGGGCTTCGGCCACGGCGTGCAGAGCGAGCGTGGTCTTACCGCTGGATTCTGGGCCGTAGACTTCGACAATGCGGCCCCGCGGCAAGCCTTGCCCGCCCAGCGCCACGTCCAACGACAGGCTGCCAGTGGGGATGCCCTGGATGGCGACGATTCGATCTTCGCCCAGCGGCATGATCGAGCCTTCGCCGTAGGTCTTCTCGATCTGTTGGAGGACGGTCTTAAGCTGGGGGTTTTCTTTGAGCATGCCCACCCGCGCGGCGGTATCGGCCTTCTTGGCGGCCTTGCCGTTGGAGGACTTTTCTTCGGTATTTTTGGCTTCTCGTTTGGCCATGCGATTGTTGCTGGTGGCAGCGACCATGCGTTGCTCCTTCGTGGAAAAACGGGGTGGAGAGAGAAAGGCGAGTTGCGTGTTTCCTTTCACACCCTATTTTTCGCCAACGTCAGGACACGTCTGGTCACGGGAGAGGAAGAAGAGGAAAAATATTTTCGAGGGAAAAGAAACCGCCGTCGATGCTGATATTATGTATACCATTCCACCGGCTGGCGGGCAAGGCGTTTTTGCCGCCCGTAGCGGGTGAACGTAGGGCAGGCGTCCTGCCTGCCAAAGAACAGGAGAACGGCAGGCAGGATGCCTGCCCCACGGGCCGATCCTGTACGGGCATGGGGCCGGCTCCCCAAGGCGCCCTTCATTATAGTGACGCTGCGGTTTCTTGTAGGGACGCCATTGCGGGTCGCTCTACCCGTGTGCCTTCTCGTACAATGCCGCGATGCACAATGTCCTTCCGCGGTTCGAGGTCGTGCTGCTGGGCGTGGGACACACCAACGCCCACGTGCTGCGCCAGTGGCGCATGGCGCCGCTGGCCGATGCGCGGTTGACGTGCGTCTCGAATTTCCCCGTGGTCACCTACTCGGGCATGTTGCCGGGCGTGCTGGCCGGGCAGTATCCGCCTAGGCGAATGGAGATTGACCTGGTGCGGCTGTGCGCCGCGGCCGGGGCGCGGCTGATCGTGGGCGACGTGACGGGTCTGGACGTGGAGCAGCGCCGCCTGCTGTTCGCCGACCGGCCGCCGCTGGCGTTCGATGTGCTGTCGATCGGCATTGGCTCCACGCCCTCGCGAGCCAAGGTCACAATCGAGGGCGATGCGGTCCTGCCCATCAAGCCGATGCAAACCTTCCTGGCGCGCTTGGAGCGGCGGCTGTGCGAACGGCACGCGCTGCGCGGCCCCCAGCCGCTGCGCGTGGCGATCGTCGGCGGCGGCGCGGGCGGGATCGAGATTGCGTTTTGCCTGCCGGCGCGGATCGAGAAGCTCTTGGGCGAGCGGCCGTGGGAACTGACGCTTGTTAACGCACATCGCGACGTGGCCAGCGGCGTGGCCGAGAAGACCGAGCGGCGGATTCGTCACAAGCTGGAGCAGCGCGGCGCGCGGCTGATCCTGGGCCGCCGCGTGACGCGCGTGACCGACGACGGCCTGACCCTCGACGATGGTCAGCAACTTCCGGCCGATCTGATCTTGTGGGCCACCACCGCCGCCGCCCCGCCGCTGCTCGGGAAACTGGACCTGCCCACCGATGACGAAGGTTTCTTACTCACCCAAGCCACGCTGCAAACCGTGGCCGGGGCGCCAATCTTCGCCGTGGGCGACACGGGCGCCCTTCAAGACCACCCGCTCCCCAAGTCCGGCGTGTATGCGGTGCGGCAAGGGCCGGTGCTATGGGAGAACCTGCAACGCCTGCTGGCCGGTCGGCCGCTCCAGCCGTATAAGCCGCAGCGGGGCTTTATGAAACTGCTCAACACCGGCGACGGCCGGGCGCTGGGCGATTGGAAGGGGCGGACCTTTGAAGGCCGCTGGGTGTGGAAACTCAAGGACCGCATCGACGGCCGCTTCATGGACATGTACCAGGACTACCGGCCCATGGAGCGCCGCGAGCCGCCGCCAAAGGCCGATGCGCCCCTCACGATGCGCTGTGCCGGTTGCGGCGGCAAAGTGGGCGGGCAGGTGTTGTCGCGCGTCTTGCAACAATTGGAGATTCCACCGAGCGCGCACGTGCTGTTGGGTCTGGAGGCGCCCGACGACGCGGCGCTGGTCCAACCGCCCGGCGGCCGGCCGCTGGCGGTGACCACCGATTTCTTCGCCGCGCCGCTGGACGATCTGTATACAACGGGGCGCATCGCCGCGCTGAATGCCGCCAGCGACGCCTTTGTCTTTGGCGCTCGGCCGCTGGCGGCGCTGGCCCTGGCCACGCTTCCTCCTGGCCCCGCGAATCGGCAAGAAGAAGCGTTGTACGAACTTTTGGCGGGCGGCCTGGATGAGTTCCGCCGCATGAACGCCACGCTCGTCGGCGGACACACGATTGAAGGGCCTGAGTTCACCATCGGCTACACGGTGTTGGCCGATGCCGGCGCTTCACCGCGGCGAGGCAAAGGCGGCCTTCGCGCCGGCGACCGGCTGATCCTGACGAAGCCGCTGGGAACGGGGGTCTTGCTGGCCGCCCACCGGCAGGCCCTTTGCAGCGCCAAGTGGATGCAAGAACTTTTGAAGTCGATGCTCTTGAGCAACGCCGATGCCGCGTCGCTATTGGACGAGTTCGACATTGCCGCCGTCACCGACGTGACCGGCTTCGGCCTCGCAGGCCACTTGCTGGAAATGCTCCATGCGGGAGACAGGAGTCAGCCAGAGGAGCAGCGCGTTGGCGTGACTTCCGCTTGCGGTTTTGTGGTGGAGTTACAGTTAAGCGCGATTCCGCTGCTTGCGGGCGCCGCCGCCCTTCTGGCGTCGGGCGTGGAAAGCACCCTCGCGCCTGCCAACCGCGCGGCGGAAACCGAGATCGACGCGCCGCCGCGGTTGTACGCCACGCCCCAGTACGCCGCGCTCTTCGACCCGCAAACCAGCGGCGGTCTGCTCCTGGCCGTGGCCGAGCAACACGCCGCCGCCGTCCTCGCCCGCCTGACCGAGCAAAGCGACGTGCCCGCCGCCATCATCGGCCGCGTGGTGGAAGAACGAACGACCCGTCTTCTTCAACTCCGATAACGTCCTCCAACGCGAGCCAAAGGCGAGCGAAGGCGTCGGTCCCCTGGGTTGCGTCGCCGGTGAACTCCGTTCATTTTGGGCGATTGGATTACGGCGGGCGCGAGTGGTCGAGGCGCCGCTACTGGCCGACTCACGCCGGCCGCTCGTTGGGAAAATGTTTCGGTGGTTGCAAAGCGAAGGGGAACACGACGACCACCGGCGAAACGTCGGCGTTCACGAACGATTGCGGGCGCCGCGCGATTTGTTCGGCCGCGTCAATAAGCTCCGAGAGCGGCAGTCCCCACCCGGTTGCGCCGTCGCTGGTGGGTTGAATCATCGTCGCCTGGAACAATTCCTTGGCGCGGCGCGCATGGCGGGCCACGCCTTCGGGGCGGCCTTCGCGGGCCTTGACTCCCGCGGCGGCCAGCTTGATTAGCCCCTTGATGAAGTCGGCTTCGGCGCCTTGGCGTCCAAGCGCAATCCACAGCGACTCCCAGGATTCGTGCGCCTCCCAATAGTAGCCGTAATTGAACAGGTCCATGCCCGCCAGATACGCGCGGCAAGTGCGCCAGTCGCCATTTTCAGCCAGCACCACCAGCGGCGGCGCCTGACCGAAAGTGTGCCCACGCGGATCGCGCACCGGATGCGGGAACCTTCCCGGCACGTAGGCATACGGCGGCAGCGGCCCATCGGTCAGTCGCGGCGGCAAAACAGGACGTGGTTGCACGGAAGTAGCTTCTTGGAGTGCGGAAATTCATTTCCGCTTTCGCCTTTCGCCCTTTGTCTTCCCACCTTTGCTCGCTAAAACTCCAGTTTCCGAAACGCACGGAAACCGATCCGCAAGGGGATGATCGTCGTCGCCGCGCCCAACAGCAGCGTGAGCAATGCGCCAAGCGCCACCGAGCCGGGCGTGCCCCAGCCTAGCCGGGCGCTCCAGCCGGCGGCGCGGGAGGGAGCGAATGCGGCGCCCTCGATCCAAAAGTAACACGGCGCGGCGGTGGCCAGTACCGTGGCGATGATAAACCCCGTGCTAATCACCAGGCACAGCGTCCCGCCAAATCCGGCGGCGATCTTCGACGGCGACGGTTCGCGCAGGTTCGGCAGCCGCGCCCCCACGCCCACCGCCAGCGCCGAAAGCCCCGCGCACAGCACCACGCACGTCAACTGGTGCAGCCACGCGACGGCCGGCGCCCGGGCGGTCGTTTGCAGCATGACATCGCTCAACAGGATCAGGCCCGAACAGGGGACCAGCGTTCCCAGGAACGAGAACCAGAACTTGCTCCAGAGCACCACGTCGCGGGCAATGGGCAGCGTGCCCAGGATCCAGAACCGCCGCCCCTCCAGGCTGATCGCCGGCAAGATGAACCGCG